>Ga0126369_10001531_pt1 | contig 16047 bp, 15 predicted proteins | sample PanSoiMetaPlot_1_FD_109646 | JGI IMG/M metagenome (GOLD analysis project Ga0126369, IMG submission 109646) | Tropical forest soil microbial communities from Panama - MetaG Plot_1 | ecosystem: Environmental > Terrestrial > Soil > Tropical forest > Bulk soil | place: Panama | collected 2016-02-17 | reverse complement strand
GTTTGTAATTTGCTTTCGATCCCCCGTCACCGGTAGGGGACGACAGCAATGGAGAACCATGGGCATCAGGTTCAGCCTGCTGTAACGATTTTAGTTATCGATGACGACTACGCGGTGCGAAATTCGCTCAAGTTTTCGCTTGGACTTAAAGGCTTCGGGGTGCGTGTCTATGCTGATGGAGGCGCGTTGCTTGATGATGCGGACTTACAAGCCGACGGGTGCTTGGTCGTTGATCAGGTGCTGCCCGGTATGTCCGGCCTCGATGTCATCGATGCCTTGCGGTTGCGCGGCAACTCGATGCCTGCGGTGCTGATGACCTCAACTGCAAGCGACATACTCCGTATGAGGGCGACCGCGGCGGGTGTCGCAGGCATGGAGAAGCCGTTTTTCAGCAGCGGCCTGATGGATGCTATTCGTAGATTGCTCGCGCACTCCAAATCGGAGCCATCACATCATGCTCCGCGTCCATAACACCAGGTCAGGAATTCAGCCGATGCAACGCGCTGCGATTGCGCAATACGATGTGACGCGAACTCGGCAGCCCGATGGCGTGATCCGATACCAGCTGTGTCAAGGTGCGCGAGACCGTCTCAATGGTCAGCCCGAGATAATCCGCAATATCCTGGCGTGACATCGGAAGCTCGATCGCGTCGGTGGCGGCAAGTCGCTCGGACATCTCGAGCAGAAAGCACGCAACCCGCTGTTGGGCGCTTTTGACCAGGAGCATCATACGCTCCTGAATCCGGTATAGTTCGCGCCCCGTGAAATTCCAAAGCTCCCGTGCGGCCTCGCAATCCCTCTGCGCCAGCGAAACGACGGCGCTGCGCCGGATCACCGTCACGGTCGTGCGATTGATGGCTTCAGCGGAAAACTGGTGTTCGTTGCCAAACTCGAGGCCAAAAATATCGCCCGGTAAATAGAAACCACCGATCTGACGACGACCGTCGCAGAGAATTTTGTAGGTCCGCACCGCGCCCTTCGTAACCTTATAAACATATTCGGCCGGTTCGTTCTCACCGAAAATTTCCTCATTGGGCCCGAAGGTCATTTGACTTCCCATTAATTGCACTGCGCCTATGTTTCCGCGCGTTGGAATGGAGCGATGTGCAGAATGTAGGCCGGAGTGTCGGGCAGAAACTGTGCCAACGTGGGTTTGCGTCAACATGGCGGGGTCCTCCGTTTTCGACACCTATTGGTTACCCCTTGAGTCAAGCTGACAAAATTCAGATAATCCTCGTAAGGAAAGGCCCGTACGGGTTCTTCCGTACAAGAGACGCGGGCATCGTACTCAATTGTTGAGAGATGCCGTCACTCAACAATGACCGCCTTTAGGAGAAACAGGCGGCAGCAATCAGCATCTCGATATGGCCGTTACCCCACAATGGCAGTACAAGGCGGGAATATCTGGTGCCGACGGTCGCATGCCGGAAATAGGTCGGCGCGCGCCGTTCGACCGTAGCCAGGCACTGGTCGGTCAGCCGGTCGATCAGCGGATGGGGGGCCACTTCATCGGTGAACTTGCCGGCGATAGCGGTGCCGTAGCGATGCGTCAGGTCGTCCCCCACAAGGTCGAACCGGAACCTCAGCGGATTTTCAAACGCTTCGATCACCATGACGTCACGGGCAAGCCGCGCCTGCATGGAAAACTTCACGTCATCCCAAAAGGGAATGTCATTGTCGCCGCGCTTCAAGCCGTTCCAGTAAGCTTGTACGCGCTCAAGATCCGGCTCCAGAAGGTCCGGGAGCAGAAAAGTTCCACCCTCGTTGGTCATCCGTTGACCTTTCGGCAGCTGTCGCACTGTTTGGAACACCAGTACAATCGCATCTTTCCTCAACAGGCTAATTGACCTCACTCAATTCATTGCCACTTGAATGCCTGCATGGATACGCGCCGATTCTTTTCGGTCATTGTCGGAAATCATCGCCCTTGTTTGGCGAAGATAGCCGACCAATTTGAGGCGCAACCATACCGCGTGCACCAAAATGCCGAACATCGGCCTTGGTGCGCTCGATAACTTGGCGGCTGGGGACTGGCCTGTGTCCCTATGGAGCTGACCCGGTTTGCAGATCGCTTCGGTGGAGGCAGCGCTCAAGTGGACCATTGCACAGGCGCGGCGAACTGACGGTTACCCACTCCGGCTGTCTCAATCCGGCTGGACAGCGGCCCGATCCTTGATGATAATAGCCTAGTCCTTGATAATAACGATGCCGCTTAGCGGCTGTGGTCCTTGCCGGTTGTCGGGAATTAAGTCCGCTATCTGGCGTTGGTCAGCGGGAGGAGGAGATGCACATTCGACTTCGAAAGTCGATGGGAGCATCGATCGTTGTTGTGTCGGTGCTCGTATTTTTGAAGCCGGCGGAGGTAACAGTCGCGAATGAGGTTTCTGCCGCTTCCGAGAAGACTGCAGCGGCCGCAGCGCTGAAAACGCCCTGGGGCGAACCCGACCTGCAGGGCATTTGGACCGACGAAACCGACACTCCGTTCCAGCGATCCCCCAAATACGCGAACCAGGAATTCTTCACGGAGGCCCAACGGGCGGAATTTGACAGAGTGCGGTCAGCGCTGCGTGGCCGCGACGACCGCGGAGAGGTTGGCAGCGAGCGCGACGTCGCCGGCGCTTACAACGCGGTTTGGGGGGGCCGCAAGCGCACAGGCAGTCGTACGTCAATGATTGTCGATCCGCCCGATGGCCGGATGCCGCCGCTGACGCCGGAGGCTGAGAAGGTTGCTGCCGCCGATCACGATTTTCGTCTTGCCCTGATGCAAGCGACGCAAACTTGCAAGCTCAAACTGCCCGGATGTGCCGGAGGCAGGTACGATCCGATCCCCACTTCGCGACGCGAGGAGTTTTCGCCTCGCTACAACACCGCGCGCATGAATCGCCATGATCGTCCGGAGGACGGCGCGTTGGCCGACCGCTGTTTGACCGTCGGGCTACCTGAATTTGGAGCGGGGAACGGCGGCGGCAGCTTCCGACGGATCGTGCAAACACCGGGCGGCGTCTCGATTTTCTACGACGTGGGTCAAGGCCAAGGGTGGCAGCGAAACATCGTCATGAACGGGAGTCCGCACTTGCCTGACAACATCCGCCAGTGGTTTGGTGACTCGCGCGGCCACTGGGAAGGCAGTACGCTCGTCATCGATGTTGCGAACTTCAGTCCGAAAGCCGATTATCGGGGCTCGCGCGAGAATCTGCACCTGGTCGAACGCTGGACGCGGACCGGCCCGGCCACGCTTGAATACGTCGTCACTATCGAAGATCCAACCGTGTGGACGCGTCCCTGGACCGTCAAGCAGGAGTTCACCAGGCAGAGCAGCGAGGAAAACAGAATTTATTACGAGCCTCGCTGCGTTGAGGGAAACCTTGGTTTTCCTGCGATGATGAAGGCGGCGCGCCAGGAAGACCGCGAGTTTGCTCAGGGACGCGGGCCTGATCCGCTGACCAAGGATAACGCGTCGGGAGGGGCTGACTCGGATCCGTTGCAACAGTAACGCCCTGCAAGGCAGCACCTGCAGGGCAAAAGAAGGAGGTCATCATGCGTGACCGGTACGCAGGCGCGATGATCATGGTCGTCATCGCCGCGGTCGCTGTCAGCGTTGTCATTTCGGCGTCCGGCACACCGACATCGGCTGAGGCTCCATCGAAAACGCCGTGGGGCGACCCCGATCTGCAGGGCATCTGGACCGACGAATCCGACACACCCCTGCAGCGCTCCCCCAGATATGCTACCCAGGAATTTTTCACCGAGGCTCAGCGAGCCGAATTGGATAAACTGCGATCGGCGATGATCGGCCGGGACCGGCGTTCGGAGCGCGGGAGCGAGGCCGACGTTGCCGGCGCCTACAATGCGGTGTTCACGCCCTTGAAGCGTACCGGCGCGCGCACGTCGAGGATTGTCGATCCGCCCAATGGCCGGCTTCCGTCACTGACGCCGGAGGCTCAGAAGATTGCTGCCGCCGAACGCGAATTTCGTGTTGCCCTGTTGCAGTCGACCGAAACCTGCAAAAACAAGGAGGCGGCATGTAACGGGGGCAAATACGATCCGACGCCCTCGCCGCGATTCGCGGAACTTCCTCCTCGCTACAACACGGCGCGCATGAATCGCCATGACGGTCCCGAGGACGGCACGCCGCCGGATCGCTGCCTGACCGGCGGGCTGCCGGAGTTTGGTGGCATCAGCTTCCGGCGCGTCGTGCAGACACCCGGCGGTATTTCGATCTTCTACGACGTTGGTCAGGGACAAGGGTGGCAACGCAACATCGTCATGGACGGTAGCCCCCATTTGCCGGCCAGCATCCGCCAGTGGTATGGTGACTCCCGTGGCCACTGGGAGGGCGATACTCTCGTCATCGACGTGACGAACTTCAGCCCGAAGACCGATTTTCAGGGCGCGCGCGAGAACTTGCATCTGGTCGAGCGGTGGACGCGGACCGGTCCAACCTCGCTTGCATACGAAGTCACGATCGAAGATCCGACGATGTGGACGCGGCCGTGGACCGCCAGGCAAGAATTCACGAGGCAGAGTGATCAGGAGAACAGAATTTATTACGAACCGCGCTGCATCGAAGGAAACTTTGGCCTGCCGGGGCTGCTACATGGGCGGCGCACCGAAGAGTTCGCCTTTGCAGAGGGACGAGCTCCCGACCCGAGGACCAGGGACAGCATAAAGGGTGTCGAGTTCGAACAGGATCCGTTACAATAACACACTGCAAGGCAAAGGGAGACCATCATGCGCGGCCGGTTCTTACGTTCAACGATAATGGTGGCCGTTGCGGCGGTCGCTGTCAGCGCCGTCATTTCCGTTTCTATGACACAGACGTCGGGTCAGGCGCAGTCCACGCGTCCCGCGCGCGTCGAGGGTAAGCCCAACTTCAGCGGCATCTGGCAGGCGAACAACGAAGCCAACTGGGATTTGCAGGCGCATGCAGCGCGTCCTGCCGCCGTCACGCAGCAGGGCGTTTATCCCTATGACTATGCGCGGGTGCCTGCCGCGCCGGTTCTCGCGCTTGGCGCCGCGGGCGCCGTGCCGGGGTCGCTCGGCGTTGTGCAGGGCGACGGGCAAATTCCGTACAAGCCGGAAGCCTTGCTGATCAAACAACAGAACGCGGAACATTGGATTGACCGTGACCCGGAACTGAAGTGTTACCTGCCGGGCGTTCCGCGCGCGATGTACATGCCCTATCCCTTCCAGATCACCCAAAGCACGAACAAGATTCATATTGCCTACGAATTCTCGAATACGGCGCGCACGATCCATTTAGACAAGGTCGCCGGCCCGCCCGACGATACCTGGATGGGCCACTCGGTCGGACGATGGGACGGAGACACGCTGGTCGTCGACGTGACGAATTTCAACGATCGGAGCTGGTTCGATCGCGCCGGCAATTTTCATAGCGACGCGCTGCACCTGGTTGAGCGCTTCACATTGAGGTCACCTGACGTCATTTGGTACGAGGTGACGATCGAAGATCCCAACGTCTTCACGCGACCGTGGAGCATTGCCATGCCGCTCTATCGCCGCGCGGAACCCAACATGCAGCTTCTGGAGTTTCGCTGCAACGAATTCGCCGAGGAGTTCATGTACGGAAATCTTCGCAAGCAGCCGTTGGTCAAGCACTGGGAAGGTGATACCATGATAGTTGATATCACTCGCAAGGTACCGCCCGGTGACCTCTTCTATCAATGGTACGGTAAGTGACCTGGTCGGAGGCCAAATATCCTCACGGGGATAGTTGAGCCGCCGCGGGCAAGGGTACTATCTTGGTTCTACTGCGACAGGAGGCAATCGATGCTGATGAAACATACCATCGTAGTCTGTACCATAGGTCTCGCGATGTCGGGATGGACGTCCGCGGCTTCGGCACACCACGCATTCGCCGCGGAATTCGACGCGAACAAACCGGTGAATTTCAAGGGGACGATCACGAAGATGGAGTGGGTCAATCCCCACACCTGGTTGCACGTCGACGTGAAGCAGCCCGATGGCACCGTTGCAAACTGGGCCATCGAAGCGGGCACGCCGAACGTGCTGTTCCGGCGCGGGTTCACCAAGGACTCACTGCTGCCCGGCACCGAGATCGTGATCGATGGGTACCAGTCGAAAGACGGCACGCAACGCGCCAACGGCAGAGATCTGACCTTGCCTGACGGACGCAAGCTGTTTCTCGGTTCCTCTGGAACCGGCGCTCCATACGAGTTGACGCCCGGAGCTCCGCCTAAGACCCAATGACAAAATAGTTGTTATTGCGCATCGCCTTACGCACTTGCCCCGAGATCGTAAATCGACGGGAGAGGGATAGGTATGTCTCTTCTGGCGTTCTTTGAACAGCTGGCGGAATCATCATGGAGCATTGAGCTCCACGAATCCCAATATGCCTATTCCGTCATCGAATCGCTTCACGTGTGGACGCTGTGTCTGTTCTTCGGCACGGTGGCGCTGGTAGACCTGCGCCTCCTTGGTTGGATCATGCCGGGGGTGCCGGTATCGGAGTTTGCGAGGCGCGTGCTGCCGTGGACCATAGCGGGCTTCATCGTCATGGTCATCAGCGGCACGCTCCTGGTTTACGCCATACCGGTCAGAACCTATCAGAGTATTTTCTTCAGGGGCAAAATGCTTCTGATGGTGCTGGCTGGTCTGAACGTGTGGCTCTTTCACTCGCGTGTCTATCCGAGTTTTGCCAAGTGGGATGGCGACGCTGTGCCGCCTCGCGCGGTGCGGGTTGCCGGCGCGCTGTCCCTTGTCCTATGGACCAGCATCATCTTTTCAGGACGAATGATCGCCTATAACTGGTTCGACTGCGACCGGCAGCCGCAACCGGCGATCATCAATTTCCTGGCCGGTTGCACAGCGGCCGATTCGGGGCATTGATGGATCTGCTACCGTTCTTTCAGTGGTGCTATGACACGCCAGTCGGCGATGCGATCCGCAATTCGAATTGGTTGTTCGCTATCATCGAGGCGTTCCACCTTGTCGGCCTTGGAATACTGGGGGGAGCCGTATTGATCGTGGATTTACGTCTTCTGGGCGTAGGCCTGCGGAAACAGCCCGTCGCGCAGCTCTGGGCAGCAACTCAACCTTGGTTGCTCGGCAGCGTGATCTTACTGTTCGTATCAGGTATCCCCTTGTTCCTTTCCGAAGCGATCAAGTGCTTATACAGTTTTCCTTTCTGGGTTAAGATGACGTCACTGTTGCTGGTACTCCTTTTTACGTTCACGGTTCGGCGCCGCGTGGTGCAAACGGGAGCAGCCTCTGAACGACCGCTGGCGGGCCGATTGACGGCGATCATTTCGCTAAGTCTGTGGTTTGGCGTGGCGTGGGGCGGGCGCTGGATCGGATATTCGTAGGATTGGCACCGTGTTCCGCTGCAAGCTCAATGGAGCGCGCCGGATTTCTGTCGGAGATTGCAGATGGATAGAAAGGTCCTCTTGCGAGGTGGCAATTTGGCTTGTCCTCGAAGGCGTCGGATGATGCTCATCGATCGTCCTCTCCTACCGGTTCTCGCCGCTGCCGCGCTGTCAGTGAGTTCGTTTGCGTTCTCGCCGGCCAGCGCGCAGGTGCAGGCAAAATCCTGGGTCAGTAGCTGGACTGCCAGCCCTCAGGCGCCCCGCGGGGTGATGCCGACGAGCTTCTCGAACCGGACGATTCGCCAAATTGTGCATCTCAGCACGGGGGGCAACAAGGTCAGGCTCCGGTTGTCGAACGAGTTCGGTACCAAACCAGTCTTGGTAGGAGCCGCCAGTGTTGCAACGGCTGGCGCAGGTTCGGATATCGTCTCGACGAGCCTGCGTCCGCTTACATTCGGAGGCTTGAAGTCGGTCATTATTCCGCCGGGCGCCCCGGCCTTGAGCGATCCGGTGGAGCTGAATGTCGCTCCTCTTTCCGACCTCGCAGTGAGCCTTTATTTGCCCGCCGCTACGGACCTCGGAACAGTTCATGCAACCGGACTCCAGACCGCCTATGTTTCCGCGGCGGGCGATTTCACCACCAGTTCCGAATTCCCGGTCGTGGACAGGTTCGCAAATCGATTCTTCCTGACGGGCGTTATGGTCGAGCCAGGTTCTCCCGTACGGGCGATTGTGACGTTTGGAGATTCGATTACCGACGGGACCGCCTCTACTGTCAACGCCAATGGTCGCTGGCCTGATGTCCTCGCACGCCGTTTGAAGGAGGCCGGGGGTGCCGTTGCGGTCCAGAACCAGGGTATCGCCGGCAATCGTGTCCTCAGCGACGGTGCCGGCATCAGCGCACTGGCGCGATTCGAGCGTGACGTGCTGAGCCAGCCCGCCGTTTCGCACGTCGTGATCTTCGTCGGGATCAACGACATCGGGTGGCCGGGCACCGCTATCGAGCCTAACGGCATTGTTCGCACTGCAGACGAAATCATTGCCGGCTACAGGCAACTGATCGAGCGCGCCCATCTCCGCTCGATCAAGGTCATTGGCGTTCCGTTGACGCCATTCGAAAATGCCCTCGCGGGAACGCCCAATCAGGGATATTTTACGCCCGACAAAGAGGCAAAACGCCAAACCGTCAATAATTGGATACGCACGGGCGGCGCCTTTGATGGCATCATCGACTTCGATCGCGTTCTTGCCGATCCAACTCGCCCGGCTGCGATCGCGGCAGCCTATGACAGCGGCGATCACCTCCATCCAAATGACGCGGGCTACAAGGCGATGGCCGAGTCCATCGATCTGAAGTTGTTTCAATGACGGAGTGGGCAAATCCCCTGTCCGCGCGTTGCCTCGATGCATTTCCACGGCTTATTGAATGGGTCTGCGGTGCCGGCGCCGCCTTAATGGTACTTGCCTTTGTCTCGCCTGCCCTTGCTGAGAAGGGCAAGCTGCGCGAACGGCTCACGCCCGAGGTAATGGCGACCGTCTATCCCGGCGGCGCCGAGCGGCTTGGGCCGGAGGAAGGCTCACCACCCGCGATCGCGGTTTACCAGGGCGATAAAGTTGTCGCCTATGTGTTTTCGACCCTCGATATCATTGCAGCGCCCGGCTATTCAACAACACCATTCGACGTGATCGCCGGCGTCGATCTCGGCGGCCGCATCACAGGGGCCAAGGTGGTGTTCCACAACGAGCCCTATATCGTCCACGATGTCCGGCGCCAGCGTTTGCTTGATACCTTTCTGGCCCGCGAAGCGGGCCGGCCGCTGCGCGGCGCTACCAGCGTGTTGCCGCCGGACTTCGTCGCCGGTGCGACCGTCAGCACGCGCGCCATGCGCGCTGCCGTCAGCGTCACCGCGGGGCTGGTATTGCGCCCACGCCTCGCGCGCGCACCCGTGGCCGGCACCACCGCGACTGCTCCGGCGCCCGATGCCGAGAGCTTCAGCCGCATGTCCTGGGACGCGCTCCTCGCCAAAGGCGCCGTAGTGCGCCGGCGGGTGACCTCGGGCGAGGTCGCGGCGGCTCTCGCCCAGATAGGTGCGTCCGGCGCTAGGCTCGACGCGCCGCTCGGCAGGGCCGACGATCTTTATATTGAGTTCGCAACAGCGCTGTTCACCCTGCCAGCCATCGGCGGCAACCTGATCGGCATGCTGAATTTCGACGAATACAAGAACAAGCTGCCGGCCGGCGCGCAGGCGATCTTCGTTGCTTCCAGGGGGCGTTACAATTTTCTCGGTTATAATTTCACTCAGAATGCCACGGGTCACCGTTTCGATCGCCTGAGGGTTGTTCAAGATGGGCAGACCTTTGGTTTCGTCCAGGATGACTATCAATGGACCAGCCCTTTCGTCGAGGGTATCCGGGGGATGGAAGATGCCGGGCTGTTCGCGCTGCCTGCGAATTCGGGCTTCGACCCCTCAAAGCCGTGGCGACTGGAACTCCTGGTTAACGGCGCGGGCGACCCGCCAGTGACGGTCGCGTTCGGGCTCGACTACCCGGTGCCAGACGTGCAGGTCCTCGCCAGGGTCGACGATGCGCCCGCCGAGCACGGCGCCGCCGATCATGGGGAGGTGGCGGACGCTAAGGTTAACGAATTTCAGCTGCCCCTGGAGTTTGAGTCGCCGATCCCTGCCTGGGTCGAGGCCTGGAGCGACGCCAAGGTGAAGGTTGCGATTCTGACCGTGCTGCTCTCGGTGTTGACGCTGATCTTCGTGTTCCAGGCGATGCTGGCGCGCTTTCGCCTTGCCCATCGCCTCGTGCGCAACGGATTCCTGCTGGTCGTTCTGGTCTGGCTTGGCTGGACCGCCGGCGTGCAGCTCTCGATTGTCAATGTCATGAACTACATCATGGCGCCGTTCAATCACTTCGGTATCGCCTTCTACCTCGCGGAACCGCTGATGCTCATCATCGCCGGTTACACGCTGGTCTCGGTGGTGTTGATTGGGCGTGGCGTGTTCTGCGGCTGGCTGTGTCCGTTCGGCGCGCTGCAGGAACTGCTCGGCCAGTTGTCCCGCGCACTCCGAGTACCGCAATGGAACCCGCCGGCAGCTCTGGAGAGGCGCTTGTGGATGGGCAAGTATATTGCAGCCGCGACCGTGCTGGTGTTGGTGATGACGCAGATCGACCCCTCGGGGGCCACGCTTGAGATCGAGCCGTTCAAGACTGCAATCACCTCAAAGTTCACGCGCGCCTGGCCCTATGTGGTCTATGCCGTTGGATTGCTGGCCATCGGTCTGTTCTCCGAACGGGCCTATTGCCGTTTCTTGTGCCCGCTGGGCGGCGTGCTTGCTTTCCTTGATCGGCTGCACCTTCTCAACCTGCTTAAGCGCCGTCCCGAATGCGGTAATCCCTGCCATCTGTGCGAACGGTCGTGCCCGGTGCGGGCGATCGACAATACCGGCAAGATCATCACCGCGGAGTGCTTTCAGTGCCTGGATTGCCAAATCGAGTACTATGACGACAGGCGCTGCCCGCCGCTGGTGCAGGCCGCCAGGCTGCGCAGCGTGGAAAAGCCGGTTGCGGTCATGGCGCGGAATGTCTGAAGAGAAAGCCGAGATGCCCCGCCGGTCGGCTGCACTTGAGAAACCAATTTTGGTACAGTTAATTTTTCAAAATTGGCGCCGCAGAGGAGAATCCGATGTGCAGACATGCAGGAAATCTCACGACAGGCGTTCTCGCCGGCACCGTGTACCTGACCGGCAGCTTGAGCTTTTCGGCAATGGCGGCAGGCGTGTCGCCACCCGATTTCGCGCCCAGTCCGAGTGTCGGGTGGTTCGCATATTCCCGCACGTTCATCCCGCCGGCGAGCGGTGCCGGACCCGTGCGGCAGGACCCTGCGCATCCGCATGTCACCAACGACGATTTCCGCATCACCGGAGCGCAGCCGACCTTTCCCATGGGCGATCCCAACAATCCCATCCTCCAGCCCTGGGCAAGCGATGTGATCCGGAAGCGCAACGAGCTTATCCTTTCCGGAAAGCCCGCCTTCTCCCCGCACGCGAGTTGCTGGCCTGTCGGCGTTACCGCATTCCTGCTCTCGCCGATGACGAGGCCGCTCTATTTCGTTCAGGGGCCGAAGGAAGTGGTGATGATATTGACAAGCTTTAATGACGTTCGACGCATCCACCTCGCGGACAAGCATTCTGCGAACCTGAAGGCATCCTGGTACGGCGAATCCATTGGCCACTACGAAGGCGATACGCTTGTCGTGGATACGATCGGACTCGATGACAGGACGTTTGTGGACGGATTCGGGACGCCGCACACCAAAGAGCTTCACGTCATCGAGCGCTTCCACCTGATCGACGGCGGCAAGACACTGGAGGTGAACGTTCACGTGGAGGATCCGGGTGCCTTTACGATGCCCTGGGACGCCATCCAGCGGTTCCGGCTTTTTGAGGCGGCGGTGGCCAAGGTTCCGGTCGAGCGTCTCGCGGTGCTGGCAACCCCGGCCGAAGGACCGCTGACGGAGGCAATCTGCGCCGAGAATCCGAACTCCTTTTTTGTGGGCCAGCCCGCCTTGCCCATACCGCAGGCGGCCGTACCAGATTTCTGATCCTCTCGATTTCATGAGGCATTAGCGTCGCACCCAGCTTTCAGCCGGTTCGCGATGTGATAGTATTTCCATAAAAGAGCCAATTGAGACTCTGCGGAAACTGCAGGAGGAAATCGATGGCCCCCGCCTTCAACAATTCAATGACGTTGCAAACGAAGCTGTTATGGACGGCGGTGGCCGCACTGGGCGCTGTTTCGTTCGGGATTGTTGCGCTCAATCGGGGCGAAGCAGTTAATGCCGCGTGGCTCGTCGTCGCCGCAGTCTGCATTTATCTCATAGGTTATCGGTTCTATGGTCTGTTTGTTGCCAACCGCGCGCTCGGCGTCGACGGTGCGCGACCAACGCCGGCCTATCGTCATAACGACGGTCTCGATTACGTTCCGACCAACCGATATGTGCTCTACGGCCATCATTTCGCAGCGATTGCCGGCGCCGGTCCTCTGGTTGGTCCGGTCCTTGCCGCGCAAATGGGCTATCTGCCGGGAACGCTGTGGATTCTCGCCGGAGCGGTGTTTGCCGGTGCGGTCCAGGACATGACGGTCCTGTTTCTGTCGACACGGCGCGATGGGCGTTCACTGGGCGATATCGCGCGTGCCGAGATGGGACCGGTTGCAGGTACAATTGCGGGGGTCGGCGTTCTCCTGATCTGCGTCATCGTCCTTGCGGTTCTGGCGCTCGTCGTCGTTAAGGCGCTGATCGGCAGTCCGTGGGGAACGTTCGCGGTGTTCTGCACGATCCCGATCGCGTTTCTGATGGGAATTTACAATCAATTTATCCGTCCGGGCCGTATTGGCGAAATGTCGCTGATCGGCTGCGCGTTGCTTCTCCTGGCGCTGATCTATGGGAAAACCGTCTCAGAGACTCCTGAGCTCGCCATCTATTTCGACTTGAAAGGCGAGACGCTCGCATTGATCATCATTGGATATGGCTTCGTCGCCTCGGTGCTGCCGGTCTGGTTGCTGCTGGCACCGCGCGATTATCTCTCGACGTTCCTCAAGATCGGCACCATCGCGCTTCTGGCAATCGGCATCATCATCGTTCGTCCCGATCTGCAGATGCCGGCCGTGACCAAGTTCGTTGACGGCACCGGACCGGTTTGGGCTGGCAGCGTGTTCCCGTTCTTGTTCATCACCATCGCATGCGGGGCGGTTTCCGGATGGCATTCGCTCATTTCGTCCGGGACCACGCCGAAGATGATCGAGAACGAGCGCCAGATCGCTTTCATTGGATACGGCGCCATGTTGATGGAGTCTTTCGTGGCGATCATGGCGATGATCGGCGCAAGCATCATCCATCCCGGCGTTTACTTCGCAATGAACAGTTCAGCGGGGCTGATCGGTACCACCGCTGAGCAGGCCGCACAGGTCATCTCGTCCTGGGGATTTGCAGTGACGCCGAACGACATCGCTCAGATGGCAAAAGATGTCGGCGAAACAACGATCATGTCACGCACTGGCGGGGCGCCGACGCTCGCCATCGGCATGGCGAGCATCTTGTCGTCATTCCTCGGCGGCCAGGTATTCATGGGCATTTGGTATCACTTTGCCATCCTGTTCGAAGCGCTGTTCATCTTGACGACCGTCGACGCAGGAACGCGCGTGCTCCGTTTCATGATTCAGGATCTGGTCGGTCATGCGGTGCCGAATTTCAAGCATACGACATCGTGGGCCAACAACCTGATCGGGTCGGCGCTGGCTGTGGCGCTGTGGGGGTACTTTCTCTATGTCGGCGTGATTGATCCGTTGGGCGGAATTTGGACGCTATGGCCCCTGTTTGGCACCGCCAACCAGATGCTTGCAGCGATCGCGCTGACGGTGTGTACGGTCGTGCTGTTCAAGATGAAGCGCGAACGCTTCGCTTTGGTGACGATTGCTCCCGCCACCTGGCTGGTCATATGCACGACGACCGCCGGGCTGGAGAAGGTGTTCAGTCCCAATCCGGACATCGGGTTCGTCAGCCACGCGCTCAAATACGGAAGCGCGGTCGGAGCGGGTCAGCTCCTGGCGCCAGCAAAGACCCTCGCCGAGATGAACCGGATCGTCATTAACGACTATATCGATGCAACGCTTGCCGCCGTGTTCGTGCTGGTGGTCGTGGCGACCGTGATCTATGGCCTGATCAATATCTGGAGAGCCCTGGGCAATCCGCAAACAACTGCAATCGAAATCGGGTTTGCCGGTGCAGCCGCGGGAGGTCGCCATGCCTGACTTGCAGGACTTGTTCGACCGCTCCGCGAGTGCGGCACGTACGACCGTCTATTGGACCACGCGAACGGCGCGTCTGATGATCGGCGTTCCCGATTACGAATCGTATGTCGCCCATCGGCAAGCCAATCACCCAGGCCAGCCGATCATGACTTATGTGGAGTTTTTCCGCGAACGCCAGCAAGCCCGTTATGCAATCGGCAAGGGGCGCTTCAGGGGCTGCTGCTAGAGGACCTTTTTGCCCGAAAACAACAGCGTCCCGGCAAATCTGCAAAAAAGGAAAACAGCAATGAAATCCGCGCTTTGCTGCCTCTCCCTCACGCTCGCATTGATGCTGCCCGCCGCTGGCGCGTGGACGAAAGATTATGAGGTTGCCACCCGGCCCAACCTTGAATTCGTCCAGCACGACGGCGTCAATCTCGCGGGCGACCTTTATCTGCCGAAAGGATTGGGCAAAGCCCCCGTGGTGGTCGCAGCCCACGGCGGCGGATGGCAGGCCGGCAGCCGCGCCGCCTATAAGCATTGGGGGCCGTTCCTCGCCCGCAACGGCTACGCGGTGTTCTCCATTGACTATCGGCTTGGCAAGGCAGGGACCTATCCGGGCAGTGTCTATGACGTCAAAGCAGCGATCCGGTTCGTGCGCGCCAAGGCCGCTGATCTCGGGCTCGATCCGGAGCGCATTGGTCTGATGGGGGATTCGGCGGGTGGCCATCTCGCTGCTTTGGTGGGGCTCGCATCCGACCAGTTCACGGCTGAAGACCGCGGCGACCCTAATTATGCCGTATCCGCCGATGTGAAGGCGGTGATCGGCTTCTACGGCGCCTACGACATGTTGGCGCAATGGCAGCACGACCAGATCGCGCGGCCGCGCGACCAGATCACGGAGAAATATCTCGGTGCTTCGCCAATGCAGAACCGGCGCGTCTACTTCGACTCCTCGCCCATCAGCTACGCGACGATCGATCGCAAGGCCGCCCGATTCCTGCTCATTCACGGCACCGCCGACGATGTGGTCGATCCGGTCACCCAGTCGCAGGCATTCCAGAATGCGCTCAATCAGGCAGGCATCTTCGTGCGCCGATTCGTCATCCCAGGCGCCGGGCACTTCTGGGCGAGCGACCCGTTCGAAGGCGAGATCGGCGGCTACGGGGCGATCGCGGCACCCACGATCCTTCGGTTTCTGGAGGGCGCGCTTTAGCTGGGGTACGACGCAGGGGCAGCCGGGCACGCCGCGATTATGCGCAGGCAAAAATTGGGCGTTGCGCATGACCATTTCTTGAATTGAATTTCAATCATTTTCTACGGGACGCAAATCGCGGGCGCCTTCGGCGATCAGCCGCGCGGTGGCGGCCTCGATCTCATCCTGAAGCCTGGTAAAGAACGCATTCCGATCGCTGCCCGGCGGAATGGGATCGAGAATCTCCACCCGCACCGTGCCGGGAAAGCGCAAAAAACGGCGGCGCGGCCAGAACAGGCCGGAATTGAGAGCGATCGGCACGCAGGGGACGTCCGCTTCCGCATAAAGGTGGGCAATCCCAAACTTGTATTTCGGGTCGGCTCCAGCCGGCCGGCGCGTGCCTTCAGGAAAAATAATGATCTGGCGGCCTCCGGCGAGCGCCTTGCGGGCATGTTCCGTCATGCCGGATAGGGCGGCCTTGCCGGCGCCGCGGTCGACCGGAATCATGCCGGCATGCCAGGAATACCAACCGAAGAACGGTATCCACATCAGTTCACGCTTGACGACGAAGGTGGGATCAGGAAACAGCGTGATCAGCGCAAACGTCTCCCATATGGACTGATGCTTGGCTGCGACCAGGATACCGCCGGGCGGGATTTTTTCGAGCCCACGCCATTCCACATCGATCCCGCATACTCTGTGCAGTAACCACAG
>Ga0126369_10001530_pt1 | contig 16051 bp, 15 predicted proteins | sample PanSoiMetaPlot_1_FD_109646 | JGI IMG/M metagenome (GOLD analysis project Ga0126369, IMG submission 109646) | Tropical forest soil microbial communities from Panama - MetaG Plot_1 | ecosystem: Environmental > Terrestrial > Soil > Tropical forest > Bulk soil | place: Panama | collected 2016-02-17 | reverse complement strand
TTCGCCGACGTCGTCTTCTGAGGCTGCGCGACCACGCGCTCGATCGCCATCATGCCCGCGTCCTCATGTCCGAGGATGTGGCAATGGAAGACGAAGTCGCCGATGTCCGGTCCGCGGAAATCCATGAGTGCCTGGATCTGCGGATACGGAATGACGGGATTGCCGTTCTTGTCGACGCAAGCGGGCGGGTTGATGGTGCCGTCCTGGGGCGGAGGACCACCGCAGAACGGAACCTCAACCATATCCAGGTACTGGCCATTGATGGCCGGCGCCGGCTCGCTGCCGTTGATGTGGAAGTTGTCCTGCGACAGCAGCTTGAAATGGATCTGGTGCTGATGCAGCTCGTGGTTCTCACGGGCGTGGTTCTGCACGATCCACTTCTCCACAGTTCCCTGTGTGGTGATGATCGCCGGCGGATTGTTATTGTCGAACGGCGTGTCGATTGGATAAGGCTGCGTTGCGCACTTCGCGCCCGAGGCGGTCACGCATCCGGAGGCGTTGATGAAGAACGCGCTTCCGTCCTCGACCTCCTCGAAGAACACCGTACGGGTGACCGCAGGCGTCACATTCGAGATGCCGCCGAAACGCCGCTTGGTGGTGTCCAAAGCGCTAAAGGCGGGCACGCTTTCGGCCGCTGTTGCTGCGGCAGTGGCGGGCGAGGAAACAAGTTGCATCTTGAGCAGAGGGCGCGTGGGCGCATTGTCGCCAAGCGGCCCGGACTGGATGTTCTGCGTCACCAGTTGGGCGACTTTAACGGTTGGGGCCGGCGCGTTCACGATGAACTCAACGCGCGACGCCGGCGGCAAACGGAAGTGCGTGACCGGAATGAGTTGTCCGGGCTGCGTGCCGTCCTGAGAATTCACCGGGACGGCATCGATGCCGACGATCTGGATCGTCTGCACGACGCCGTCAAATCGCACCTGCAGGTCGAGGATGACGTCCGACGTACTGTTTGAAAGACGCCAGAACTGCTTTTCACCGGGCCCCATTTGGATGACGGCCGGCGTGTACGTGGTCACCGGCGGGGTCACCGACGTATTTGTCGTGGCGTCAAGCGGAACGTTGTTCACAGTGAGGTCGACTTGCGGTATCCCGCCCTCCGTGCCTCCTGGGCTTTGATCCAAGCCCTGCAGGGTCGGCTGATCGCGGACCATCAGGATGCGCTGGCGCAGGCCGGCCACCGCCGGCTGCACATTATTAATGCCATCGACCACGAGGGCTCCGGATCCGCCACCCTGGACAGCCGCTTCCGCCAGGCCATGAACGTGCGGGTGATACCAGTAGAGTCCAGGCGGCTCATCGGTCGGGAACATTACGCTATATGAAAATGTGTTTCCGGGATTGATCAGCGTTTTTACGACATTATCACCATGACACGCCGGGCTCGTGTTGGTGCCGTGATAATGGATGTTCATCGAACCGCCGGTCATGCCGTTGCTGTTGTCGGGGTTCTGCGTGAGCTGCGTGGTGTCACCGCAATTGGGCGGGTTGTACAGCTCGGTTGTATCCCCCACGGGATTGAACGGCGTGTTGTTGGTCACTGTTATATTGAGAGTATCTCCGGCATTGACGTGCAGAGTCGGGTTCTCCTTGCCGTCCGGAGTCATGAAGCAAAACAATTGTCTGCCGGCCGCATCAGTGGTCGATTGATAAGAGAACTTGACGCTCAGAACGCCATGCTGACTGAACAGCGCCGGCGGCTGCTGAATGACGCTGCCGGCCTTGAATCGTTGACAGGGATTGGGCACAGGGGCCACAGGCGGCACAGCCGTCGAACTGGTAACGCCTGCCGCGCTGCCAAGCGTCGAGCTTGGCGTGGTTGTTTGAGCCGTGGCGACTCCACCTGCCGCCCACGACGCCATGATGATGATGGCTGCACCAACGGATCGACGCAACAACACCGCACACACTGCTGGCTTGTTGAACATTGGCTTTTCTCCCCGCATTGCTTATGTCGACAGTTGTCCGAGACCGATCAGAAATCGGCACGGCCGCGTGCTGACGAGGCCACGGATAATGCAACCAAAGGACACTTTCGCGACGTTATTGTGGACTATCCTTGGTTTGGTCGAGGCGGTTGCAGAACAGAATTCGCACCGCGTTTTCAAATGGAGAGAATTTGAACAAATTGAAAAAATGAGGGGTAGAAAAATGTGGCAGGGAGAAATGTGGGGAGGAGTTAAATGGCTCTGCGCGCTGGTCGCCATGTCCTGCAATTCGGTCCCTGACATCGCGACCATTCAGAGCGCCTACGAACGTGAAGCGTCCGCCGGTAGCAGTTTCCACGACAACGGCCTGCAGGTGATGCAAGCCAAATGTCAAACCGACGGTGGCAGGGATAAATTTCTCTGCGAGGTCACATTCATATCGAAAGGCGACGCGGAGCGCCCCTACTTCGACATCGTCAGCATGGCGCGAGCAGGCGAAGGCTGGGAAATCAGCAGCGGCCTGTGCAAGCGCTGAGAGACCAGCACTCGTCACTTCGCAAGCCGCGTCGCCAACACACTTGGCATCGATGAGCCACGTCTGCGTCTCGCCGCGCCCGCGGTTGTTGGCGACCGCCTCGTCAATGGTGTGAAGCCTTCCTACGGGGCCTAAGCGAGTCGGTGTTCAATGGTTTGCTCTGCCGTTGCACGAGCGACGATGCGTCATTCACATCGCTATCCGCCCGGCGGTTCTTCTCCTTCGCTTTCCTGCCAGTCGATCACCTGCCTTTGCTGCGCCGAAAGGTCGAGCGCTTCACCCCGTTCGTGAGTCAGTTTTGTCCCGCGCAGATCGGCACCCGTGAAGTCGCTTTCCTTGAAAGTGGACCAGCGCAGGTCCGCCTTGCGGAGATTCGTGCGCACGAAGAGCGTGCGCTCGTAGAGCGAGGCCCGGAGATCGCACTCCGACAGGTCGGCGTCGGTGAAATTAACCTCGATAAAGTCGTTCCAGCATGTGGACTCGGACAGGTCGGTGTTCTTTAACGAGATACGACTGATCTCGCACCGGCCAAAGAACGTGCGCGGCAGGGTCAGGTTTTCGCAATCCGATTCCTGGATTTTGTTGTCGTAGTCCGGCGGCGGTTCCAAGCCAAATGGTTCGCCACTGCCAAGGCAAGTGCGAAACAGCCGGAAGCCAGACGAAATATCGTCATCATCGTGTTGTGGACTGCGATCTGGCAGAGGCGGGATCGCTCCTTCAGCAATCACTCCCATCTTTTGCAACTGCTTGCACGACTTCTCGTATGACAGGCGGGCGGGGTGTTTCTCGCTCATGGCTCATCTCCAAAGCCCGATGATTGCCTGATCGGCCCCCGAACGCCCGGAGCCCTCAGCGGCGTGGGGATGCCCGTCAATTAATGGCTTTGCAATGAGCTTACTCCCCGTTGCTTGTCAGGAGCGAGGCAACGCTCACCCAACCCAGTGAAGAGGCCAATCGCAGCGGCGTCATTCCATTCTCCGTGGCTACGTTCACGTCGGCGCCGGCATCGAGCAAAACCTCGACTGTCGCTGCGCTTCCGGCCAGAGCCTGTTGATGGAGGAGCGTCCAGCCTTTTTCGTCGGTGGAGTGGATCAGGGAGGGATCCTCCGCGATCCGCTTTCTTAACGAGGGAAGCATCGCCAAGCTCATTGGATGCTCGCCGTCCGCCGCATCAAGGTTTTCAAACCACCCTCCCCCCACGGGCACGAGCCGGACGGTCGCCGGGTCGCCGAATTTCAGACCCCAAGCTCGGTCGTATTCCTCGCGTTCCTTCTCGCCCATCCTGGAACGAATGAGGTTGACTGTGAAAGCCCCATAGGCTTCGCCGTCGACGACATACATCCAATCCGTGATCTGATTGAGCGTGAATCGCGCGGAATCGCCGGCCTTTACCGACCTGAGCCAGCTTGGGTCGTTGAGCAGAATGCCGCTGACGAACTGGCCGTCGAAATCGATCTCGTTGAGCCACATTTGTTCCACTTGGGGAGAGACTTTCGTTCGGTTCTGGCTCGGACCGTCGGAGAACGGGGCTTTGATGCAGGCCAGATCCAGGGCTGGAACGAATCGTCTCCGCTCCCAGGCAAGTTCTCGCCAGAAGTATCGGAAAGTGGAACGGGCCTGCTCGTAGGCCCGTCGCATCTCGGGGTCGCTGTCGTCGAACATGACGACAGTAGACGACGGCGCATCACTCATGGGATGAACTCCGAGAGGGTGACGGTGGAGAAGCCGTTCTGCATAACTGGAATCGGGCCTAAATTCTCTTCTGCTGCCGCACTGTGAAAATTATGCCGGTTCGGCATCGAGGGAGCGCTCTACCCATCATGCGGGACTTCTGGATCGGCGCGCTCTACGCCGCCATCGCGACACTGATCGGGGTCATAGCGCTGTTTTGGTACAGCCTGGGCATGCCCGGCCATTCCTATGACGGCCCCTTGCCTCGAGCTACCCCAGAAGAAGATGATCTTGCGGCACGTCTGAGGCGGCACGTGGTCGCGGTCGCCAGCGCACCGCACAACATCCGGCACGACGACAATCTCGAAAAGGCGGCACGGTACATCGAGGATGTTCTCGCTTCCGAAGGCTATCGCGTCGTCCCACAGTCATATGACGTGGCGGAATGGACCGTCCGGAATCTGGAAGTCGCAATCGAACCACGCAAGAATGCGTCGTCGACGACAACCATCGTGATCGGCGCCCATTACGATTCCTACCTCGACGCGCCGGGCGCGAATGACAACGGGTCCGGCGTCGCGGCGCTGCTCGAACTCGCCCGTCTGCTGAAAGACCTGCGGCCCCGCCGCACGCGGCTGCTTCTGGCGTTCTTCGTGAACGAGGAGCCACCCTATTTCCAGACGGACGACATGGGCAGCCTGCGCTACGCCCAGATGCTCGCCGAGCGGAAGGAGCCTGTCTCGGCAATGATTTCCCTGGAGACCATAGGCTATTTCTCGGATGCGCCGGGCTCCCAGCAATACCCGCAGCCTTTTAGCGCGGTCTTTTCCAACCGGGGGAATTTCGTCGCCTTTGTCGGCATGCCCGGCTCGCGCAACCTTGTTGCGGAAGTCATGAAATCCTTCCGCGCGCATACGGACTTTCCGTCGATCGGCGGCGTCGCTCCCGGCTTCATACCAGGCATCAACTGGTCCGATCACGGATCCTTCGCCGAATACGGGTTTCGGGCGATGATGATCACGGATACGGCCGTCTTTCGATATCCGCATTATCACAAGCCGACCGACACGCCGGAGCGGTTGGACTACGAGCGGCTTGCCCGCGTCACGAAGGGGGTCGAGCGGGTTGTTCGTGAAATAGCCGAATAGGTTGCGCGCGCACGCGACCGCTGAATTCCGGATCGGGCCTTCCGCCATCCGCCATTCCACGCTGCTGCGCAAGCCAGCTGGAACCGGATGCTGAACAGGCGCGTCATTTCTATGCATAGCGATAACTGGAGCGGCTCATGACCGACATGCCGACGCGACGCGTCATCCTTGCGGTGGGCACACTCGCCGCGACCTCTCTGCTCAGGCCCCATCGAAGTTTCGCGCAGGCTCCGCTTGTCGCGACACCGGAATGCCATGACGGCGATCCCGTGACCTTGCATGAGACCGAGGGGCCGTTCTTCAAGCCGGCCTCGGCCCAGCGCACCGAATTGTTTGAAGCAGGCATGCCAGGGAGGCCGATGGAACTTGTCGGCTTCGTATTCTCCCGCCACTGCAAGCCGCTCAGCGGCGCGCTGCTCGATTTCTGGCAGGCCGATGATAACGGCGAGTATGACAATTCCGGATTCCGCCTGCGCGGCCACCAGTTCACCGATACACAGGGGCGTTTCAGATTGCGCAGCATCGTGCCGGGCGCCTATGAAGGCCGCACACGCCATGTTCACGTCAAGGTGCAGGCGCCGGGGGCGCGCTTGCTCACAACGCAGCTTTACTTTCCCGGCGAACGAAAGAACCGTTCCGACGGCCTGTTCCGCCGTGAATTATTGACGCGGACCGCAGAGAGGAGTGGATCGCTGGCAGCGCGGTTCGATTTCGTTCTCGATGTGGCTTAGCTGTCTTTCCCAGCGGCGCGCCCGCTGCGACCGGGATTCGGACTAGCGCGCTCCAGCGCAGCTCATTCTGGAGCATTCTGTCGTGGCCGCCTGGCAACCGCACGTCGCTCCATCTCGTCCTTGATATCGCGAATTTCGCATTGAATGTGGATGGCGTGCCTGTACTCGTGCGGGTCCTTCACCAAAGCCCTCGGATGCCAGCCAAGCGAATGGAAAAAGAAAAAGAAACCGTGTCGGCTTTTGAGATCCTCGTGGGCGTCCAGAGTTGCATTGAATCGATCGATCAATTCTTGATCGCTCAGCTGGGCAAGGTCGGAACGCGGAAAGCCGAGGTCAAGCATATCGTGTGAGAACCTTGGTTGTCCGATAGTATGCGCGCTTAGGCGGGCGCACAATGCGATTGCACTGCTCAACAAACTCAGGGTGGAATGACACGCATGAAAATCCGATCAGCAGAAATCCGCCACGTCCGGCTCCCGCTCGAGGAGGCGATCGTCAACGCTCCGCCTTTTCCCGGCATGATGCGGGACTTCATCACGCTGCAGTTGCGCACGGAGGATGGGATCGAAGGCATCGGCATCACGGCCTTCAGCGGCCAGCTGGTCACCGCGCTCAAAGCTGCCGTCGCAGAATTCGGCAATCTGATCGTCGGCGATGACCCACTCAGCACCGAGGCGATTGCAGCGAAACTGCGCGCCGCCTCCGCCGCGTGCCTTCCCGGCGGTATCGCCACGCTGGCCATGTCGGCGATCGATATCGCCCTGTGGGATATCCGCGGCAAGGCATTCGACACACCACTTTACAAGCTCCTGGGCGGTCTTCGCGAGCAGGTCCCGGCCTATGCCAGCGGCGCATTGATGCGCACCACGCCAATCGACAAGATCCCGCCGGCCGCCACGGCGCTTGTGAAGAAGGGCTACAAGCAGATCAAGACGCAGATGGCCGTCGGCGGGCTCTCTGACGCGCAGGAAATCGAGCGGATCAGACTTATCCGCGAAACTGTCGGGCCTGACATTGCTTTGATGGCGGACATCAATCAGCGTTGGAAAGCGCATGACGCCATCAGCATCGGCCGCCGCATTGAGGATGTTGGCCTCGCCTGGCTCGAAGACCCAATCGCTCCCACCGACTATCAAGGCCTTGCCAAAGTCGCCGATGCCCTGGCCACGCCGGTCTGCGCGGGTGAATATCTCTACGGAATAGAGCCGTTCCAGCAACTCATGCGCCACGGCTCTGTCGATATCGTGATGATCGACCTGCTGCGGGTTGGCGGCATCACGCCATGGATGAAAGTGGCGGGAATGGCCGACGCCTTCAACCTCCCGGTCGTCAGCCATCTGCTGCCCGAGATCCACGTCCATCTCGTCGCCGCATCGCCGAATGCGCTTGTTGTCGAATACATGCCGTGGACATGGCGTCTGTTCGAAAATCCGCCCATTCCCGAAAACGGGATGTTGAAGGTACCGAAGGCCCCCGGTCTCGGCTTTCGCTTCGCACCCGACCTGTTCGAGACCTATTCAGTTTGACAGCGGGAGAACAGGGCGATTACGCCGGATCCGGCAGGCCGACCTTGCGCTTGAGCCCGGCAATCATCGCCCGCAACGTCGATCCTTCGTTCGACCGCGCTTCGGCCCGCTGCGCGTGGATGCGCTCGTGAACGAACGCCAGCTTCACGATGACCGATGGCTCCAGGACGAACGGATACAAGTCCGCCATTCCCATGCTGCGGTTGATCGAATTGAACGCGAAGGTCAGCGGCAGCCAGGCGTCGATGATGCGGTCCATGTTGGCGGTATGCGGGTCGAAATTGACCACCATCGCGAGCTCCGCGCTCTTGAGCTTCGGTCGCATGCGCAGGCCGAATACGTTGGCCGTCTCCAGCGTATCCACCATATGAAAATAATGCGCCCATGTTTCGGCAAAATCCTCCCACGGATGCGAGCTCGCGTAAGCGGTCACGAATTGCAGCGGCCAGTCCGCGGGTGGACCGTTGGAATAGTGCTGCTGCAGCGCCACTGAATAGTCCTGTCGTTCGTCGCCGAAAATGCGACGGAACTCGTCGACACCCGCGGTGTCGCGAACGAGGTGATCCCAATAATAATGTGCGATCTCGTGCCGGAAATGTCCGAGCAGCGTGCGATAGGGTTCGCCCATGCGGCTGCGCTGGCGCTCGCGCTCGGAGTCGTCAGCTTCGGCGAGATTGATGGTGATCAAGCCTCCGGAATGTCCAGTGATGACTTGCGACGGCGATTGCGGCCCGGCGATGAAGTCGAAGGCAAGGCCGTCCGGATCCTCCGGTCGCGTGGTCAGCGGCAAGCGAAGCTTGAGCAAGGTGTAAAACAGCCGATGCTTGGCGACCTCGATCTTGCGCCAATGCGCGGCGTTGTCGGACAAGGACAGATCCGGGATGGTGCGGTTGTGACGGCAGGCCGCGCAAAACTGGTCCGGTAGATCGGCGTCGACGAGCCAGTTGCAGACTTCATAGTCCGCATTCGCACAGAGGCGGTAGCGAGCGCCCGGCTGCGCAGGCGTGCGCCACCCGCCGCCCTCGTCCGCCTCCAGCGCCGCCATGGTTTCTCGCGACGGCAAATAGCCCAGGCGACGCCCGCAGCCCTCGCAATGGGTGTTCTCGAAATACAGCGGCTGACCGCAATGTTGGCATTCGAAAAGTTTCATGGGCTTTCAGAGTTTATGAATCAGGTAGAATCACCATACCCCTCGGCAACATCCTAGCTCCGCACTTGATCCTAGCTCCGCACTTGGCGCATGCAGGGTAAACTATTTAGGTAATCCAGTGGTTTCGCACCAGGAGCAGACTTTCTGAAATTTGCACGCAAGCGCAGAAGTAGCCCGGGTGGAGCGTAGCGGAACCCGTGACACCCGCTTCCCCGGGTTGCGCTCCGCTTTCGCCATAGCGCGTTGAAAGCCTATCAAGGTTCGCGAATTGTCGTCCCACCATCCAGGCGCCGCGCCACACCTGATAGCGATCACGGCCGTTCCTCGCTGCTGCACTCCTCTTGATGGTCGCGGCCTATGCGTGGTTGCTCAATCGAAGCCTCGCGGATTGAGGACGCACTGAGCTGACCAGTGTCCCGATTCCGAAGCTCGCATCATTTGCGGCTCCCTCGTTTGCGGACTTCTGAACCGCCACACTAGCGTGTGGCACCTTCGCCACGCCCGAGAGCCATCGTCTGCACCAATCAGACTTTGTCACTGCGTCGTCACAAACTCGCCACGGTACAATGGTGGCTTGCGCGTCGCTTCGGGAAGCGAGAACTCGCCTCCTAAATAGACTGCGGACGTTGGCCAAGACTTGGTTGGCCGTTTGGCCAAGACTTGGTGAGCTAAAGACTTGGTTGGCTGAAGACTTGGCCTGAGCGTCCGGACCGACTCGCAGTCGCGTAACGCACTTTCTTTGAACTTGTGAGGTGAAGGAACCGCGCGTGCATTTGCGTGCGCGGGTGCGTATCGATCTGTCTAAAAAAACTAAAGGGAACTGGGTATGCAGCACGTTCAAGTCGCGTTTGCGGACGCACAGCTATTGGCCGACGACGAACCGGAGGCCTTCAGATTGCAGAGCCTCTGTCGCACCTCGACGCCGGAGGAATGGCGACGCACTCTCTTTCAAGCCGCCGACATTCTCGATCACTTCGGCTGGTGCCGCGGCACGCTGAAGCGTGGCGCCCGGCACTGTGCGGTCGGGGCTATCCTGGCCGCCTATAGTGAAGGCGGAGTGAAGTCTCCACGTTACGCCAACTCCATGCTGCTCCTGCGAGAGCCCGCGCTGGAACGGCTGGTGGACAGGGTGACGAGCCACCTTGGTCATCTCGCCGACGCGAGCACGGCTGGCGTAATGGCTTGGAACGATAAGGTTGCCAGAGACGGCAAAGAAGTTGCCGAGCTGCTGCGCGCCGTCGCCCAAACCTGAGCCAATCGAGGGCGAAGACAACGCCCTCGTCTTCAGCTGCCCGTCCGCACGAGCAAACGCGGATGCGTGATCGACACGTCTTACGATTCGACACGTCTTACGATTGAAGGACCAGCACCGATGCAACACATCCAACTCGATTGCGAAAACGCCCGTCCGGTGACCACAAACGAAGCCACGGTTCTTAGACTGCCGAGCCTCAGTCCTGTGCCTGCGATGGAGGAGTGGCAACACGTCCTGCATCAAGCCGCCGATATTCTCGAACATCTCGGCTGGTGCCGCGGCCTGCTGAAATTCGGTACGCAGCATTGCGCGGTTGGGGCCATTATCGCCGCTTTCAAGGAGGGCGACGTGCCGAGCGACGATTGCCTCGAGTCATTTCTCCTCGCGCATCCCACTTTGCAAAGGATCATCTTCAAAGTGGAGGCCCATCTCAACCAGGCCGACGTGATGACCTGGAACGACAAACACGCGCCGAGCGGCGCAGAAGTCGCTTCGGCGCTGCGCGCAACCGCCGCGCAGAATTGAGCTAATCGGTGCGGGCGAGTAAGGGTTCGCCCGCGCTCGCGAACCGCGACCATTCCCGGATAGTTCCAGGTATTGGCGCCAGGATTTGCCGCGTGGCGGCTTCATTTCAGCCGCGTCGTCGCTTCCTGAATGAGGCTGAGATCGGTGTATTGAACGACGGCGAGGTCGTCCTTGACGAAACCGAGATCTCGGACGAGATCGACATTCTTCTGCAGCGCGTCGAGCTCCGGCAGCATTGTGGGATCGCGGTAATAGTCCTGTTCAGTAAACACCCAATCAAAGCGTTCCGGCGGCTGCTTGGTTATACGCGCGGAGATCTCCATCACCGCCTTGTGGTTCGCCGGATCGAGGAACCATTGGGTGATGCGTAGCGCGTCCTCCATGAAATCGACCATCGCGGCACGGTTGGCGTCGATAAAGCTCTTGCGGGCGGTCCACATCAACAGCTGAGTCTGGCCGGAGACCTCGCTATGCAGGAACAGCGGCCGCGCGATCTTGCGCAATTCGGGGTCAAACGAGAAGGGCGGAACAACGGGAACGAGATCCGCCTTTTTCTCCGCGAGCAACGCGCGCATGGTGGAAAGCGGCGCTTCGACCATCGTGTAGTCGCGTTTGTTCTCGAGCTCATGGCGACGCAACATGCCGCGAATAGCAACGTCGACCGCGGCGCCGGCCGCCACCGTCGCCACCACCCTGCCCTTCAGATCCTCGACCGTTTTGATTGGGCCATCCGCGAGCACCATGTATTCCTGCGAATAGTATCCGGGCAATCCGTCCTGAAGTCCGCCCGCGATGACGCGCAGGTCATCCAAGCCGGCATTCTCGATCGCGATCGGCAGCGTCGAGAACGCGAGGTCGGCGATGTCGAGCTCGCCGCTCGCCAACGCCGTAATCATTTGCGGCGTGCCGTTGTAGCGGACCGGCTCCAGCTCGTAGGACTGGCCGAGATGCCGCGCCAGGTCCTTTTTCTCCAGAAGAAGCGAGCCCCAATTGCTGACTGGAGCGATCCAGGCCAAGCGAATTTTAACCGGCTCGGCGCTCGTCGGCGAACCAAGCACGAGAACGGCAAGGATAGCGAGCAGCCAAGCCGGTGAGACACGCATGGTTTTCCCCTCGCACGTAACGACAGCCATTCGGCCTGATAGTCTTCTAGATCATCAGAAAAGACCGGGAATCCATCGCTTCACCTGTGCTCGGTAGGCGGCGTATTCAGCACCAAATATGTTCTCGAGCCGAACTTCGTCGCGCTGCACGCGCAGTTGGAACCAGTAGGCGCGGACAACAAGGATGACAAGTGCGAGCCAGGACCAAAATGTCAGCGCGAGGCCCAACATGAAGATCAAATGTCCGAGATACATCGGATTGCGTGTGAAGCGATATGGCCCTTGCGTGATGATCCGCTCTGGCGGGACGTCCATGCCGGCGGTGCCCCCGGCGCGCGGTAGCCGATAGCTGCCGACGTACAGATATTGCAGGTATCCCCAGACAAGCAGCGGCACGCCCCAGGGTACGAACATCAGTCGACCTTGGTGGAGAGCAAGCTCAAAGACGACCACGATCAGCGGGCACAAGATAAAGGTCTGCATCGGCGTTCGCCTGAGCCAGTGAAGAGTTGCATCGCAAGCCGTTTGCAATTTTTCCTGCACCTAGTCCTCAATCCCGCGCAAGTCCTGTGGTCGGACATTAGCTATTCTGAATCAAAAGGCGAGGCTCTGCTGGCGCAAATGATGGTAACACCATCGCGCGGCGCGGACGCGTATGTGTTCCCTCTTCGCACGGATTGCGGTTCTTGTAGGGGCGGGTTTCAAACCCGCCCCTACAAGCCTCCTGATTTGTGCGCTGCCTCGCGAAAGAGGGGACACCCGTGGACGTCTGCAACCTGTCAATCAGCGCCAATCCGCTCGTCGCCTTTCCAGCCGTCAACGCAGCGCGGCATTCGCCGGTGCGGGCGCGAACAGGTTGCTCGACGCGGCGGCCTGGATGATCACCGCCGCGTCTTCCGCAAGCAGGAATCCGCGCGTCACGAGATCCTGCGCGGCCAGGCGGACCCGGTTCACGTAATCATCGCGGCTGCGGTAGCGCTCCTCGATCGATGGACGCGCGTCGCCCGCGCTTTCGCGTTGCGCTTTCGTAGCTGCGAATGCAGAGAAGGATCCGACCAGCGAGCAGGTGAACGTCGGTGGCTGATTTTGGCCGCCGTTCGTGCCAATCGGCACAGCGATATCCGGCAACCGCACGCCGCCGACCGCATTGCCGTCGGCATCACGCTTCGGCACTTGAATCACGGCGCTGGAAAGCTTGGCCGGGGCGCGTAACGCGAGCGGCTCGCCGTTGGCTGGCTCCAGCGGCGTCAGCACGCTGGTTGGGGGCTCGGCGTTCAGGCCCACCCAGGCGTCGAGGCGCAGCAGCAAGGCGCGCGATAAAGGGGCCCAATCGAGGCGGCCGGGAGGCAACGTACACGTCGGTGCATTGGGAACGATCACATGCGGTCCGCCGGCGATGTCGTACATCCTCACGTTGCCAGGGAGCGGCTGATCCGTGGTCCCGGATGCGCCGGTGCGACCGAGAGAGGCGCGCAGGGAGTAGTAGTCCGTCGTCGAGTTGACCAGCAGCATCTTCGGAGGGACCTCGCCCCGCGCCTCGACCTTGGCGATGATCTCGCCGATCGTAAGCGGCCCGTCGTTGACACCGGGAAAATCCGGATTCGCGAAGGTAGGCGAGCCGTCGCCGCTCGACTCCGGGCCGGTGCCCGTTTGCAGAATCGGCAGAAGGCCCGCGGCCGACACGACAACGTGCATTCCATCGAATACGCGCCGGTTGCCCACCGTATTGAACCCGCTCAGAAGAAACGTCTTCAAGAACCGTCCGTCCTGGGATTTGCCGCTCGCCAGCGTGCGGTTGATTGCTCCTTTGAGCGGGTTCGGCGTTCCCAAGGTGTCGGCGGGCGCGTGCGCGAGGAATTCTGCCGTATCGCGAACGATCGCGAAGCCGACTCCCTCGACGTACCGCGTCTTGCCATCGGCATCGGCAAACGAAGGCAGATCCGCGTCATGCCCGAGCTCCCAGTACACCTCGGCAATGCTGAAGCCATGGTCCTGAAGAAAGCCGGTGCCCTGTTCCAGCGTGCCGGATACAAACGGTGCATCGCGCGGCGAGTTGTAGAGCGCCTCTGCGTAAGCGCGGCCGCGGTTGGGCACATCCACGAGCAACGCGCCGTTACCTGCGCCATTTGCCTCCGGCATGATGAGAATGATTTTCGCCGAGTAGGCAACGCGCCCGCGGTCATTGCGCGCGGCTTTGTCGATCCCCGGAATCGCCTCTTGCGGCGACAAGTCACCATGGACCCTGCCCTGCCGGAGCACGTAGTCGCCCGCGCGAAATGTCCCGTACGATTGCTTCGACGTGAACTCGATGCGGGTCACTTCCGCGCTTGCGGGTTGCGCCGCGGCGAGCAGGCAAAACAGGACCATCACGACTGGGCCGTTTGCGCGGTGCAGCATTGGACTCCTCCCGGGGCCACGGCGTTCTGGATCGGGTACGCCGAATGGCACCTCCGTCCTATCGTGATTGGGGTCGTAAGGAAATCAACCGATCTTCGAGGAAATTTCCACGAGATTCGCCGTTTCTCACAGCCGCGATCATTTCAGCGGTGGGGAGGAGTCGGTCACATTCCGAACCAACCAGACGATGCCCGGTATGATCTTAGGCGCACCATAATCGGGCCACATGGCGTGCTAAGTCTCATCGCAAGGGAGATTCGCTAAGGAGATTCGCGATGACGAACCCTGAGCTCAACAAGAAAACCGAGCCACGTCCTGAAGCGCCGGCGACCCTGCATTTCGCTGCGCCGTGGCAAGCGGACGACACGGTCACGCATTCCGGCTCGTACGAGGAATGCAAGCGGCTGCTGCTGTCGAAGCGCCACGTCGTGCAGGACAACTCCTTCATCATGGTGGGCGAGGAACGATACAGCGCCGCGGACATCAGCCAATTCGGGACTGGGCCAGAGGGCTTCCTGGACTCCGCGTGAGATCGGTCTAGGGGCACCGGCTCACGTGCCCGAGAGCCTTATGTGCCCCTCATCCCTTCTCGCAGGCGGTAACTGGCCTGAAGGCGGCTCAAGCGAAGCCGACAGTTTGCTGCGTTCGGTCGCAGTTCGCGGCCGGCCGAACAGATCGCGCGTCAGTCAGCAGTAAAGGTCTCTCGCGGAGAGTTCGTTGTGGCACGGTCTAGACGCCAGCAAAGCAGCCCTCTCGGACCGTTGCTGTATCTTTGGCTGGCGCTATCGATGCTGCTCAACGTTGCGGGGGTCGCGAGCATCGTCGACGGCCTCGTTCACTGGGCGGCGTTCTTCAAAGATTTTCTCAACATCTACCGCACTTTCGTCCGTGAGCCGATCACTTGGGGCGCGTACCTCATCTGGCCTGTGTCGTGGCCGAAAATTCCAGCATGGGGATTTGACCTCCTGATCATCTGGTCGCTGATCTTCCTCGCCGCGAACATTTGCTGGATCAAGAAATATCGCAGGACAATGATAGGCGACTTGATCGGCAGGAACGGAGTTCTCGCGGGCATCGTCCAGACAATTGTCGCCTTCGTGACTTACCCGTTCTTTTTGGCGCACAGCCTTGCCGCTCCGAGCAACGCAATGCAAAAGCGACTGGCAACACAGACCAGCGTCTATGTCTTGGTGCTGATCTCTGCGGTGATCGTCCTCGCCTTCTTGAACTGGCAGCTTCGGCACCTCGGGCACTAAAGCAGATCGCGAGGCAGCTTCCACCGGGTCAGGGCTGCGCGGTCACCGTGAGCGCTCACGATCATCGCGGACGCTGGCCGCGTATCCACGCCCGAGGGCCAGACGCTCTGCAAGGTCGTCTCGACGATGTCCCCAAGCCGTCGTGAAAAAAACGTATCCTGCCCTCAATAAATGGGAGTTGTTGTCGACCGTGGCTGACATCATTGGGGTTCGCTGAGGGATATTCCATGACCCCGGGAGGACAGGTGTGCGTGTATTCTGGCTGGCGGCCCAGGTCGCGGTGTTCGGCATCGCGGTGTTCGGCATGACGAGCACGGCGGCCAATGCGAGCGATCTCGTGCTCAAGCGCGTCATGTTGTCGACCGGGGGCGTCGGCTATCTCGAGTACGAGGCCGAGGTGACCGGCGACGCCGAGCTCACGCTCGACGTGCCGCTCAATCAAATCGATGACGTGCTCAAGTCAATCATTGTCTATGACAGCAAGGGCGGCGTCGGCAGCGCGCGGTTGGCCGGCCGCGACCCGCTCAGCCAGCTGTTCAGCGATCTGCCCTTCGGTCGGGAGGCGCTGAATTCGCCGGCGGCACTCCTCAACGCGCTGCAGGGTGCCGAGATCCGGGTCGGGTCAAGCCGGCCAATCACCGGCAAACCTCTGCGCGTCGTGCCTGCGCAAGTCCAGCTCGGCGATCGCAGCAATACGACAACTCGCAATCGGGTGAGCGTGCTGACCAATGCCGGCCTGCAGCAGTTCATGCTCGAGGAAGCCGAGAACGTGAGCTTCGTCGATGCCTCGCTCCAGGCAAAAGTCGACAAGGCGCTCGCGGAGATT
>Ga0126369_10001529_pt1 | contig 16052 bp, 15 predicted proteins | sample PanSoiMetaPlot_1_FD_109646 | JGI IMG/M metagenome (GOLD analysis project Ga0126369, IMG submission 109646) | Tropical forest soil microbial communities from Panama - MetaG Plot_1 | ecosystem: Environmental > Terrestrial > Soil > Tropical forest > Bulk soil | place: Panama | collected 2016-02-17 | reverse complement strand
GTGTTCGGCTGGCTTCGTGCACCCCTCGGCGCCGCAGCCTGGAGCGCTGCTTTGCTCGCCATCGGAGTCTTCGCTGGCCTTCACTTAGCTGGACCCAAACCCCCTTCGCCGGACTTAGCTGAAATGCAAAAGGAGCTTGCCAGCACGAAACAATTGGTCGTGCTCTCGATGCTTCAGCAGCAATCAGCAAGCGCCCGCCTCGAGGGCGTCAACTTCACGACTCGCGACCAGCAGCTCAATCCCCAAGTGCTTTCCGCCCTTCTCCACACGCTGCGCTATGACCCCAGCGTCGATGTGCGCCTCGCCGCGCTCGACGCCCTCAGCCGCCACTCCGCGCAACCGCAAGTGCGCAACAGCGTGGTGAACGCGCTACAGGAGCAGCAATCGCCCTTGGTGCAAGTTGCTTTGATTGATCAGCTGGTGGAATGGCACGACCGCGAGGCCCGGACGCATCTGGAAAAACTTCGCCAGTCCCCGGATCTGAATCCCGCGGTGCGTCAGCACGCCGATTGGGCCATTAGCAAACTAAATTGAAGGGGAGACCATGCGCAAAATATTCTTTCTCGTTCTGATTGTAAGCGCCACCTTATTGCTTGCGATTGCTCGTACACGAGATGTTTTAGCGTCGCCTGGACCGGGTGCCCAGGATCCGCAAGAGCAAGCGACGCCGCCGGCTGCGCCTGTTGCACCTGTGCCGCCCATTCCTGCAATCCGTATCCATGTGGAGCCGCCTCACATCGAGCCCCCACACATGGACGTCCATGTTCATCCTGAAGAAGTTGCGCGGAACGTGAGAGAGCACTTGAACATCGCTCACGAAGATTTTGAACCCATCAATATCGACTTCTCCCATGGAGACCGCGACCTCAACGTTCGTGCTGATGAAAAGATCGAGAAGTCCTTCGCCATGCCAGCGGGGCACCGCACGCTCGAAATCGACAACATCTGGGGTTCCATCGAAGTCGTTGGCACAAATTCGAGCCAAGCCCAGCTCACGGTCAGCAAGTCCATCCGCGCGGAATCCCAGGCCAAGCTCGATCAAGCTCGCAAGGAAGTTACACTAGACATCACCGAACAAGAAGGCTTGTTGAAGCTGTACGTCAACGGGCCTTTCCGCTGTCATTGCGACGATGGGTGTGGCCACCGTGAATCTGAGGGCTACATCGTCAAAATGGATTTTCAAATCCAGGTTCCGCGTGACATTGACATCAGAATCAAAACGGTCAATGAAGGCCGCGTTTCCGTCCGCGACATCAGCGGCAGCTTCCTGGTACGCAACGTTAATGGCGACATCCAGATGCGCAATGTCGCAGGTTCTGGCACGGCCCGCACCGTCAACGGTCCGGTGAAAGTTTCTTTCCGACAGAATCCGCACGAAATCTCGGACTTCCAGACCATCAACGGCGCTGTCGAATTGGAGTTCGCCCAAGGGCTTGCCGCTGATTTCCGTTTCAAGACCTTCAACGGCAGCATCTACAGCGATTTTCCGGTCACCGCTTTGCCGGTTCGCGCCGTTCAGGAAGAGCACCACGGTTCGAAGTTCGTTTTCCACGCCGATCGCTATACCGGTGTGCGCATTGGTTCTGGCGGGCCAGAAATCAAAGTAGAAAATCTAAACGGAGACATTCGCATTCTCGAAAACCATGAATAATCTAACCCAGCGGTACTCAACACTCGTTGTAGCACTTCCCATCCTTTGCGCTGCGCTGGCGGCAGCACCTGCGTGTACGCAGGCTCAGGAGTCCTCGGGCCCGGATAGAGTCGCCGTCACTCTCACCGATCCCTCGCGACCAGCTTTGGTAAAAGCCAGCCTGATCAACGGTGGCATTACCGTGAAGGTTCATGAGGGCAAAGAAGTTGTCGTCGAAGCGCACGTCCGTTACCGCGACCGCGAATCGTCCCGCTCCGAGTCCAACAATATGAAACGCATTGTTGTTTCCTCCACGGGTCTTTCCGTTGAGGCGGAAAACAACGAGGTGCATATCAGCACCGATTCCTTTGTGCGGCCCATCGACCTGACCATCACCGTTCCCGTTCACACGTCCCTCAAGTTGAGCGCCGTGAACGATGGCAATATCGTCGTCACCGGCGTGGACGGCGAACTGGACGTCAACGACGTGAATGGCTCGGTTACCCTAAACAATGTTTCTGGAAGTGCCGTCGCGCATGCCCTCAACGGCCGCTTGCTGGCTACCTTCGCGCGGGTCAATCAAAAGCCGATGGCGTTCAGCTCTTTGAACGGCGACATTGACGTGACCTTTCCTGCCGATTTGAAGGCTAACCTCAGCTTGAAGACCGACCGCGGAGAGATTTTTAGCGATTTCGATGTCCAGGTTCAGGCTTCCGCTCCGCAGCAAACCGTCGAAGATGATCGGAAACAGGGTGGCAAATACAGTGTGAAGATTGACAGGGCGGTTCACGGGACCATCGGCGGCGGAGGCGCCGAAATGCAATTCACGAACTTCAACGGGAGTATCTATATCCGCAAAGCCGGTGCCGCCCGCTGACACGCCCAGTGACACCCGGCAATGGTGCGGCGCCGGATCGCTCTAGGCAGCGCACCAGCGCCCTCACTTCTTCACGAACAGAACGCAGTAATCGTTCTCGGGCCAGTCGTTCACCACTTTTTCCATTTGCAGGCCGGCCGCGGTCAGTTCTTCGATCACAACTTTTTGCGGAATGCCGTGGCCGCCGCGGTTGGCAGGAACTCCTTCCACGGGTTCGAGACCTGAGCGCGCAGGGAAATCAATAATCGCCAGCCGCCCTCCCGGCTTCAGCGACCGCACCAGGTTGGCGTCAAACTCGGCCGGCTTCGTCAAGTGGTGGTATACGCGCCGCAGGAAAATCGCGTCGCAACAGGCCGTTGGTAAGTTTGTGTCGGCTTCTTTGCTCTCCACAACGACCACGTTCTGTAACTTCCGCCTGGCAACTTCGGATTTCAGCTCCTCAAGCTTCTTCGAGTCAATTTCGGTAGCATACACTTTCCCCGCCGCGCCGACGTGCTCCACGGCCGCAAAAGAGTAGATTCCGTCGCCAGCCCCGATGTCCGCCACGGCGGTTCCGGGCTTCCATTCCATCAAAGTCGCTAACCGCTTGATTTCATCGGCAGCGTTCCCTCTTGCTTTCGTGGCAAACGCCGCAGCTACGGCGCATAGCAGCACCAGCAAACAGAGTCGTTTCCTATTCATGGCCTTAGTCCCTTCTTCATGCAACCACTGTATCGTCGCTCACAGCACGCCCCAAGCTATAATAGGACGCGAAAAACATCGAAAGGACTTCTGCAATGCGCTACCGCCGCTTTGGCCGCACGGGATGGAATGTTAGCGAAATTGGCTACGGCATGTGGGGCATGGGCGGCTGGACCGGCTCCGACGACAAGGAGTCGCTCGATTCGCTTCAGCGCGCCGTTGACCTCGGCTGTAATTTCTTCGATACCGCGTGGGCTTACGGTGACGGCCACAGCGAGCAGTTGCTCGGCAAAACTCTGCGCGCAAACAAGAATAACTCGGCAGTTGGCGGGCCCGACAAAAAGCTTTACGTTGCCAGCAAGGTTCCCCCGAAAAACCGCCGCTGGCCTTCTCGTCCAGAATATTCTCTCGACGACAGCTACCCGCCCGACTACATCTTCGAGTATGTGGACAAGAGCCTAAGAAATCTCGGCGTCGAAACGCTCGACCTCATCCAGCTGCACACCTGGGAAGACGGCTGGCTTGACGACGAACGCATTTCGCGCGCCATCGAAAAGCTCCGCAGCAGCGGAAAAGTGCGCGCTGTCGGCCTCAGCCTCAATCGCTGGGAGCCCGCCAATGGCATCCGCGCCGTCCGCACTGGCCGGATTGACGCTGTCCAGGTCATTTACAACATCTTCGATCAGAATCCCGAGGACGAGCTTTTTCCAGCGTGCCGCGAAAAAGATGTCGCCGTCATCGCGCGCGTGCCGTTCGACGAAGGCTCCCTCACTGGAACGCTCACGCTTCAGAGCTCCTGGTCCAAAAGCGACTGGCGCAGCACTTATTTTGTTCCTGAAAACCTCAAGGCCAGCGTCGCCCGCGCCGATGCCCTCAAGCCGCTCCTGCGCGACGGTTTGACCATGCCCGAATTGGCTTTGCGCTTCATTCTGAACAACCCCGATGTGCACACCACCATTCCCGGCATGCGCAAACGCAAAAACGTCGAGTCCAACATCGCCGCCAGCGACCAAGGCCCCCTCCCAGCTGCTCTTCTCGCGCGGCTTCGTCCACACCGCTGGGTCCGCACTCCCACCAAATGGAGCCAGTAGCCCAGCAACTTACTGCATGATTGAGAAAGGGGAATAATGTCTACGCTGTTTGCTTTAGGGCGCGCTCGACGAGGGTGAGGCAGCGCTCGGCTTGCTCGCGAAGCATTTCTTCCTCTTCGGTCACTTCGGTTTTCAGGCTGTGGAGTTCGTCGGCGATGGCCAAGGCCGCGAGCACAGCGAGCTTCTGCGTGTCCACAATTCCGGTGGCTTCGGCGATGGCGTGCATTTTCTCGTCCACGAACTTCGCGAGCTTTTGGACGTACTTTTCTTCCAGGTCTCCACGGATGGAGTAGACCTGACCGAAAATTTGGACTTTCACCGGCGCGCTCATGAGCCGGAATTGTAGCGCAGAGAGAGGTCGCGCGGAATTCTTCTTGTGGACGTGTCAGCTTGCCCGCAGTTGGGCGCCGTGGCGATGTTCGAGAATGGGAATGATCTTTCCGACAAAATGATTGATCTGTCCCTCGGTCAGAGTGGCCTCGCGGCTCTGGAAGGTGACGCGAACGAGCAAGGAATATTTTCCAGCCGGGACATTCTTTCCGCGGAACAGGTCAACGGCCTCGATGGAAGTGATCTCTCGGATGCCCAGAGAGTGAATCGATTCGACGATTTCGGCAAAGGTGATTCCCTCCGCTAGCAGCAAAGAGAAATCGCGTTCCACTGCGGGAAAGCGTGGAAGAGGCTCGTAGCGCCGCGCTGCTTTGACGGCTTCCGTCGCTGCATAAAGCGGCTCGAGTTGCAGCTCAGCCAGAAAGACGGGCTGGCGGATCTTCAACTGGTCGGCGATGCGGCGCGCCAGTTCCCCCGCTTCGCCGAGGAAGGCTGCTCCGCCTTGCGCATCAAAGCAGGAGTTCTTCCCTCCGGTCGGGGCGAGGTCAAGAGACACCCGAGAGCGGCGCGCGGGGTGAAGGCAACCCGGGGCCACGTGAGTGGTTCCCCCACTGCTCGAATCGGCGCTCCAGCAGAAGCCGCCGGCGAGCAAGCCCACGGAGTCGAGGTCGCCTTTCAAATCGGCAAAAGAAAAATCGCGCTGGGTGTCATAAAGTCCCTTTTCGCGGGCTTCGCCGGTGGCACCGAGGGTTAGTACGGGCGTTTCAACGGATTTGTCTCCCTGCAAACGATAATGGCGGCCGATTTCAAACAGGCGCGCGTTGCGCTGGCCGTGATTGAGGTTCCATTCGAGGGCCGCGGCCATGGTGACCAGGCCAGTAGATTTCAGCACGCTCGCCTCTTCCGAGAGAGGATTCGCGAGTCGCGCAGGGGAAACTCCCACGGGGCGGAAGAGTGCGTCGCGCTCTTCGGCAACGTGAGGAATCGTAACAATCTCGCGGTAACCCAGGCCAATGAGGCGCTCGCGCAAGCGCGTTTCTGCTGCGTGACGCGGCAGGCGAGCGGCCCCCTGCCGCGCGTCGGGCAGACGCGGCGGAAATCTATCGAGACCATAAATGCGCGCGATTTCCTCAATCAAATCAATTTCGCGCTCAACTTCGGCGCGCCAGGAAGGCTGCGTGCATTCCCATTCGGCTACGAGCGAGCCTTCAGCACCGCGATTGTGATCCACGCGAACCGGAGCGAAGCCCAGCGCGCCGAGGCTGGCTTCGATCTGCTTGTCCGGCACGTCCGCGCCCATGATCCGCAGAATTTCCTTCCGAGTGACACGGATTTTTCTTGGCGCGCGCTTGCCGGGATAAACGTCAGTGACACCCGAGAGAAGCTCGCCGCCCGCAAGCTCAAGAATGAGTTCGGCGCAGCGCCGCGAAGCAAGCTCCGCCATTTCCGGATCGGCGCCCCGGCCAAAGCGTGTGGACGCCTCCGTGTGCAGTTTCAGGAAGCGAGCAGCGCGGCGGATGGCTATCGGAGCGAACCAGGCGCATTCGATCAAAACATTTTTTGTAGAAAAGGAGATTTCCGTTTCCGCTCCGCCCATGATTCCGCCGATGCCAATGGCCCGGGCACCGTCACCGTCCGAAATCATGCAGATGCCAGGATCGAACTCGCGCTCAATGCCATCAAGGGTCCGCATCTTCTCCTTTACTTTGGCGGCGCGAACGACAATCTTGTGGTCGCGGACCTTGTCGTAATCGAAAGCATGAAGCGCGTGGCCAAGCTCGAGCATCACGTAATTTGAAATGTCCACGACGTTGCTGATGCTGGCGACACCGGAAGCCTCGAGGCGGTCCTTCAGCCATTGCGGCGAGGGCTGAATCTTCACGTTGCGAATCACGCGCGCCGTGAAGCGGCCGCAAAGCTCAGGCGCCTGGATTTCTACTTTTACGGCGTCGCTGGCCTTCGCCGAGCCTTCCTTCGGCTTTGGCTGAGCAGGTTTCAGCGGCAGTTTGTAAATCGCACCAACTTCCCGAGCCATTCCGTAGTGGCCCAGGCAGTCAGGGCGGTTGGAGCCGACTTCGGCGTCAATCACTGCACCGTGGGGGCCATTTTCGACACTCGCGATGTTGGTCCCAGAAAGCGCAAGCCGCGAGGCGAGTTCCTGCGGGGGCGCGGTGACCTCGACGAAGTCCTTCAGCCAGTCGTAGACGACCTTCATCTGGTGACTCGTAGAAGAGCCATACCGTGGCGATGCCGCCGCGACGTTTGTACGATTCCGTTCATGGGAATTGCTTCAGAAAGCGAACGTCATTTTGAAAAAACACCTGGATGTCGTCAATGCCGTACTTCAACATGGCCAGGCGGTCAATGCCCATGCCGAAGGCGAAGCCGCTGACCTTTTTGGCGTCGTAGTCGACGAAGCCGTAGACTGCCGGGTCTACCATGCCAGCGCCAAAGAGCTCAATCCAGCCCGCGCCCTTGCATTTCGAGCAAACACCTCCACTGGCAGCGGTGCCGCTGCCGCCACAGAAAATACAGGAAACGTCGAATTCGACCGACGGCTCCGTGAACGGGAAATAGCTGGGACGAAAACGCGTCTTCACCCCGGCGCCAAAGAACAGCTTCACAAAATATTCGATGGTGCCGGTGAAATCACAAAACGTGATGTCCGTGTCCACGGCGAGGCCTTCCACCTGATGGAACATAAAGGAATGCGTGGCGTCGGGATTGTCACGCCGATAAACCTTTCCCGGAACGATGACGCGCACGGGCGGCTTCTGTTTTTCCATCGTGCGAATTTGCATGGGCGAAGTGTGTGTGCGCAGCAGAAGAGGCGTCACCGCGCCTTTGGGCAAGTCCATGTAGAACGTATCCATGTCATCGCGAACCGGGTGAAACTCAGGGATATTCAGCGCCTCGAAGTTATAGTAGGGCGTCTCAATCTCCGGCCCTTCCACAATGGAGAAGCCGATGGAAAAGAAAATGTCCTCGAGTTCCTGAAGAACCTGGCGGATCAGGTGATGCGACCCAATCGGATGAATGACACCGGGGAGAGAAAGGTCCAGGCGCTCGCGGGCGAGAGCGGCTGCTGCGGAGCCAGATTCGATCGCGACGCGGCGGGCTTCTAGAGTCTCCTCTAGATGTGCTTTGAATTTGTTTAGCTCCTGCCCGACGGCGCGCTTTAACTCGGGTTGAGCCGACTTTAACCAGTTTTCTGTGATGGCTGTCAGCAGACCAGACTTTCGCCCAAGCCAGGATTGACGAAGCATCTCCCAGTTTTGGCCATCCATAGGCCTTTGAGCTTGAGCGTCAAAACGCGCGCGCACTTCGGCGAACTTTTCCGCGACGCCTTGCGCGTCGTTGACCCCTAGCTCCTTCAGAGTCTTCGCAGTCGGGTTGTCAACAGTCGGCATGAATCGTGAAGTAATTTCCGCCGTAGGAGCACGATATATCGTGCCTCTACTATAAGACCGCGTCGCGCCCTGAAGTTATCTTGGCGGCGCGACGAAATGCAAAGAAAGCCTGAGCTTACAAATCGATTTAAGCGCTACGGCTTCGTCGCAGCGGCGGCTTTGGCCTTTTCTGCAATCTGCGCGAAGCCGGCGGCGTCCTTGACGGCAATATCCGCGAGGACTTTGCGATCAAGCGCCACGCCTGCGGCTTTGAGGCCGTGGATCAATTGGCCGTACGTCAAGCCGTTGAGACGCGCGGCGGCGCCGATGCGCTGAATCCACAGGCGGCGGTACTGGCGTTTCTTGTTACGGCGGTCGCGGAAGGCATAGCGATCCGCCCGATTGGCCGCTTCCTGTGCGGACTGATAGAGCTTGCTTTTGGTGAGGAAAAAGCCTTTCGTCCTTTTGAGATACTTCTTTCGCCGGGCCCGGCGCTTGGTGCCACGTTTTACGCGTGCCATGGGTTTACTCCTTCAATTTAGCCGGGTTCGCGCATTTCGCCCGGGATTTATTCAGCGGGCTAAAGCCCCGCCTCTACAAATCCCGGCGGAAACGAAGGCGAGCCGACCACAGATTTTGCGGAAACAACACGAGTTGCAGGGACGCACAGCGAAGCGCGTCGCGCAACGGGTTTGTTTCCGGTTGGTACGAACAGTCATCGCGGACCGACCGTGTCACGCTCAGGCCGCGTACAAAGATCCGGCAAAGCCGGAGCTGAATCGGCCGGCAGGCACCCGTGAAGCGCTGCCTGGCACGAAAGTCAATGTTGCACGTTCGAAGGTATTAGAGCTCGAACGTTCGAGAAAAAATGTTAGCCGTAGGGCAGCATCTGCTTGATGCTGGCTACGTCGGACGCGTTAACCGTCGTCAGCTTCTTCAGCTTGCGCATGCGCCCGGAAGCTTTAAGGCCGGTAAAGTGGCGCTTGGCCGTGTGGCCGCGCAAAATCTTGCCGCCGGCGGTGACCTTGAAGCGCTTGCGCGCGCCGCGATGCGTCTTCAACTTCATCTTCGGTTTTGAAGCGTTTCTTGGCATTGCGAAAACCTTTCTTATCCGTCAAATCTCTAGCTCGCAAAGAACTAAAGAGAGATTCCTCACTCCGCTCCGTTCGAAATGACAAGGGAGCCAAGCGCGCCGCACACAAAAAGCCGCGCACGAACATACAAACTACGCGCGCGTTACTGCACTTGCTGCGAAGCCGTTTGCCCCGCAGACCGGGACGTGCTGGCGCCTTTTTTCGGCGCCAACAAAGCCACCAAAACGTTTCCTTCCATGCGCGGCATGGTCTCAATCTGCCCCTGATCTCCAATTTCTGTCAGCAGGCGGTCCATCTTGGCGCGGCCCACTTCCTGGTGCGCCATTTCGCGGCCACGATGAAAAATCATAGCGCGCACTTTGTGGCCGTCGCCGAGGAAGCGAATGATCTGATTCTTGCGAACCTGATAATCGTGCTCCGCAGTGTTGGGGCGAAACTTGACTTCCTTTAATTGCGAACCGCGGCTGCTCTTACGCTGTTCGTGGGCCTTCTTGTTCTGCTGGTATTGATATTTCCCGTAGTCGGTGATTTTACATACCGGCGGGTCGGCCGTGGGCGAAATCTCCACCAAATCGAGCCCTCGTTCCCGCGCGAGCTTGATGGCCTCGAAAGGCTGCATGACACCGAGCTGCGCACCATCTTCGTCAATCACCCGGATTTCGCGCGCCCGAATGCGTTCGTTTACGCGCGTGCGGTCACTCGGCCGGAAGTTGCGTTCAGCGATAAATCCCCCTCAAGAGCGATAGGCACCTGCTTTCCCCGGATTTGACCAGGAGCTGGCCCCCAAATGCACAAACACCAGTCCACGGAAGGAACAGCCCCGGGGACGGGTTACCGAGTATAGCATGGCGGATACGTTGCGCTGCAATAGGGCGGGGATCAGGATGTCAGTTTCAGTTGCCTTCCGGCACACGTTATGACCGCGCGAATTTGGGGTTTGTCGGCCTTGGAGATCTCAACGCTAAGGTTGAGTTGCTCCGTAGTTTTTGCGAGGAGATTGGGATCGCGAGCAACCAGCTCAAAACTCTCGAGGTGGCAACCCCGTGGAGCGTCGCCGGACGGATGCGTACTGTCGGAAGACCATTGGATGAAAAAAGGAAGCAGGCCGCCGTGATCGTCTTTGAGCCGGAGCGCCTTCCAGTGAAGAACCTTGCCATCGGGACGCTGGCGCGAACCAGGCTGCGGACCTTCGAATTCGATTCCTACTTGATGCAGTCGCTCGGCGAATTGATCCAGGTCGTCGCGGTGCGCGGCCCAGCCGATGAGGCGCGGTTGCTTCAGATTCTTAATGACCGAGTATTGCCCCACGCTCGGTTGTTTCGGATCGGGCGCGATGATTTCGAGATAGCGGCGTGGATTTGGTTCTTCGGTGCTGGGCTCGCCCAAAGAAACTAGCGCGTTCTGCGTGCCGCGGCCAGGATGAACGCCGCCGAAAGCGGCGCGAACGCCAGTGCGCTCTTCGACGAAGGCGATGCCCCGATCGAGGTCGCTACAACCGAGAAGAATGTGGTCAAGCAGAGTCGGAACTTGCTCCGCTGCCCAAGAAAGTGGCGAGGCGAAGGCCGCCCCCGTGGTGAAGGCGAGAAAGGTTCGGCGCGAGATGCTCTCCATTTTCCGTTGCTCCTTGCACCAAGATTATACGTGGAGCCGCCGTCATCTAGTGGCCCGGCCAGGATTCCACTTTTCATTGCGTCTTCTCAGGCTTGCGGGCGCGAATGTACGCCCGGCGGCTTTGATACTCGACTTCCGGCGCATAGGGATCGCGCTCAAGAGAGTCTTCGATGGCAAAACCCACAAGGCCGAGATAGCGTTCGACCTCTTTCCTGGCGTAGAGGACCACGTCCAGGGAAACCTGGTGGCCCCAAAGATTTTCTTCGCGCAAAACTTCGAGGCCTATGTGAAAAGCCAGGAAAAGGAGGCCACCGGGCTTGAGCGCTCGAAACATTTCGCGAAGCGCCTTAAGAATGTCGGTCCTGGGAATGTGAATGATGGAATAGAACGCCACGATGGCGGCCCATGCGCCGTCTTCCATGTCGAGCGCCAGCATGTTGCCCTGCTGAAATTCGATGGCGGGATTCAATTTGCGCGCTTGTTCCAGCATGCCGCGAGAAAGATCGAGGCCGAAAATGTCCACGCCGCGGTCGTGCAGGTAGCGCGCCACGTGGCCCGGGCCACAGCCGAGTTCGCACACGCGGCCGGCTCCTTTGAGGCGCGCCGCGAACTCGTCAAGCAGCATCCGGTCGAGCGGCTTGCGTTCGAGTTCGCATGCAATTCGTGAGGTGTATTCTTCGGCGATGCGGTCGTAGCTGGATTGGCAATCCGAAAGCTTCTGAGGGTCCATGGACACCTAGTAAACGTTCAGCAAACTCCCTTTTAGGGCCTTCCCAGGCCCTGTCCAGGGGTCATCCACAAAACCGCCGCTAGGCATGCCAGAACCCCCACGAAGTACGCAGCAATCGATGGGCTTGGTTGGGGAGGCAAATCCCTGGTGAAAAGGCGATAGACCGTTCCAGCAGCCACCAGAAAGAAAATCCCTTCGCCAAGAAACAACCAGAACACAAGGCAAGCCGCCAGAAGAACAAACCGCTCGGACTTGCCTAGCGCTTCCATCGCCTGACCGCCATCAAGGACCCATACGGGAGTGAGATTCAAAATGTTGAGCCCTGCCGTGGTTCGTGCGAGAGCCGCCCAAAGACCGTTGCCAGTTCGGTACCAAAGCAGGGCACAAACGGCGGCGCCGAGAAGCCCCGCCAGCGGGCCGGCGAGACTGACGGCTGCTCGCGTCTGCCGCGTCACCCCAAGCGCCTTCCAACGAACAAACGCACCAAGGCCAGGAAGAAAGACCGGCATATCCGCGGGCAAACCTCGACGGCGAATGTCGATGTAGTGCCCCATTTCGTGGACGAGGATGAGAGCCGCAAAACCAACGCCAAAGGCAGCCCCGTATAGCGCCCAGTAAACTCCCATGAATGCAAAAAGACTGAACACAAACTTGAGTTTAAAAATGGCAAAGAGAAGAGTTTTGCTCTTCGCCAGGAGAATCGCTATGGGTGCGAGCGGTCCGAGCTTTTTCGCCCAACTATGCCTTTGCTCCGGAGGCGGCGCCGCTCTTGCGGAAAGCTCCAGTTTGCGAACTTGGTCGCGAATCCAATTGGCCTGCGTTGAGCTTGGCGGGAGAAGAGCAAGAGCTTTCAACCATTCCTGCCTCGCAAGAAGAGGTTGTTCCGCTTCAAGGGCTTTCGCGCGCTCGGAGATCCGGATCAGCTCCTCGCTGTGGACTAAGGAATGGCATTGCTCGCAAGCAAGGACGCCAAGGGGCAGGTTGGCGCCACAATTGTGGCAATTGCGAATAGGCTCTGCGAAGTCGTTGGGCACGGTTTGTCAGAAATCCAAAAAGTGTCGGATCAGGAGGTGGCGGGCGCCGCTGGATTTTTGGAGGCGAAGGGTCCAAGGATTTCGATCTTAGGGCTAGCCATAAGCTGCCAAGCAATGCGAATTCCTACGAGCAGAATGACCAAGCCAATGATTCCGTGGACCGGATCTTGCAATTCAAGGAAGGGCGAAGCCAAGCCAAGTACAACAAGCCCGGCCAGCGCGGCACCCAAACTCATTTTGGCCTTTGACGGTGCAGCAGCGGCCGTTGGTGATCCTGGCTCGGGGGCCATACTCTCTGAATCCTGGCCCGCGGAAGGAGCCTTTTGAGCCTGGGGTTGCGGCTGCATCTTTTTCTCTTTGTCGTATTGCGAAATACCGATGGGAATGGCGGACATGGAAACGGCCGCGTAGGTCAGGATGACGGCTACAACCTGATAACGGCGGCCGCCGATTCCCCGCGAGCCCATGCGCATGGCTTTTCCGACAATGTAGCCAACGGCCAAGGAAATGTAACCAATCTCGATACCAGTGATGATTCCGAATGCCGAATAGAGGATCAAACCGAGAATTGCACCGCCGACTCCAAAAAGAAGCGCACGCACGAATGCAGAATGGCTGTCTTTGGGAATTTGCGCTTCGAGCTGTTCGCGACAGCGTTCGCAAGCCAGGGCGCCGTTGATGCGGTAATAGCTTCCTGTCACTGGCTTATTGCACGACTTGCAGACGTCGGTTCCCGAGGCCGAGGGGTACTCCGCGACTCCAAACTGAGGGACGTTGTCCGTCATGGGCACTCCTAGTGTTCGACGGAACTTAGCACAGGGTTTAGATAGCTAGAAAGGGAATTCTGTCCACCAGCTGTCGAGGTACGAATCGGCACACATTTAGAACCGTTCCATGCTTGAGCTACCGGCTGACCGTGGGGGATTTTAGTCCGCGTTTGCAGAGATAAGCGTGCCAAAAAAGGCGGGCGGCGACGGCGCGCCATGGACGCCAAGGCTTGCTGAGGGCTTCGAGTCTCTCGGGCGATGGACGCTTGCGGAGGCGCTTCACTTCTTGCACTGCGGTGGCGAGCGCGAGGTCACCGATGGGCCAAATGTCCGGGCGGCGCAGTGCGCTCAGAAGATAAATGTCGGCGGTCCAGCGGCCAATGCCTTTGAAGGCGATGAGCATTTTGTGCGCCGAGTCGTCTGGCAAATCGTGGAGGTAGCGCAGGTCGAAGTGGCAGCGCGCGAGCGATTCGGAGAGCAAACGCGTGTAAAGCGTTTTCTGACGGCTGAAACCGATGCGCAGCAATTCCACATCATTCAACTTCAAGAACCCCTTGGGAGTCAGCGGCTTCACCGCTGCTTGGAGGCGATCAAAAGCCGCTTTCGCCGAAGCCAGGGAAACCTGCTGCTCGAGAATGATGTAGACCAACGTCGGGAACCCCGGTTCGCGCACCCACAGCGTCGGCTGGCCGTAGGTCTTCACAACTTCAGCTAAGTGTTCGTCGCGCTCCATGAGCAAACGCACTCCTTGCGAGAAGACATCCTGGTTCAGAGTCGGGTGGGAGTTTTGCATGGGCTGGAAGGCAGCAAAGTCCAGTGAGAATCAGCTTACCGCGCGAGAAGCGACTTCGTGTTGGAGCGTTTCGACCACTTCGGCGAGCGGCTTGGGGCCGAGGTCGCCCTTGGAGCGATGACGGACGGAGACAGTGCCAGCTTCGGCTTCCTTCGCGCCGACCACCAGCATGTACGGAATTTTCCGGAGTTGCGCATCCCGAATCTTGGCGGGCAGTTTTTCGTTGCGGTCGTCGAGATGAACGCGCAGGTTGTGATTCTTCAGCGTTTCGGCGACGTGTTTTGCGTAGTCAGCAACCTTTTCACTGACCGGACAAATTTCCACTTGCACCGGCGCGAGCCAGAGTGGAAACGCCCCCGCGTAATGCTCAATCAAAATACCGAAAAATCGCTCGACCGAGCCGAGCAGCGCGCGGTGGACCATCAGAGGCTGATGCTTGGCACCATCCTCGGCGACGTACTGCAGGCCGAAGCGCGCGGGCAAGTTGAAATCGAACTGCACGGTGGTGAGCTGCCAGGGACGTCCGATCGCATCAATCAGCTTTACGTCAATCTTCGGGCCATAGAAAGCGGCTTCGCCCTGGATTTTCTTGAACGGGATATTCATTTTTTGCATGGTGTTGGCGAGCGCGGCGCTGGCGCGCTGCCAGTCTTCCGGCTTGCCGGCATAGTTTTCCGGATGCCCGGGATCCCAATCGGAAAGTTCAACTTCGAATTTCTCGAAGCCGAAATTCTTCATCACCGCGAACGCAAAATCGACGCAGGCTTCAACCTCGCTCTCGATTTGCGACGGCATGCAGAAAATGTGCGCGTCGTCTTGCGTAAAACCGCGCACACGCAACAACCCATGCAATACGCCGCTGCGCTCGTAACGATAGACGGTGCCGAGTTCGGCGAGGCGCACAGGCAAATCGCGGTAGCTGTGGAGCCTCGACTTGTAAATCAGAATGTGGCCCGGGCAATTCATCGGCTTGAGCTGGTAATCGGCCTTCTCCACTTCCACCGGGCCGAACATGCTGTCTTTATAAAAGCCGGTGTGGCCGCTGGTCTTCCAGAGATCGAGCCGCATGATGTGCGGCGTGTAAACAAGGTCGTAGCCGCGCTTGAGAAGCTCGTCGCGCAGCCAGTCTTCGACAATCTTGCGAATCAGGCCGCCCTTGGGATGCCAAAAAATGAGGCCGGGACCGGCCTCTTCCTCGATGCTGAAGAGATCCAGTTCAGTACCGAGTTTCCGATGATCGCGGCGCTTGGCTTCTTCCAGGCGATGGAGATGTTCGTCCAGCTCTTTTTGCGTGAAAAATGCCACCGCATAGATGCGCTGAAGCTGCGGATTCCCTTCCTGGCCCTTCCAGTATGCTCCCGCCACACTCATTAACTTGAACGCCTGAATCCTCTTGGTCGAGGGAATGTGCGGGCCCCGGCAGAAGTCCATGAATTTGCCGGTGGTATAAAACGAAACCAGTGGCTCGGCGGCTTTTTCTTCCACCAGCTCGCACTTGAAAATTTGGTTCGATTTTTTATATAGGTCGAGCGCATCCGGCTTGGGAATGAGCTTGCGCTCGTTCGGCAAGTCCTGAGCGGCAAGTTCGTGCATCTTTTTTTCGATTTTCGCGAGGTCCTCGGGAGTGAATGGCTCGTCTCGCAAGAATTCGTAGAAAAACCCGGTGTCCACGGGCGGCCCGATGCCCAACTTGACGTTGGGATATAGCTCCATGACTGCCGCCGCAAGCAGATGGGCGGCGGAATGGCGGAAAACGAAAAGCGCATCCGGGTCCTTTTCAGTGAGGATTTGTAACTTTACGTCGCCATCCAGTGGACGGCGCAAGTCGATCAACTCGCCTTCGCCGTCGTTGGGTTGCGCAACACGGGCAACCAGCGCAGCATCGGCGAGACGCGGCGAAATACTGCGCGCGATGTCCGCCGGGGTGGTGCCTTTGGGGACATCCTTGACGCTGCCGTCCGGCAATGTAATGTGAATCTGGTCCATGGCGCTTCTCAACGAGAAGAGAAACAATAAGCTTATCGG
>Ga0126369_10001527_pt1 | contig 16075 bp, 15 predicted proteins | sample PanSoiMetaPlot_1_FD_109646 | JGI IMG/M metagenome (GOLD analysis project Ga0126369, IMG submission 109646) | Tropical forest soil microbial communities from Panama - MetaG Plot_1 | ecosystem: Environmental > Terrestrial > Soil > Tropical forest > Bulk soil | place: Panama | collected 2016-02-17 | reverse complement strand
TACAACGTCGGCCCGATCTTGTCGCTGGACAGCCCGAACTGGAACTCGCGCCAGTTCTACTCGGTGCGCCGGGTGAATGGGAGCGGCCAGGTGACCGAGCTCGGCTCTGGCCTGCCCTGCCCGCCGTGCAACATCGGCCCGCTCTCGACGCCGCGGTACGCCCGGCTGGCCGCCGAGGCGGTGCGGCACCTGGACGGTGGCATCAAGGTGTTCGCCGGGCAGCGTGCCGAAGGGTTCTACGTCGACCTCGGCTCCATCTTCGACCTGGGAAACCTGCGGCCGTTCGAGCAGCTGCACAACCAGTTCGGCATGAACGTGTTCTCCGGCCCGGCCCCTGGCGTCAACGCGACGAACAACGTCAACGTGCACTCGATCGCAATCCAGGTGCCTATCGCCGACCTGGTCCGCAGAGGCGCGCACGGCGTCGACGACCCGCGCTCGGTCATCGGCGTCTGGACGACGGCCAGCAGGCAGCGGGTGCGGCTGTGGGACGCCGATCGAGGCCGGGACGTGGACAGCGGGCCGTTCCGGCAGGTCTCACGGCTCGGCAATCCACTGATCAACGAGGTGATTATCGCCCTAGGCGATAAGGACCGGTGGAATACGCTGCCGCCGGCCGACGACAAGCAGTTCGCCCACTATTACGCGCACCCGGGCCTGGCCGGCTTGCTGCCGGTCCTTTACCCGGGCGTGTTCCCTAATCTCGCCGCGCTGGTCAAGTCCGGCAAGCCGCGGACGGATCTCGAGGCGATCCTGCTCACCGGGATCCCGCACCGGATCATCTCAGGGTTCCAGAACACCACCGGCGGTGTGCTCGCGGACATGCTCAGGCTCAACACCGCCATCCCGCCGGCCGCCAAGCCGAACATCCTCGGTCCGCTGGGCGGCGACCTCGCTGGGTTCCCCAACGGGCGGCGCGTCTTCGACGATGTGGTGACCGTCGAGGTGCGCGCGGTGGCCGGGCTGACCTTCCCGCTCGTGGATCACTCGTTCACGCCAGACGCCGCCGCGAGCGCCGTTACCGACGGCCTGGATCCCAGCAGCGTCAGCTCGAAGTACCTGGCCAAGTTCCCGTACCTGGGAGTGCCATACGACGGGTTCCACCACCCGGACAAGTAGGGCCCTCTGATCAAGCGGTGACCGAACCCGAAAGCTGAGCACATGACTGGACATGCCCACGGCCCGACCGGACCAGGCACAGTCATGCTCAACATCGGCGATGGCGCCGGTGCGCTGATCCTTTACACGGAGGCCGACCTGGCCATGCGGGAGATCGAGATCAGCATGGCCAGGGCGGCTGACGGGCCCGGGACATCAGGGCACACGACGCATGCGCTGGTCAGGGAACGCACCACGATGGCGGGCTGGCGTCCTGCGCGGCCCGGGGAGGGGGAAGGCGGCACGGCATATGCCGCCGTGTATGACGCGTTGCCGGCCGGGGACTATGCGATCTGGCTCGATGGGCAGAGCGTCGCGACCGTCACCATCGACGCCGCCGCCGTGACCAGGCACCGCTTGCAGATACAAGGACCAGACATCACCCGGGCGTCATGGGTGGCTGGTCGGTAGCCGGATCGCCCAAAGACCCGTCCATGTCGTTGATACCGCCCGGTGCTATCAGCGGTGACAATGTGGGCTCGACCGTGACTTCCTCGATGTCTACTTGATCCTCGGCGGGCGAACCGCGCCTCACTATGCGCTTGCGCAGGAAGCCGTAGCGGCGGCGCGGCACGACGAGACCTATGCCGCCAACCAGCATCAGGATCCAGCCCGCGACGTCAAGGTTGAGGAACCTCGGCTCCCATGTCACGGCGAACGCCAGGATTGCGCCTACGGCGATCAGCGCCAGCGCTGTCGCTGTCTTCATGATCGCGTCCTTCCCGCCATGGCTCCGCCCAGCGGCAACAGGTCGCGCCCAGCCGAAGCCTGGCCAAAATAGACCCGCTCAAACGAAACCTGCCCGCCTGGATTCAGTCGAAACGTTGATGCTGCGCTCGCTGGCGTTTGCAGAGAATTAGTTGAAGCCATAAGACTAAGTGTCTGTACCGCCTTTTCGCCGAGGGTGGGCCGGAAACGCACATAACGGAAAGCCGGTAGGCTAGGCGCTTCGAGGTCGGCTCTTCAGCGACCGATGCCATGGTTCTTCCCGCTTGGCCTGGGATAGGCTAAAGTGAGGGCTGTGGCCAAGGTGGGCAGCTATGCGATCCCGGGCATAGTGGTGTTTTTTCTATGGATTGTCGTAATAATTATCGCCATTATCTTGCTGGCTGCGGTTGTGCATTGGGCGGGCGGCGGCTTCCTGAACCTCAGGATCGGGCATTTCAAGCTACTCGTCGGCTTCACCTGACCTGCAGCGATGCGGTAAGCCAGCACTGAGGCGGCTCCGCTCAACCACTACTCAACCACGCACGGCGCTGCGGGCCCGGCTGCCAAACAGGAGACCGCTGGTCAGGTCCGAGTCATGAGCTGCACGCTACCCCGGCCCGGTGGAGCGGCGTAGCGACCTGGCTAGGGTTGGCCCATGGCGCACAGGCTGGTCACGGACCGCCTTGTGCTGCGCGGCTGGGATGTCGATGATGCCGTGGCGGCGCTTGGCTCCTTCGGAGATACCGAGGTCGCGCGGTGGCTGACCCCGGCGATGGAGAGGGTCGGCGACGAGGCGGCGATGCAAGCGCTGCTGCGGCGGTGGGTGGCCGAGGACGCCACGATGATGGCCCCGTCCGGCCGCTGGGCGATCGAGCTCCGCGCGCATGGCCGGGTCATCGGCGGGGCGACCCTGCTGCCGCTGCCGCCCGATGACGAGTTCGAGATCGGCTGGCAGCTGAACCCGCTGGAGTGGGGCCACGGCTATGCGACCGAGGCCGGGCTGGCGCTCGCTCGCTGGGCGTTCGAGCAGGGCATCGAGCAGGTCGTCGCGCTAGTGCGGCCCGCCAATACGCGCGCACTGGCGATGGTGCGCCGGATCGGCATGGAGTGGGTGGGCGAGACCGAGAAGTACCACGACCTGCGGCTGCAGGAGTACCGGCTGCGTCCCGGGGACCTGGCCTCATGAATGACGATCTGCAGCCCAGCGACAACCAGGCCAGCTCCCGATTCGAGTTCAGGGCCAACGGCGATCTCGCCGAGCTCGTCTACCGCAGCAATGGACAGCGGCTGGTCCTGATCCACACCGAGGTGCCCGCGGCACTGGAGGGCCAGGGCATCGGTGGCAGGCTGGTGACGGCCGCGATCGACCGCGCGGCGCGTGAGGGACTGACGATCGTTCCCTTGTGCCCGTTCGCCCGGCGCTGGCTGCAACGCCACCCTGACGAGGCGAGCCGGGTGAGCATCGACTGGGGCCAGGGCCCGCAGGTGATGCAGCGCTCGTCGCCTGCCGACGACGACTGACTCGAGGGAGCACGGTGAGCACGCTGCAAGGAATCGATCCGTCCGCCGTCCCCAGCGGCACCGGCTGCGCCGAATGCGAGGAGGACGGTGGCTGGTGGCTGCACCTGCGAAGATGCGCGCAATGCGGCCACATCGGCTGCTGCGACACGTCTCCGTCCCAGCATGCGAGCGCCCACGCCGCACACACCGGCCACCCGCTCATCCGCAGCTTCGAGCCCGGCGAGCAATGGTTCTGGAGTTACCAGACGAACGAGTTCTACGAGGACGGCCCGGCGCTGGCGCCGCCGCCGCATCACCCGCCCGGCCAGACGGTCCCCGGACCCGCGCACCGGGTCCCGGCGGACTGGCGGGACCACCTTCACTGAGGTGGCGCGATGACCGATTTCACCGTGCTGCCCGACAACCTGCCGGTACCGCGGGACGACGGCGCCGCCGACCATTTGCGCGGCCTGGCGATGCCGGCACTCTCACTGCCTACCAGTGACGGAATGTCAGTTGAACTGTCGGCGCTGGGCTCGGGGCGCACCGTCATCTACCTCTATCCGCTCACGGGCCGACCTGGCGTGGACCTGCCGGACGGATGGGACTCGATCCCTGGCGCCCGCGGCTGCTCGACCGAGGCGTGCGACTTTCGTCATCACTACGCCGACCTTCAGCGCGCCGGAGCCGCCCGGGTGTACGGCATGTCCAGCCAGGACCCGGACTATCAGGCCGAATTGGTGGAGCGGCTGCGCCTTCCGTTCGCAATGATCTCCGATCAGCATCTCGAACTGGCCGACGCGCTGACCCTTCCTACCTTCGCGGCACCCGGTCACGATCGTCTCTATTCCCGGCTGACGCTCGTGGTCCGAGACGGGCGCATTGAGCACGTGTTCTATCCGATCTTCCCGCCAAACACGCATGCCCAGCAGGTGCTTGAATGGCTGCACCGCGCCGCCTGACCGCTCCCCAACTGTGTGCCTGGCATACGATGACTCCTGGAGGCATTGCCGTGAATGCTGTCGGATCCTTGGGCAGCCGGTTCGGGCGCCCGGAGCGGATATCGCTAGGGATTGCCCTTGCCTGGGGCCTCGGAATGGTCATCGCGGCATTCGTTGCTCCGGTCTACCACTCATCGGGCGTCTCAAGCACGGGTGCGATGACCGACGGGTCGGCAACCCTGGTCGCCGTGAACGGCTGGCGTGCCCTGCTGGTGGCCGCCGCGCCGCTGGCAGCGGCGCTGGCAACTGGCGGCGTGCTGTGGCGGCGGGCCGGGCGTCCCGGCGGCGGGTTCATTGCCTGGACCGTGGTCGGGCTGCTTGGCGTCTTCAACGTGCTGGCGATGGCATCGATCGGCGTGTTCGTCCTCCCCGTGACGATCGCCTTGATCGTGGCGTGCGGCACTCATGGCCACCGGCCGCACGGCGTGGTCACCCGGTCAGACGCCGTCGGCTGACGGTGCCGTCGGGATGGTAATAGTGACCTGGGTTCCGTTGCCGAGTTCGCTCGTGACGTCCAGCCGACCGTTGTGCGCCCGGACCAGCTCCGCCGTGATGGCAAGGCCAAGGCCGCTTCCGGCGGCCATAATCGACGTCTGACGGCCGCGGAAGAATCGCTCCGTCACGCGCGGCAGTTCGTCCGGCGGAATCCCGACGCCCGTATCGCTGACCCGCACCCTGGCCATCTCCCGGTCACCGGGACCGGTCTCCAGCACGACGCTGCCACCAGCGGCGGTGTACTTCATGGCGTTGGTCAGCAGGTTCGTGATGATCTCCCGCATGCGATCCTCGTCGCACATGACGATGATTGATGACAATTGTGATTTCAGGCTCAATCCAGCCATTTCCAGGACCTCGGCCAGGCTCGCTGCTGCATCGGCTGCGACCTCGCCGAGGTCGTGCGGAGCGAGTCGCAGCTGCAAAGCAGCGGCCTCGGCGGCGGTGAGGCGACCCAGGTCCTCGAGCAGGCGGCTGAGCCGGAGTACCTCATCACGCATATAGCCCAGGTTCTCGGGCACTGGCTCGATAACGCCGTCGAGCATGGCCTCATGGCCGGCTTGCAGCACCGCGACGCGTGTGCGCAGTTCGTGCGCCGCGTTGGCGATCAGATTGCGCTGTTCCTGTTCCCGGCGATCCACGGCGCTCGCCGCCGCATTGAACGTTGCGAGCAGATCGCCAAGCACACCGACGCCGTGGACGTCGTTGATCCGCAGACCGCGGTCACCAGCGGCCCGGGCCCGAATGGCGGCCAGCATCACCTCCACCGGCGCAGCGATCCAGCGACACGCCACAATCGACACCGCGAGCGCCACAAGGACGGCGATCGCCACGGCGTAGGCGCGCGCACGCCACTGCGCAGCTTCGAGCCGCGCCGCGGCTGTGCCAAGGCCCTGGTGATCGAACTCGAGCCTGATCGAACCCACCCGCACGCCGTCGACGACGACAGGGGCGCTGCGCTGGGGAACTCCTGGGGGGCTCGTGAACTTGGGTGACTCCGCCACGATGTGGCCGGACATGTCGCGCAGTTGCACGGCTGCATGGGTACGCGCCACGAGATCAACAACCGGGCCCAGCGGGGCACCGTTCCAGCGATCGTGGCCCTCGTACGCGGCCGCAGCGGCCCGGGCGGCCGCGTTCGTCACGACCACCTGCTGGTCGCGAACGAAGTTGTCGATCGCCACCTTGACGGTCAGCGAGGCCACCGCCGCCTCGGTCGCCACGGTCACGAGCACGACGCCAACGAAGGCGAGGATGAGCCGGCGCCCCAGCCCGCCCATGCCGAAGATGCGTCGGCCCTTGTTAGCCATCCTTGAGGAGGCCGAGTCGGTATCCACTGCCAAGAACGGTCTGCACGATCGCGGGATTGGCCGGGTCTTCCTCGATCTTGCGTCGCAGGTTCTTCACATGCGAGTCGACGGTCCGTTCGTAACCCTCGAACTCGTAGCCTCGGACCCGGTTGATCAGCTCGAACCGGGAATACACCCGGCCCGGTACGTTCGCGATTGCGAGCAGTAGCCCCCATTCGGTTGGTGTCAGTTCCACCTTCGCGCCGTGGACACTCACGACCCGTCGCGGCTCGTCGATGACGAGCACACCGTCGCCGAAGCTGTTGATACCGCCACCGGCGGACCGAGCGCTCCCGCGCCGCAGGATCGCCTGGACCCGCAGCACGAGCTCGCGCGGGCTGAAGGGCTTGGTCACGTAGTCGTCGGCGCCCATCTCGAGCCCGGCGATCCGGTCATCCTCGGCGCTTTTGGCCGTCAGCATCAGGATCGGCGTCGGCCGGACGGCGCAGACCTCTCGTGCGACCGTCTCGCCAGGTACGTCAGGCAAGCCGAGATCGAGCACGATGACGTCGGGCGCGGCGGTCGTCGCCATCGTGATCGCCTCGGCCCCGGAGCCCGTCGACAAGACTGCGAAGCCGGACCGCTCCAGATATGAGCGGACAAGCTCGCGCAGCTTGCGTTCATCCTCAACCAGCAGCACCGTTGCCGTAGCTGGATCCTGACTGTAGCCCTTGCCAGTACAGGTCAGTCATGCCCGGCCAGCATCAGACAGAACCTGGCCACCAGCCGATCGGCATGCGCCCGGGGCATTGCACTAGCCGGCCAGGACCCGGGCACGCGCGGCGGGCACCAGCCGATCCGGCGACGGCCGCGGTGCACTGGCGCTAGCATCACATGCCGGCGAAGACGATCGCCGCGACTCACAGCAGCGGCAGCGTTGGACTTCCGGCTGGTCCGCCAGCCAATCGTCGTCCATCAGACGACCACAGCCTGCGCAGATTCCATAGCTGCCGGCGTCCACGCGGGCGATGGCGGCCTCGATTTCGGACAGGACGTCGTATGCCCGCTCGGTTCGGCTCCGCAGCCGCTCGTACGGCGGTGCAGCGCCGCCCACGTCTTGCCCGGCATCGATCGCGACCTCAGCGCAAGCCCGCGCCAGGACAATCGCCTGATCTAGCTTCTGCCTCCACAGTGACTCAAGCACGCCGCGCCAGTGCCGGAGGTCTCGTCCCCGAATCCGGCCCGGGATCTCGTCCGAAGTCAGGTCGTCGGCGGCCACGGCCACGGTGCTCGGGATGGTGATCATGGCAGACAGTCAAGCAACGCCATCCGCAGTCCTTGTGCGCGTCATATGTAGGTCGCATGGAGACGCGGTCGGTCATCGGGTGCCCTAGCCGCCGAGCCTGCATGCAGCTGCCGAAGCCGGCCGGACTCCCCCAAGTCCGGCCAGCCCCAGCACTCCAATCCCGGGCCGGCGAGCGGGATCCCCCCTTGTCCAGGCTCGCTGCGTCATCGACGCCGGACCGACCGACTCCCCCGCGTCTGGACGACTCCTGGCGGACGACGCCCCGGGACCACGAATTGATCAAACATGCCGGACGTGAAGCTGCGATGCCGAAGCGGTGGAGATCATGTGGAGGGCGCATTCAGCAGGCTGCTGATGATCCAGGGCGAGTACCGGCGAAGGCCCCGGTTCACGTGCGGACGTACGCCGCGAGGTGCTGGCCGGTGAGGGTGGCGCGGGCGGCGACGAGGTCGGCAGGTGTGCCCTCGAACACGATCCGGCCGCCATCGTGGCCCGCGCCCGGGCCCAGGTCGATAATCCAGTCCGCGCGGGCCATGACCGCCTGGTGGTGCTCGATAATGATGACCGATTTGCCGGAGTCAACGAGTCGGTCAAGCAGGCCGAGCAGCTGATCGACATCGGCCAGATGGAGGCCGCTGGTCGGCTCGTCCAAGACGTAGATGCCGCACTTCTCGGCCATGTGGGTGGCCAGCTTGAGTCGCTGCCGCTCACCGCCGGACAGCGTCGTGAGCGGCTGACCGAGGCTCAGGTAGCCGAGCCCGACGTCGGCGAGGCGGCCGAGTATGACATGCGCGGCCGGCGTGCGGGCCTCGCCAGCACCGAAGAACTCCCTGGCGTCGGTCACCGGCATGGCGAGCACCTCGCTGATGTCGCGGCCGCCGAGGCGGTAGTCAAGCACTGACGGCTCGAACCGCTTCCCCTCGCACTCCTCGCAGGTCGTGGCGACCCCGTACATCATCGCCAGGTCGGTATAGATGACGCCAGCGCCGTTGCAACTGGGGCAAGCACCCTCAGAGTTGGCGCTGAACAGGGCCGGCTGCACTCCGTTGGCCTTCGCGAACGCCTTGCGGATCGGGTCGAGCAGTCCGGTGTAGGTTGCCGGGTTGCTTCGCCTCGAACCGCGGATCGCGCTCTGGCCGACCGACACCACGCCAGCACCCGCCGGCATCGACCCATGGACGAGCGAACTCTTGCCGGAGCCGGCGACGCCGGTGATGACGACGAGCACGCCGAGTGGGATGTCGACGTCGACGTCGCGCAGGTTGTGCGTCGACGCGCCCCGGATCTCTAGCGCGGCCGTGGGCGCCCGCACCGCCTTCTTGAGGCGCGCTCGGTCGTCCAGATGGCGGCCGGTGACGGTGCCGCTGGCCCTCAGGCCCTGGACGCTGCCCTCGAAGCAGACCGTGCCGCCCGCCGTGCCGGCACCTGGACCGAGGTCGACGACGTGATCGGCGATCTCGATCGTTTCCGGCTCGTGCTCGACCACGAGCACCGTGTTGCCCTTGTCCCGCAGCCGACGCAGAAGGTCGTTCATGCGCTGGATGTCGTGAGGGTGCATGCCCGTGGTGGGCTCGTCGAAGACGTAGGTGACATCGGTGAGCGAGGAGCCGAGATGGCCGACCATCTTGACGCGCTGGGCCTCGCCGCCCGACAGCGTGGCCGACGGCCGGTCGAGCGAGAGGTAGCCAAGGCCGATCTCGGCGAATGAGTCGAGGGTCTGCTGCAGCGCGGCGAGCAGCGGCGCCACCGACGGCTCGCGGCGGCCGCGGATCCATTCGGCCAGGTCGCTGATCTGCATCGAGCAGGTGTCGGCGATGTTGAGGCCGTCGATCCGTGACGACCGGGCGGCCTCGCTGAGCCGGGTACCGCCGCACTCGGGGCACGAGGTGAAGGTGACCGCGCGTTCCACGAACGCTCGGACATGTGGCTGCATCGCCTCCTTGTCCTTCGCGAGCATCGACTTCTGGATCCGCGGGATCAGGCCTTCGTAGGTCATGTTGATGCCCGAGATCTTCATGCGGGTCGGCTCGCGGTGCAGGAGGTCGCGCAGCTCGGTCTGCGTGTAGTCGCGGATCGGCTTGTCCGTGTCGAAGAACCCCGACGCGCTGTACAGCCGGTAATTCCAGCCGCCCGCCTTGTAGCCGGGGATGGTGAGTGCGCCCTCTTCCAGCGATTTGGAGTCGTCGTATAGCTGCGTCAGGTCGATGTCGGACACGCTGCCCAGGCCTTCGCAGCTCGTGCACATGCCGCCGGTGCGGGTGAAGGTCGCTCGCACGGTCTTGGCCTCGCCCCGTTCGATCGTGATCGCGCCGCTGGCCCGGACCGAGGGGACGTTGAACGAGAAGGCGTTGGGCGAGCCGATGTGCGGCTGACCGAGCCGACTGAAGAGGATGCGCAGCATCGCGTTCGCGTCGGTGGCGGTGCCGACCGTGGAGCGGGGATTGGCGCCTATCCGCTCCTGGTCAACGATGATCGCGGTCGTCAGCCCTTCGAGCACGTCGACCTCCGGCCGCGCCAGCGTCGGCATGAAGCCCTGGACGAACGCGCTGTAGGTCTCGTTGATCAGGCGCTGTGACTCGGCCGCGATGGTGCCGAACACGAGGGAGCTCTTGCCCGAGCCGGAGACGCCGGTGAACACTGTCAGCCGACGCTTCGGGATCTCGATGCTGACGTCCTTGAGGTTGTTCACACGCGCGCCGTGCACACGGATTACGTCGTGGCTATCGCCAAGGTGCGGCGCCGACGATCGCGCGTCCGTCCTCGCGGCCGTGCTCATCGTGCCTCCTAGGTGGGGCGGGCGCCTCGCGCCCTTGGTCTAGTCGCTCTGGCGGCATCGCCGCGGACGCCGACCCACCCGGGAGCCGACGCCCGCCGCTTCATGGACGCGCTTCGCGGGAGCGGACCGATTATTGCGGGTCCTGGAGCAGCCCGAGCACATTGCCGTCCGGGTCGGTGATGGTGGCTACCAGGCGGCCGCCGCCCACGTCATGCGGGGCCTCCTTGACGGCGGCACCCGCGGCGGTCACCTCGGCCAGCTTCGCCTCGATGTCCGGCACGTGCCAGTACGCCACCGGCGAGGTCATGCCCGCAGACCCGCCGCCCGGTACCAGCCCGATGTGCTGGCCCGCGGTGTCATAGCCGACGTAGTAGGAGGCGTCGTGCTGTGGAGGCACGCCGAGCAGCGCGGTATATACCGCCTTGGCCTTCTCCAGGTCCGACACGGGATGCAGGATGGTCTTGATTCCCTCAGTGGAAGAGCCGGTCATGTTCACTCCTTGCAGGTCCAGTGTGATGTCCACGCCGGTCAGGCTAGTTGCGGCGCGGCGACCAGTGCTTCTCCATTCCTGATCGGTCGCCACGAACGCAAACGGGACGCAACCCCAGCACTCCCGATCCGCACTATCTGGCCTGCGACCACGATTCTCGCTGTGCTCACCGCAGCATGCTGGCCGGGTGGGCCTCCCAGCCCGTCCAGAGTGGCCGGTAGCCCTGCATGGCCCAGAACGGTGCGGACAGCGGACTTGGCAGCGCGTAGTGCAGCAGCGTCGCCGCCATCCCGGCTGCATCGATCTCGCGGTGAGCCCGCGCGGCGAGCGCAGCCCCGATTCCGCCGCCGCGCTCGCTTGCCGCCACGCCCATCAGGTAGAAGTAGGCGGCCGGCGTGACGGCGGTCATCGCCGCGATGTCAGCTGCAGCCTCAGGCCGCTGCACCCACGCCATGCCGACCGGCGTGCCGGCGCGCTCGGCCAGCCACACCCACGGCTCCGGGTCCGCCAGCGCGGTCGCTGCCTCGGCACGCAGCGCCTCCCCGGTGTCATGCCGCTCCTTCACGGAGCCGAAAAGCGCGTCGAAACGGATCGTCTCCAGGCCAAGCCGGGTCACGTCGTCACCATCGGCCGGGCCCGCCCTCCGGATCTGCACGCCTGCTCCTGCTGGTCCGCCCCGGCCCCGAACGCCGGGCTGACTGAGCCCGCGCGCAGTGCGGGCCGCCACGCCCACCAGCGGCGCCAGGCCGTGTCGCAACAGCGCCGAGGCGCCGGCCACGTCCCGGCTAGGCCAGGTCACCACCGCGGCGGTGTCCGGGCCATCGGCGCCGCGCACCCGGTCCAGGTGGTCGCGCCAGCGCGCCAGCAGCACGTCGAGGGCGCGGGTCACGTCCCCACCCGCCACCAGGGCGGTCAGCCGGAACGTGCGCGCCGCGCTCCAGGTCATGTCCATCGACCCGGGCACGCCCGCCCAATGCTCGCAGGCCGCCACCGCGACCAGCCGACCATCCAGTCCCGCCGCGACTAGGTCAGCGCCACATCCGGCCACCGCGCCATCCGGGCGCGGCAGCAGCGGATCCACCGCCCGCCAGCGCCGCCCGGCGGCATCAGCCAGCGTCTCATCGGGCATCCGCATCGTTTCTCCTATGCCAAGTGCGCGCGTGCGCGCATCAACGTTTGTCATTGCCTAGCTCATTAGATAGTCCTGAGGCGGCGGTAATCGTCCTCTGCGAATGCGAAGGCGTCTGCAGCGCTGCCCGGGCCGTCGAGTAGCGACTGAGCATGCAGCAGCGTCCAGAGCTGTAGACCGAGTCGGCGACGGCTGGGCTGGCGCGGGGTGCGCTTGATGCCGACTCGCTGGCCATTCAGCCCGGCGTATGGTCCATTAGCGTATGGGTCAGGCGCCACCTCCGCGGCGAGCTGGTTCTGGGCTGTGGTCCCCGGCAGGTCATCCTGCCGGACCGTCATGAGATCGCCTTCGCCGCACATGGCTTGTTCCCTCCGGCTGAGTGCGGCAGGTGGGTCGGACCCCACCTGCGCTTACGTTGCCGCGCCGGGCCGGTCAGCCCGGGCGGTATGTCGAGGTTCAGCGAAGGGGGTTGAAGCCTGGTTGAAATCCTGTTGAAACCGCGCGCGACGGCTACGCCGGTCCGCCACCGGAGTCGTCAGTGAGGGCAGCGAGGAGGGCTCCTACCTTTTCGGCAAGAGCAGTTGCCCCGCCATCCGCATAGACTCGCAGCGCTGCGCGTAGGCAAGCGGCAGCCTGCTCGGGCACTCCGGCAAGCCGGTTGACCTCGGCCTCGGCCACTAGGGTTTCGGCCTTAGCCACCAAGCGGGAGTTTGGCGGGATGAGCGTGTGTGCCTCGTCCACCAGCCGACGGGCCGTGGTGAACTCGCCCCGCCGGGCGAGCAGCTTTGCCCTCGTTGCCCGCCACTGGGAGTGTGGGTCTATGTCATCGGGCGCAGCGGCTGCCTGGGCCTCCTCTGTCATCTGCTGCGCCTCATCCAGGCGGCCCAGGGCGTATAGCGCCTCGGCGCGCAGAGCAGCCAGGTAGGCGAAGGCACCACGCTCCCCCGTGATCGCACGCAATGCCTCGTATCCCTGCCGCAGGCATCGTTCGGCCGCGGCCGCATCACCTGCGGCAAGCTCTACGAGACCGGCCGGGATGGCCCAATATCCCAATGCCAGGTTCGCCCCGAAGCCGGCAAATATTGACCGGCTACGGGCCAGCGCTGCGCGGGCGTCGTCAAACCGCCCGGTGTAGGCGTAGAGCGTGGATAGCGCCCCGAGCAGGTAGGCCTCGGCCCAAGGCTCGCCGATGGCCGCCTGGAGCAACTGCGTGACGCGGGCTATCGCGGCATCGGCGGGGATCGGCAGCTCACTCAAGCTCGCTGCGAGCCAGTCACTGGCCTGCATGTGGGCGCGATAATTGCCGCTTTGCCGCGCGTAGGCCAGGGCACGCTCAAGAGCCTCCTGGTCTGCGGGCCATTCAGCGCGGTCGTATCGGAGCCTGCCGACCACCAGCCACGCCTCGGCGAGGCCGCTCAGGTCACCCTCCAATTCGAGTACGCCGATGGCCGCCTCGGATTCTTCCAGGGCCTCGGCGGCGCCTCCGCCCTGCAGGTTGTGGATGTCGGCGACCAGCACGCGCATCCGGGCCTGCAGCGCGGGCGCGCCGACGGCCGCGGCAACCTCGAGGCCTTCCCGCAACGCGGCTTCAGCCCGGGTCAGGTCGCCGGAATCGTACAATATGGCCCCAAGCAGCCGTAGCAGGCCAGCCCGCAGACGCTGATCATGCAGAGGCTGCGCGAGCGCGCGTTCCAGCCAGTCCTGCCCCTCGGCCAGCAGCCCGCGGGCCAGCCAGAAATCATCCAGGGCCCGGGCTAGCCGTGGCCCGGCCTGATCGCCGGCCGACAGCGACCATTCCAACGCGGCGCGGAAGTTGTCGTGATCGCGCGACAAGACGGCTAGCCGACGTTCCCGTTCAGCTAGGCCGAGGAAAGCCAGCGCATGGCGGCGCCGCGCCGCCTCCGCGCCCCCGGTTTCGGCGAGCCGGTCCGCCGCATACTGACGCACTGTTTCCAGGAGCCAGTAGCGGGTCCCCTCCTCGGCTGGCTCGGCAGATACCAGCGACTTGTCGGCCAGCCGGTCCACTACCTCAAGCGCGCCCGCCTGGTTCCCGGCGCTGCACACCTCGGCCAGCTGTCCCAGCCCGAAGCTGCCCGCGAACACCGACAGCTCACTCAGAACACGGCGCTCTTGCGGGGACAGCAGGTCATAGCTCCAGTCCATCGCGGCCCGCAGCGCCTGGTGACGCGGGTCAGCGGCACTGCGCCGGTAGGCCAGGAAAGCAAACCTGTCCGCCAGGTACAACTCAATCTCCGCGGCCGACAGCGTGCCCATCCGAGCCGCGGCGAGCTCGATCGCCAACGGCAGACCATCCAGCGCCCGACAGATCCGCCCGGCCACCGCCACCGGTGCCACCCCGGAAGTACTCCCGCCACGCACTGCCGAGGCACGGTCCAAGAACAGGCGCACAGCCGAAGCCTCCGCGATGTCCTGCTCGTCGGCCGATTCGGGAGGCACCGCTAGCGGCCGCAGCGTGTATGTCACTTCACCGGGAACTCCCAGCTGCTCACGGCTGGTCGCCAGCACCCGAAGCCCCGGCGAAGCGCGTAGCAGCGCACCGATCAGCTCAGTGCACGCATCCAGCAGGTGCTCACAGTTATCCAGGACCAGCAACAGATCGGCCGCGCGGAGCCGGAAACGCAGCGCTTCAAGCACGGGAACTCCGGCTTCCTGCCGGACCCCAAGCACCTCCATCACCTGCACCGGCACGAGCCCAGGACTGCGGATGCCTGCCAGGTTGGCCAGCCACACCCCATCCGGGAAACGCCCCAACATCCGCTCTCCAGCCTCGATGGCCAGCCGGGTCTTGCCTGCCCCGCCCGGACCGGTCAGGGTGACCAGCCGCGCCTGATCAAGCAGCGAATCCAGCCTGGCCAGGTCACCCTCCCGGCCGAGGAAGCTGGTCAGCGGTGCGGGCAGGTTATGCCGCAACGGCTGCACCGCCGCGACTTCCTGGCGCAGCACCGCCTGCTGCAGTCGCCGCAGCTCCGCGCCGGGTTCCAAGCCCAGTTCCGCAGCCAGCTTCGTCCGAGCCCGCTGGTAGGCCGTCAGCGCGTCGGCCTGCCGCTCACCCCGGTACAGCGCCAGCACCAGCAACCGCCACAGCCGCTCCCGCACCGGGTACTCCGTCACGAGCCGCTCTAGCTCCCCGATCACCTCTGCGTGGCGACCAGACTGGACGTCTGCCTCTATGCGCCCCTCCAGCACCGTGAGCCGCAGATCTTCCAGCCGGGCGGCCTCCAGCGCCAGCGGCTCCACATCGCACACATCGGCGAGCGCCTGGCCATGCCACAGTGACAGCGCCTCCCGGAACCGGGTTGTCGCAGTGGCGACATCACCCCGGTCAAGCGCCCCCTGTCCCGCCGCAGCCAGCCGCTCAAACAGGTCAGCATCCACCCGATCAGGCTGGACTGTGACGGCGTACCCGCCGCCGCGAGTCACCAGCTCCGCGTCCGGCGCGAGCAGCGCGCGCAGCCTCGACACATATGACCGCAGCGTCTTCGCCGCTCCCGGCGGCGGGTATCCCCGCCACACATCCTCGGCGAGCCGCCCAGCGGAGACTGTTCGGCCTGCCTCCACCAGCAGCAACGCCAGCACCGCCCGTTGCTTCGGCCCGCCTAGCGCAACCTCATGTCCGGCCCTGATCAGCTGCACCGGACCGAGCACCCGCAGCTCAAATGCCTGTGCGCCCTCGGCAGGACGTAGGCCTTCCGGCGACGTCCCAGCAGATCCGTCTACTGGGCCAGCGCTGGCAAAGAGGGCATCTACGCGATGCCGGTGTCGAGGCGGCTCCTTACCCACGCCGGTTTATCCCGGTAACCACCCAGGCCCGACCAAGGGCACTGCAATACAAGGCCACAATGACGAGGACCAAAGCACGTTGCAAGGCGGCATTCTGGGTGTTCGCCAGGAGTGCTACGGCGAGGCCGAGCTGCACTGAGTAGCCCACAACCGAAATCAACGCGAAGGCAATATTCAGATTTCTGGCTCGAAAGCCGCGCGAGAAATTTCCTGCCCGCCGTGCCCTCGGTATCAGCCGCCTGGTAGCTGCCAGGCCGACGGTTGCCATTGCCAGGCTTGATAGCCCGAAGACGACTGAGCCCCCGGTCAAGGCCACGATCGAGACCAGGAAGATGTCTACCAGGGCAACAAACGCGCTCCCGGCCAGCACAGTTCGCAACTCCCGAGTTGTGGGGTTCGCGTCATCTGCATTGATGACCGAC
>Ga0126369_10001526_pt1 | contig 16077 bp, 22 predicted proteins | sample PanSoiMetaPlot_1_FD_109646 | JGI IMG/M metagenome (GOLD analysis project Ga0126369, IMG submission 109646) | Tropical forest soil microbial communities from Panama - MetaG Plot_1 | ecosystem: Environmental > Terrestrial > Soil > Tropical forest > Bulk soil | place: Panama | collected 2016-02-17 | reverse complement strand
TCTATATCCTCCCGCTGGTGCGTCCATCTGTAATGACTCGAGGATGGTTAACAAAAAGGGGGCGGCTAAACCGGGTGCGGGCGCCCCCGAAAATGACGCTTTAAAATCAAGGGGTCTTTTTGACCCGCACCTGGGCATAACTCATTGAAGTCGATCAGTTGTGGCACACCTCTCGACCGCACCAGTGACGAGCGAAAGCGCTGTAGCCATAACAACGTACTGATAACACGGAGCTTTCGGCCTGCCCGAAACTACAAACGGGCAGTACAAATGGCGTTCAGAATGGTGGGTCTTTGTAAGTCGAAGTCGGGCGCGTACACCGCGCGCAAGGTGATCCCCGAGGATGTGCGCGAAGAGTATCAGCGGCTCTTCGGGAAGCGTTCCAAGGCCGGGAAGATAGGGAAGGGGCACGAGGTTCGGTTTCATGCGAAGCCGAGCACTCCGCATGGTGTGGCCAAAGCGCAGTTCAACGATTGGCACGCCGAAATTGAAACACGCATTTCCACGATCCGCGCTTCACGGAATGGCGAAGGGCAGCCGCTCACACATAGGCAAGCACACGCTCTGGCTGGTGACTGGTACCGGTGGTACGTGGGACAGCGTGAAGAAAATCCCGGTAGGGCTTCCTCTCCAGGCGACCATCGGCAACCCGATGGGATACACGAGGATCACCACTGTCATTGGGGGACGGTGTTTGCCTTTGCGACGAAGCGAGCGCACTTATGATTCCCAAGGAGCCCGCCGTTCTCCCTAATCAGATAATGTTGGAATACCAGAAAATGCACTGTCACAGACGGTACCCCGCACTCGTGGTCCGCGGGGGCGCATTGACTTCTCCGTTCAATTGCCTTTGGCCCCGCTGTCATCCCCTCTGACGACGGGGCCTCTTTGTCATGGGATTCCTGTTCGCCTCGCAAATCGCGCCTTGCAGAACGGGCGCGCGCGGCGCCTCCCAAAGTGCGCGCCTCGCACGACGCGTCGCTTTGATACGCAATGATGCTAATGAACTCCGACACGACCCCACGTACGAACGCGCCACACATCAAAAGAATGGACCCCCTAGGAGGTCCATTCGGGGATAAGACCGCGCAATCTGGAAGGTGAGGTATTGGTTATCCCCCACGCCCCGCACTCTGGCACCGCGCTCGTGGCTCGCAAGTAAACTGTTCGGCATCCCCATAAGGGAATCCGAAGAGCAGCATCCATTTATTCTATTTGTCAGACTGGAACGCCCTCGGCAACGTGCCGCGCTTTTGAGGAGGCGGCATGCCGGGCCGAATTGCTACGTGGCAGCGTTATCGTGACATCGCCGCCGAATGTCGAAAGCGAGCGAGCGCTGCGCAGTCACCGAAAACGCGCACTACGTTTGAAGCGATTGCAGGCCGCTATGATGAAATCGCGGACACCGAGTTAAAGCGCGCGCCGCGGTATCTCTTTCGCTGTCCCATCGCTGGGTCCGACGTACAGGGCTTTCTGGTCGAGGAAGCCCCGAGCGACGATCCCAATTCGTACACGTCGGTGTGCTGTCTCGCTTGCGGTCAAATGCACCTGGTCAACCTCACGACCGGGAAGACGGCGGGCGAGGAGGACGAAGGTTCTTCGCGCGCGGCAGCACGTTGGAATTGACCGTACGAATTAGGCTCCCCTTCGTCCACGCATGTCACACCGCATCAGTCCAACTCCATTCGCCAATGCATGTGACCACACCGACCACATGAGAAGACGCGGTAAGCGGCTTGTCGCCCGGTCTTTTCGACGATCATCCTCACCACCTGCATTGTGCACTTGCAGTGTGGGCGGTTGGGTTCGGATGATTTGACAGACCGCGGCCACGTCGGGGCCACGTCGGGATCGGCCATTGAAATCTCCCCGCCAGACAACCACCGACGCCTAGGTCAGTTCCATATCCAACGCGTGCAAATGGGGGGCTCAGGGCTAGGTACTTTACAGATAATCGCGGCGAGCGTTAGCGCTCATTCGTCATCGACTTGGCACGCATTAGCAATTTGGTTTCGCGTAAGTTTGCTTAAAAAGTGACACGCTGTATGTCGGATTAGGAACCGATGATTGTGCCGATTTGCGCTAACCTCGGTAAGTTGTTGCAGGGTGATGTGTCATGCCCATTCGGCCTTTACTCAAGGAAGCAGAAGGCGGAGCGTTTAGTCCGGAGCAAGTCAAAGCCATTGCGAACGCTTTCGAGGCGGCCTTGGGAGCGCTCGGGCTAGTAGACCGAAATGACCCCAGGGTGCTGCTAGTGGCCAAGGCAACGCTGGAGCTTGCAAAGCAGGGCGAACTTCACCCTATTCGCTTGAGCGAGGCGGTGATCAAGCGCATGACGATCCAAGCCACATAAGTAGTTGGCCTTGTGTTTAGGTTCGCAACAACTGCGTTGCGGCTGTCTCGCGTGCGGTCACGTTAGGAGACCACAGAGCGCGTGCAACAGAGGCCGGTGCTTGGGCCACCCCCACCGGTCTAAACGGGCCACGTAAGAAGCCCCAGTGCGCAGTGGCCCGCTGGCGGTCCTTATTTCGCTTTCTTCGCCTCCACAGCGTTGGTGAGCGTCAACTCGGCGTGGGCGAGTTGCTCGTAAGCAATAGCGGCTTGCTCGTAATCAGCGCGTGCTTCTGGGGACGAGGCCAACACCGCAAGTCTCCGGTACTCACGGGCCTGCTGACCGTATTGCAATGATCTTGTGGCTCGATCAATCACCGACGCACCCCAATCACAGCATAGGCGGTTGTCGGCTTACCGTCGGTGCGGTTGCTGACAAATCACACGCTGTATTGTTCGCCTGCTGTTTGGCATTGACGACATGACATGTTCATTGTCGTGGTGTCCGTTTGCCGGAGCCTTGCCCCTCGTTCGCGGGCGTTGCTTCGCTCTGTCGTTCACGTTCGCGCCCACGCTTTCGGCGAGAACGTCTCACCCCTCTCAAGAGGTTCCGTAACGAGTCAACGGCGCAGATCGCGGCGAAGACCAGCGCTATAGTTTCGGGGAGGGACATGGCGCACCTCGCGGTTACATCATTCGCGACGTGCGGAAGGGGTTATTAGGGGGCCAAAAAACGACAGGCATCTATCGGGCAAAGTACTTACAGGCAGTTGTATCCAACACACGCACCACATTCCTAGCGTGATACTCGGATTGGTGGTCTCATTGTGCCTCTTTGCAGGGGCCGCTTTCATTGTATTGGGCACGAACGCGCGAAAGTAAGCGCGGACTGTATGGCCGCGCGCATTCGACAGCCGAAAAAACACGCCGGTCTATTGCATCCCCGCTCCACCACGCAAGGACACAAACACGGCCGGGCGCTCACTTTGACGGCTTGCGAGGTTTGGTGACCAGTACCGGCGGAGCACCAGTGACAGGCCCAAGGTGGACTTCGGCCTCGTCGAAGAACACACGGACGTTCTTGACGTTGGCCTCTGCGTGGGTGCGAAGGTTGAACGCCAAAACAGCGTCACGCACGCACACCTCCAGAAGTTCCTTGTGCTGTCGGTGACGGTTGTTCAGATCAACCGAGAAGACAATACGCATGGTGTCGTGCTTCAGAGCATGGGCGGTCATTTGGCGTTTGGGTTGGCCTCTGGGGGCGCCCAGCGCAATGCATGCTCGGCGAGCTGAATGTATGCGTTGGCGATGTCTAGGAGCTTGATGTGTTCGGACCGATCAACGGTTTGTCCGGCAACCTCTAGGCATTCCGCCGCTTTCTCTCGATACCTTGTCGCCAAGTCATCGTGTGGCATTTCCGCCCCCAATGTCTGCTATCCAACATACGCAGATACTGACGAATGGTTCCTCGTCTTTTGAGTTAAAGAGAGACTTCAGACGCCCGAGGGGTCCAAAGGTGCACTTGGTCAACTTGAGGACTGGAAAGACCGTGGGCGAGGATTAGAGGGCTACCCACCTCGGCATCGCGTCGGGTGTTTGGCGCCGAGCCGCGGTAGCCACGCGTTCGCACAGGCACCTGGCGGCACACCGAGCCATCTCCCTTTGGGAGACACGTGCGGATCACGGATCAGTACGGGGCGAGCCTGAAAGCCAACGTAGTCGCGTAGTCGCTTGATTGATGGTCTGATCGGCGATGCGATCCCACTGCTCGGCGAGAAACAGAAAGTGCTCTCGGGCGTGCGACGATGCCGCGTATGTAGCGCGACGGCGACATTCCGTCGCCCGCCGCCTCAATTCTTCAGCTTTCGGGATCGTCGCCACGATGGCCCCCGCAACCTACGTCATTTGACGTAAGCCGCGCGCGGTATTTCGGTTCCGTTCTTTTCAACAACCCAGTTCAGGGGTTCCCGAACAAACGCAGAAAACGGTCAGGATGGTTGCTCTGGTTAGAGGCAAGCCGCGAACCCAGACAGTGCTGGATCTGAAGCGCCCTCCGTCAGTCCCATTTGACTGGCCCCCATGGCTGATCGTCCGCCCACATCTTGGCCTCATCGATTGTGAGGTAATCTCCACATCCGCCGAGAGAGCAAGAATAGAGGAATCCATCGAGTGTGGCTGGAATCGGCCTGCTTTCATCCAGTTGGTCGTCATAGTCGTATCGTGACGCCGCAAACCGAGCGGGCTTGGCATAAATCACAATTCGCTTTGGAATCCTCCCATCGTACAACCAGATTCCGGTCGCGACGATTCTTCTGGTGTCAGTCGTCATTTCGTATTCGTGGATGGGGTTGCTAATAGCCCAATTTAGAGACTGCAAATCGAGACTACAAAAGTCGGAGCAGGTCGGATTTTTTGTTCCGTCTTTTCAGTATGTTACCCTTCAATAGGCGGCATCCTCTCGACCGCACCAGTGACGAGCGAAAGCGCTGTAGCCATAACAACATACTGATAACACGGAGCTTTCGGCCTGCCCGAAACTACAAACGGGCAGACAAATGACGTTCAGAATGCCGGTCTAGAGAAGTTGAAATCGGGCGCGTACACAGGGCGCAAGGTAGTCCCTGAGGACGTGCGCCAAGAGTATCGGAGGCTCTTCGGTAAGCGCTCCAAGAACCGGGAAGCTCATTCACAGGCCCCCCTCGCACAAAGGCGGTCTCTTGGAGGGGCGGCTACGCGAGGTTGATCGCCGCTTTGTCATCTCCTCCTCGAAAAGCAGGGGAGGCGCTAATTCGCAACCCGCGCCCAACCGAGCGGCATCTCGATATCGCAGCGTAGTCCCTCGGGCGCGAACACGAGGTCGACGGTGCCGCCAAGTTCGTGAGGGATGAGGTTGCGAATAAGGTTGGTGCCGTAACTGGTTTGACTTGGAGCCTTTGCGGGTGGGCCGCCAGTCTCTCGCCATTCAATGGCTACGCGCGCCGCTCCATCAGCACGATCCCGACGATGCCAATTCACCGATACCCTGCCATGTGGCGTCGAGAGTGATCCGTATTTCACTGCATTCGTCACGAGTTCCTGCAACACCATCGCCAGCGCTTGCGCCTGTGACGCTGAGAGCGTGATGTCAGTGCCGCTGACCACCATATTTGTTTCGGTCGTGTAGGGTGCAAGTTGTCTGCGCAAGAGATCGGCAAGACTCACTCCGCGCCAATGACTTTGGCTCAGCATCGTGTGAGCGTCCGCCATGGATTGGATACGCCGATTGAGTGCCTCGATCAGTTCGTTCGTCGGGCGGGCGCCTCCGAGGGTGTATTGCACAACTCCGGCTATGCATGCGAGGTTATTCTTGACGCGATGGTCAAGCTCCTGGAACAGAAACCCTTGACGCTCCTCCGCGTGCTTTCGCTCCGTGATGTCTTGGTGAATCGCAACCCAGCCTCCATCAGCATCGGCTGTAAGCTCATTGCGATGGTACGTCCGTCGCGCAGTTTGTACTCGTTGTACATTGGCTGTGAATTTCTAATCGCCCGCATGCGTTCTTCAAAGTCTATTTCGATCCCGCTATCTCGGAAGGATCCACAAGTGTTCAGAATGGCCCGCAGCGACGTTCCCGGCTTCGTCTGTTCAGGCGTAAGACCATACATCTCATTATAGTGCGCGTTACATAGGATCAGACGCTGGTCTCTGTCGAACATGCTCAGCGCGTGCGTCATGTTTTTGAGCGCAGTGTCGAGCCACAAATTCACCTTTTCGAGCGCGCGTACCATCGTGGCAAGGCGCGCATAGAGCGCCATTGTTTCAGTCAGCAACACCACCAGCAGCGCAGAGCCGGCAAACAGCGCCAAGAGGCGGCCCACGTACCAGCCCACGGTGAACCGAAGAACATGAGACGAGATTCCCGCTGCAAGGGGTGGTGTCCATGCAGCCAAAGTCACCATCAACCAATGATCTAGGATCGTGCGTTTGTGAATGAACAGCAAAACGATCGTCACGGCGTTGAGGGACAAGAGAAAGAAATCAGTATTCCTGTTGAAAGTTGTCTGGATGGCCGCACTCTCAAAGAGGCTTGGCAGATACCCCGCGAACCTCGTCGCGACCCACGTCAATCCCGTCGTCGCCGCCACCACGCATGCGATGGTGAGGCCAATGGTAACTCTGGTCGACAGGCCGGGCTGCTTTTCGGTTTCGGCGCGATCCTTAGACAGCGTGTAGATGATGACGGCGAGCGGGAATGTTGCGTGCCAAAATGTGAACAACCAGCCCGCGCTGTTCCGCCCATCACCGATCAGACCGGCGGGAGCATATGCGCCGGGAAAGGAAAGTGTGCGCAAAAACGCGAACAGCCCGCTGAATACAAAGCCGCTTGCGAGCACCAGCACGGCGCGCTGAGGCTGGACCGCGTATTGCGCAAACAAAAGGACCGCCGTAAGGAGGTCGGCTACGTACATGACCGTCTGAATGCCCGGAATAAAACCCTCAACACGGGCCAACTGAATGCTTGCAAACGGTAACGTGACGATGACGACGACGGCGAGAACGCCCAAGGCTCCGAACGCAATTTTGCGCTGCCGGGCGCTTGCAGGCATTGTCGCGATCACGATTGGAACGTCGTGACGCGGATCGGCACGTGGGCTACCGATAGGGACCATTTGGTCCTCATAGTCCTCGCAATTGCTGAGTATTACTCACTCCGCTATCGCGACCAGGCACGCACAACACTGGATATCGCACTCGGCGATGATAGTTGATGCCAAAGATGCCGGGCGCGCGGGTTGTTGAACTACGAACGTTGATTACAAACGATGGGGCAGGTCGAAATTGTTTCGCTTTGTTTTCAAGATGTGACGGTTGACAGCCGGCATTCCTCTCGACCGCCAGGAATTTAAAGCCTAGGTGGTCAGTCACCTACAACTGACGAGCGTTCTCGACCACGAGGGCTGATTGGAAGGACGGGAAAATAGAAGGCCATTTCGCCGCCGCGCGAATCTCCGTCATGTAACAGTTGAAAGCAGCACCGCTGCGGAATCCCTCTGTTCTACCATCACGAACCACACCGGCAGCGAAGCCAACTCTCGAGGCGCCGTTTCAGGCTGATGCCTGGGCCGCCTGAAATCAAAGGCGCCGGCGAACGCCTCGCCGGCGCCTATCTGTGAAGTCAGCTTGTCGGCTGTTACTCCGCTGACCGGACGTCGGCGCTTTTGCGGACACTTCGCGTTTAGGCCACGAACGGTCATCGCGCTGGCTTTCCGCGCTCAGACGTGTAGTGCGTTGACATTGTTTCCACGACAAGGTCGGACACCGCTCAGATCAATGCGACCTTGCGCAGTTCACGAAATCATTAACGCGCAGCCGATTTGTTGAAAACCTTGGCGACGCCCTCCTTCATCGGTTCGGCCACGTCGTTCGCAACTTTCTGGGCGAGCGCCGACAGTTCCTTCGTCTGCGCCGTTAAGACGCCGAACTGCTTCTGCGCGTGCACAGTCGAGAGTTCGAGCGCTTCCGCGCACGACTTGACGGCGATTAATTCGCCTACGAAATCGAACGCCGCGTTGGTGTTGACGCGGGCAATCTCGATCAGCTTCAAACCGTAATCGCTTATGCCCCCGGTTGTCGTCGCATAAGTGTCTTCCAGCACATCGGTCGCTTCTTCGGCGACTGCCTTCATCTTCTCGTACGTGTCCTTCGCCTGCGACATGCTCTTCTCAGCCATATCACGAAATGCCGGCGGCACTTCCAACGTCGGCATATCGAGCTTCGGCAGTTCGAAGGCGGGGAATTCAACTGAGGACGATACAGATTTGGTGGATTTCGCCTTCGTGGTGGTCGCTGCTTCGGCCATGAGTTTCATCCAAAAGGGCGATTGACCAACACCGTTTGAAGGCTCCGCCCTTGGAAGCCGATCCGGTGCCCATAGTTTTTCAGATATTGCTTGCAAGAATACGCTGTCTGCACAAGGTCGTTCATCCCAAACGACCTAACTGCTTTTGGTAAAACGGGCGCCATCGGATGGAGCCGTAGAAACTCAGGCAATCACCCGAGATGAGACGGCGGTTTTGCCCAATCGTGGCTTTGCAGCAACAACGCCGCTCTACTCGGATAGGAAGGCCTCGAAAATAAACCGACCGAACGGCTGCTGCCGAAGCGAACGGGACGGTCCATTGGCTGCGAGCAGAAGCTCGATTCCGCGCTGAGTCAAAAACGGGAATGAACTCGACGCGAACAAAATGTGGCCTGCTGAGGCGCAACGATCTGACCTCGCGCCGCAGATGGGTGTGTCCCGACGAAGCGCCGATTTATTCGAGCGCTTGCTCGGTCAATATCCGTGGATTGCCGATTGGAAATCTGCGAGCAGAACGGGATCTGCGTACGCTCTTCGAGTGGCTCTTCAGAAAATTGTCATCGCCTAGCCATCAGACGGCCGGTCGGCCTTTACTGGTTGTCCAATGCTGGCGGAGGTACCGCAGGCGTGAAAGTCAATGACGACTTGCGGCTCGGCCATGGATCCGTACTGGGCCTCCAGGCGGATTTCCAGAGCTCGAACCAGCGGATTGATGGCCGCTTCGGGCTTGCGTCGTTCACCGCTGCGGGCACTATTTTCCCAGCGGCTACTCGTGCCTTCCCCGATAGGCTTGTATGGATCGGGACGGTGCACGGCTCGGTCGGCCGCGCCTTCGATCCCGTACCAAGGGCCAAATTTCAATATCTCTGCACACTGATGGCCCAAGCTGCCGCCGAAGTGCGCGCGCAGATAAAGGTCGGCCCAATCGTGGTAGAGCCGAGCTGGCGGCGGCGCTTTGAGCGTCATGTCGGCGGCGGATGTGACACCGCAAGATCCAAACGCTGTCATAAGCCAGAATGCAGTTCTTATCATCTGGCGCATGGCCGTATCTCAAAATGTTGTCGGACAGGGCAAAAAAGCGCCTCGGTTGAGATGTGACTATCGGCCGATATCAGGGAGCCTAAGGTGATCACCTGAGGCGAGAGCATTTTTTGGTCGCATTATGGCCTCGCGGCAACTAAACGCCTCCACTCAGGCGAACGATGCTGAACATCTCAGCACAAAAGCTGCGCCGCGAATCCGGAGTCTGAAGCACCCTGGCCTTGGCTGCGTCGATCATGCACCCCCTATTTCACGTGCTTGCCTAGGAACCAACAGATGTCTTGTTAGGACGAGTTTGGCTTCACCATTGCTGACGAACTGGCCAACAGAGAACAATCGGCGGCAGAAACTTTAAGGAATCATAAGGCCTGCCGCGATGTTTACCGATGGCTACTGCATTTGCCCGATGTCCGGCGGCGAGCCAAAGGGGATATAGAATTTACCCGACGACCAAGTCGCGCGTCGGTGTTGTGGTGACATCGACCGGGCCCCACTTGGGTCGTTCGCGACGTCCGCGGCCGCATGCAGAGTATCGTTGTCCCAGAGAAACAAACCTCGAAGCCAGGCGCCGGGAAGGGCAATCGTGATGGGGAAAACTTGGGAGCACAAGACGGAGCGTGAGAAGATTGAACATTTACATGCCGACGTAAAGCGTACTCTTCGTCTTTTCGGTCAGCTCCGACACACGATCATGATGGAGGAACAGGTCACTAAGCTGTGGTTAGAGCACTTATTCCGGCGCGTCGAAGCGCTTGAAAGAACCAATCGCCCACAGGCAATGTCTCAAGGTGGATCGAGATCTGCTGCGACAGGGGCCGACCAAACTCTCCGAACCTAATCCGCTCGATACTTGCCAGCCGTCTTGCGCGCTTTGAAATTTCAGCAAACGGATCCGGCCACAGGTGTGCAACTCACGGGCTATAATGTGAGGATCGCGGGGAGTTTTGCGCTACACGTGAATCAATTTCTCTCTCACTGCGTATCGAACGACTTCAGCGACGGATTGCAGCTGAAGCTTGCGCATTGCCGCTGCTCGATGCGATTGAACAGTCTTTGGGCTGATGCCGAGCATGAGCGCAATGTTCTTGCTGCGGCGCCCTTCCGCAATCAACCGCAAAATCTCTTGTTCGCGCGCGGTCAAACGTACACCGCCGCCGCTAAGGCTGACGCGCGTGCTCAGGTTGGCCAGGAATTGTTCTGACACCAAGCTTGAATAGAACGGACGATGTCGAGCCAGCGAATCAACCGCCTCGACGATTTCCTCATCACCCGAAGATTTCAGCAAATAGCCGCGGGCCCCGGCGCAGATCGCTTCCCGAACGAGGTCGCCATTATTCTCTTTAGTGTAGATCAGGATCTCAGTGGTTGGTGACGCTCGGCGAATTTGACGAGTGGCCTCGATCCCGTTCACAACAGGCATATTAATATCCATCACAACAACTTCCGGCTTCTTTTGGCAGGCGAAGTCAATAGCTTCGCGTCCAGTGCGGGCCTCCCCGCAAACATGGAAATCGCTCCGGATCTGTAGCAGAGCACGCAATCCGGCCCGAACTACGACGTGGTTGTCGGCGAGGAGAATGCGGATCATTGCTGCTCCAAGGTTGGCTCAAAGCACATTCGCCAAATGCCCCGCTGCCGGAAACCGCAGCGGGGCCGTAGGCGACGGCAAGGTTAGGGGCGAATTGTTGCCGTCATTACCCCGAATATGTCGACTTTTCGGCGTACGCAATCGGGGGAAGTGCCCAGGGAAGTGGACACCATCAATTCCACGGGCATTGGCGCAAGCGGACAGTGAACATTGTGCGAAATGGGACAACAGGTAGGTCGGTCGGCGGCGTTCGATGAGGATTAAGATCGCTTTATTATTTTTGAAGCGCCAAAACATATCTCAGCGATTCCGGTCAACGGGTTGAGCACCGCAAAAAACCAAGAATGGCGGCTCGCACAAGGATTGTTCGCGAGGTAGTCGTATGGCCGAATCTCCAACGTGGTCCGACAATGGCCGACAATGCGCTGCGGTTGAGATTTGGCCATCCGGCCGCGCCGTAGAGCCTCGGGCGATCACCTGAGGCGAGACATCGTTTCGTCGCATTGTGGTTTCGGGGCAACGACGCGTCTCTATGCAGGTAGGGGATGCTGAACGTATCGCCGCAATGGCTGAGCCGCGCGAGGGCTCGAGCACGCACAGTCCCTTTGTGCCGGTAACTCGGGCGTTCACCCGATCAGCTCGGGCATTTACCGATCGACTGTGACGGACCAAGCGCTCTAGTTAGTTCGCGACCTGCTGCAAGACCACGCCAAGTTCGTCGGCTCGGGAGCGGCAATCGTTGTCCTGCTCGACGGACCGGAGCATCGTCATGCATATCCTGACTTTCAATGCGGCCAAGAACGCGTTCAACCAAGATCCGACGAGTAGGACTGCGTGGAACTATCTGGTCACAGCGGTCGAATACGCCACCGAAGACCGGATTGATCAACGGACGTTCCTGCACGCAATCCGCGACGTGGCTAATTATATTGACGGCTCTTCGCGAGCAAGGGACCTTGTTGAACGGCTCGTGTTAGTGTGGGCGTCGATCAGCCTTGCGTGTGTGGAGCATTTGTCGCCTCCGGCAAGTCCCGATCCAACACAAGGGCGGCGTGCCCGCGAAGACGCGTCCGCACGATAGGTCGCAGTCAGAACATCGGACCCGACGCGGCCCTCCCATAGCGATCGGGCGGGCGGCCCCGCGAGATCGATAGAGGCGCTGGGTGATGGGCCGCGAAGAGTCGACGGCTTACACGAGGTTCTCTCGCATGGCGTATCGAACGATGTCGGCGGTCGATTGAAGGTGAAGTTTGCGCATCGCGGCCGCTCGGTGCGTACTGACGGTCTTGGGGCTGATGCCAAGTACTTGCGCAATTCCTTTCGTTCGATGTCCTGCCGCAATCAGGCGCAGGGTTTGCCGCTCCCGATCTGTCAGTCGCCCCCTCTGGCCAATGCCAGAAATTTGACGGCTCAGATCGTTAAACAGAATTTCAGAGATCGTGCTGGAGCAGAACGATCGGTGTTTGCCGATCGTCTCAATTGCTTGGATGATTTGCTCATCCGGCGCAGATTTTAACAAATACCCGCGCGCACCGGCAGCCAGTGCCTGGCGTATTAGCTCCTCGTTATTCTCAGTACTGAAGATGAGGACCTCTGCGTCCGGCCTTTCCTTACGAATTCGTCTCGTTGCCTCAATGCCGTTGATGTCGGGAAGATCGATGTCAATGACGACCACGTCCGGCTTCTTCCGTATGGCGAGGTCTATGGCAGCGTGGCCATTGTTTGCCTCGCCGCAAACATGAAATTGGCCGTACGTCTGAAGAAGAGCACGCAAGCCGGATCGTATCACGACATGATTATCGACCAGAAGAATACGCATGAATGCTGCTCCAACCAATGAGCCACCCCGCCCCCAGATTGGATGCCGTATCTTTATACGCAGCGCCCTGCCCGAATGTATTAGCTCTCATCACTGACGCGTGCATATTTGTTGTGGACAACGAACAAAGTGAGCGAGGATGGTCCTGCGTCGTCGAACGCTTTCGTTTTTCAACCGTGTTGCCGTTGATTGCAGCTCGATGCTCAGATGGTGAGCAGCGTGACCGCTGATCGCAATATTCCGACGCCGTTTAGCGAACGCCATGGGGCTCGCGATGACGGTCCCGGGCTGGACTGATTATGCGATCACTTAGATGGCGCGTACGTGTATTGGCATTTCCAGGCGCAAATCACACCTGAAAGGATTTCGCCTTTTGGATTGCGGTTGGAAAAGCTGTTTACCCCTTTTGAAGTTTACTCTATCGCGAACAATTGACAGTTGCCCATCGGACAAACACTGAGAACCTCAGATGAAGCCCAAGTTCCCAGACGCTTCTGGGCGGCCGTAACCAAAAAGCAACGCGGCCGGCGAGTTTTTGGGAGTATCGAGTGAGCGTTCGCTTGCATTGTTCAGGCGGCGCGCTCTCAGCGACGGCGATTGCGCTCATTCATCGCTGTGCGGGATGGACGACGTTGCATTGACCCTGTCTGCTGGTCGCTATTGTTGGTCACGCTTGAGATCTGCGTACTCATTGGCTTGCCGTTGAGTTTTGCCAACATCATTTGCACGGCGGCTTATTCACGGCATGGGCTCGGGTGAGGCTGACTTCATGCAACCGCGCTCGACAGGCGCCATCCGCTTTAGAGCCTGGTATCGGTATCGCCTTCCCTCGGCAGTTCGCCGATTGCATGCGACCAACATCCGACGTATCCAAGTTCGGTCGGCGAAAAAATTCCACATTGCTTTTGCACCCACTCGACGGCCGCGCAGCTGTTTCGACGCAACTGTCGGACGTGATGTTCAGTTGATCTCGGAGCAAGAAATGGTCCGCATACTCCTGGCTGATAATCGCCTTCTTATTCGAGCTGGTCTACGTGCTCTGCTTCAGACTCATAGCGATTTTCATATTTGCGGGGAGGCGCGCAGTGGCCAGGAAGCTGTCGACCTTGCCTGTCAAAAGAAGCCGGATATTGTCGTAATCAACATCAATATGCCGATCGTGAACGGCATTGAGGCAACTCGCCGGATTCGGAAAGAGTCATCAGGCACTGAGATCCTGATCTACACCAAAGAAGACAACAGCGACCTGATTCGGGAGGCGTTGTGTGCTGGGGCTCGAGGCTATCTGCCAAAGTCTGCGAGCGACGACGAAATCCTCGAGGCAATCGATGCACTGGCCCGGCATCGCGCGTTCTACTCAAGTCTGTTGTCAGAACAGTTCCTGCGCAGCGCCACCATCGGCGTCGGCGATCATGGCGACGGCGTGCGATTGACGGGCCGCGAACAAGAGATCCTCCGGTTCATCGCGGAAGGACGTCGCAGCAAGCATATCGCGGAGATGCTTGGCATCAGTCAAAAGACCGTCCAAACACATCGGACCGCAGTCATGCGAAAACTTCAGCTGCAATCGGTCGCCGCTATTGTTCGATATGCAGTGAGGGAGAAATTGGTTCACGCATAAGTCGATGGGCGTCGGTTTCCGCCGCGGATCGCAAACTTATGCAGAGATCGTGCTCCATTGCGCGGTGCAGTTGGGGTCGGCTGCAGTGAGTGCGTGTCCGAATGCTCACTACGGGAGTTAGGATGCCTTCATACGTTGGGTAACGCGGTCAATGGTGGCTCTTCAAAACAGAGAACGACCGATCGTGTCGCAACGACGCCGGCCGCTGAAGTATCAGATCTGTGTGCGAACGGGTCCATAATCGATGTCAGAGTATTTCATCCATCTCGTTCACGACATCATTGGTGCCCTTGAGCATAACGCTGTCGAGCTCGAGGACAATAACGAAGCCATGCGATCACTGTTCCGTCGCATTGAATCAGGCGAAATCAGCGGTGCGTATGCTCAGTCGCAAAAGAGCTATCTGATGTCGGTGTCAGATCGACTTCAGGAAGAGCGGCTGAGGCTCGTGCACGCGGCAAAAGACGTTCGCGTGCGCGCACGAAACGCCATTCGTACGAATTCTCGCCGCGAGACCGTGCTGAACGGGTTCAGCCAGGTCGGACCGGGCAATCCCCGACATGACTCCTGAACCCAGACGGATCAACTCGGTCTATGAACGTACAACCAGATCGACGCAGTCATTGCAGCGAACGAGGACGCCACAACGCTAGCGACGACGCGTCCTTTACGAGGGGCATCTGGCTCGTTGCCGCAAGGCAACAATGTCACGAAACGAACGTCTGACCCCCGGTGATCACCTGAGGGTCTGCGGCTTCGCCCAATGGTCAAATCGCAAACGAACCGCTTTTTTGCCCTAGTCGCTGCGAGAGTGCTTCGTTGTTGTTCACCGCGGTTGAAGTTGCCAGCGACACTTGTGCCGATGGCGCGACAGAAAGAGGCGCCGCGGACGCGTGTGTTGGTCTCGTACGGTTGGACCGCCTTTTCCTTTCGAGGCGGTTGGGGCCATCGATGCGTCACATTGATGCCAGAATGCTCGACGCCGCGAGGTGCGCGTTGATGAGGGTCATTGGCCGCGCGGCAGACGCGGTGCGCCATCAGCACAGCGCGTGAGTCCGCACTGCTCACACGCGACAATCACAAAGAACACGAATCGAGGAGACAGCCCATGAATACTCTTTTCGACCCAACAAAAGTTCACGTGACGACGGAGCAACGCGCCTCGAACGAGCTCATCAAGCTGATCACGAAGCTGCGGTGGATGGGCTTGGATGACGAAGCGAATTGCATCGAGCGGCGACTTTTGTCATGTCCGATTCGACCTGGCGAGAGCGTGCTCGCGGAGCCGCGCGAGACGGATTAGACCTGCATGTCTGCAACCGCAGTCGCGACGTTGGAGACTCGGCTATGCGCCATGGGTCGCGCGTTGCTTTGATGTCGTTACCGCGCTCGAATCTCCGGCATTTTGCCCGCCGCCGGCATATCGCTCAAGACGCCGCTGCCGGCACCTTCCGAAGGGATACGACGAGGCAATGAACATTGTTCCGAAGGGCCTGCATCTCGCTTGTCGCAGACTTCGCTGACTTGTTAGGGCAATGTAATGAATATAGTCGAGACATTTGAGGCGGGGTCAAACCGGCCCCCTTCAGAGTACGACATCACTTCGTGGCCGACACCCAAAACACCCGACCTCACACCGCCAATAGCGATCAATGGCTATTGATCGATGTTCTGACCGTCCGTCTTGCCTGTCCTCAGGTTGACGAGATGAACTTCGCCGCATGAAAGACAGGTCACCGACTCGTAAGCATCGGGATCGTCGCTGGGACCTTCCTCAACGAGAAAGCCGTGCACGTCTAATCCGGTAATGGGACAGCGAAAGAGAATTGGCATTGGCG
>Ga0126369_10001525_pt1 | contig 16079 bp, 14 predicted proteins | sample PanSoiMetaPlot_1_FD_109646 | JGI IMG/M metagenome (GOLD analysis project Ga0126369, IMG submission 109646) | Tropical forest soil microbial communities from Panama - MetaG Plot_1 | ecosystem: Environmental > Terrestrial > Soil > Tropical forest > Bulk soil | place: Panama | collected 2016-02-17 | reverse complement strand
TTACTTCATTGCTGCTTTACTTCTTCCCGCCCGGCGCCTGATATTCCGGCAACTTTTCCTTACTCGTATCCGCCCGTTTCACTTCCAATTCGTCGAACAGCAAGGTCGGCGCGATAATCGTCTGCGCGATTCCACCGATCCTGTTGCTGACCAGCGGATCGTTCCCGATCGCCACCAGGTCATTCCTTAACGCGCGAATATCCAACTCGTTAAACACCGCCCCGCGCACCAGTTCCTCGTGCCCGTCTTTCACATATACCCGGTACAGCAGCCGCGGCGCATTCCCCGGCCCCATCGTCTCCACCATATACGCGTATGGCTTGCTCAGCTCCTCGGCCATGTGGATGGCCTTTTGTTTGATCGACTCCGCCGTTTCCGCCTCGGTGCTTTTCACAATCAAACTTCCCACGCTCGGTTGCGCTGACGTCCCTGGTCCTGCCCGTCCGTGCCCATTCGAAGTAGGGAAGTCCCGGATCGGTTGCCGCGTCACCAGGTAGTTGGTCAAATTGCCGGCATCAATCAGCGTCACCGCCTGCGCCTTCACTCCTTCGCTGTCTACTTCGTAGCTTCCCATCACTTTCTTGCCTTGAAATTCCTTAATCGTCGGATCGTCCACCACGGTCACAAATTTCGGCAGTACTCGCGTCTTGTAGCTCGTTGCGAACGCACCTGTGGTGCGATTGGGCCTACCCAACGGCGGCTTCCGTCCCACCACGTTTGCACCGATCAAACCCGCCACCACATCGTCCGCCGCATCCGGCGCAAAAATCACCGGCCCGCGGTACGACTCCTCCACAATCGGCGCTTCCCGCAATGCCTGCAACGTATCGAGCATCTTGGTCGTTTCTTTCAGTAGCTCTTCGCGGCCCGGCAGTTCTTGCGGTTGCGCTTCCGTCCAGTATGGATTTCGCGCTAACCTCATCCCATCCGCCGCTTGCGTCGATCCGCTCAGCGTTACTGTAGCGCTGGTTCTTCCACCCCGCACGATCGTTCCTTCCGAATTCACGAAATACTCATTCACCGCCGTGAATCGCGCCGTCGCCGACATCGACTGCACATCCGCATAGTTCTTGTACAGGTTGGTCACGTCCTGCAGCGTCTTTTCCCATTCCTGTTGATTTACTTTCAACCCCACAATTCCGCCCACGGCCGTCACCACCGGTGCGTGCGCGAAATCCTCCACCGGGCTTGGGTCCGCCGAATATTGCTTCAGTGCCGAAAGTTTCTCCGCATACGCATCCGCCGCGGCTTTGTACGCCTCATCCGTCAGCAGCCAAATCTGTCGCCGCAACGCAATAGGATCATCGTCGATCGGCAGGATCGATGCATTTCCCATTCCTTGGTTATAAAAACTGTCCTGCTTGTAGTCCCCAATCCGCACCACCACTCTCAGCACACGCAAATGTTGTCGCTGGCTCTCCCGCAGCGCTCCAAATGCCGCCTCGGCGCTGTAGTCGTCCACATCATTCACGCGATATTCGATGTAGTACGGTGGCTGTACCTTATCCATCTTCAGGTGTTCTTTGGTGCGATCCAGTTCCGTCAACAACGCTTCCAGCAGCGCATCATCCTTCGCCGCCACATGCGCCGCGCTAGTTGCCGTGGCATCCGTACCCGGCTTCGCACGGCTCTTTCCCATTGCGAGTCGCGCCTTTCCCAGACTGGGCAGCAGCACCGCCACCATCGCCAGCGCTTTTCTGTTCGTCCCCCTCACGGTTTCACCTCGGTCTTCGCTGCCGCTTGTTTGGTCGAATCCGTATTTTCCAGTCCTGGTGGCGGCAACAGCGGCGGTCTCTCTCTCCCGTGCGCCTGCTTCTGCACTTCCATCTCGCTGAACAGCATCGCCGGCGCTGCGGCCGAAACCGGCACGCTTCCGCTCTCCGCTCCGCACACGCCGTTGAACACGTGTTGCTTGTCGCCTGTCGTCATAATCCGCGTTAATGCCGCCAGCGGTGTTCCCACAATGTCCACGCCGCGCACCAGTTCGTCCGGCCGTCCATCCGCGTACACCTTGTACACAATCACCGGCAGTACCTGGAACGATTGCGGCAGCGATCTTGTCGTCAGCGTGAATCCGCCCTGAATATCATCGAAATACAATCCGTACGGCTTCGCCTGCCTCTTCACTTCTTCAATCAATTTCTCGCGCAGTTGCGATTCCGGAACCATTTGCGTCGACGTCACGATCAGGTTTCCTTGCCGCCCCGTTGGCATCAGTCCCGGTTGGCTCCGCCCGTGCCCATTCGACGTCTGGAAGCCCTTGATCGGCATCCGCGACATCAGAAAATTCTTTAACACGCCGTCCTGAATCACCTCCACTCGCTCCGCCGGCACTCCCTCATTATCGAATTCATATGTTCCCGCCAGCTTCATCCCTTCGATCTCTTTCTTTGTTGGGTCGTCCGTAACGCTCAGGAATTTCGGCAGTACTTCCTGTCCCACCTTCTTCGTGAACGTCTGTCCTTCTTCTTCATCTCGTTGCCGGTGTCCTTCCAACCGGTGTCCCAGCACTTCGTGGAAGAACACTGCAGCAGCCCGTCCGCTAAGGATCGCGGGCCCTGCGTATGGTTCGGCGACCGGCGCACTACGCAGCGCCTTCAGGTCCACCGCCATTTTGTCGATCTTCTTATCCAACTCCGCTTCGCTTGGCAGTCCGCCTGCCGCCGGCGCTTGGAACGTTTCCACGCGCAACAGGTCCATTCCGTCGTCCGCCCGCGTTTGTGCTTCCATCACCAGACGTACCGATGCTCCGGGCGTCGCGATCTCTGATCCCTCGCTGTTCACCATCCGCGAATTCACGTTTGACACCTGCAGCATCACCGTCGCGTAGTACACATCCGGGTATTTCCGGAACGCCCCCGACAGCCTCCGCACTTCCTCTTCCCATTGTTTCCGGTCAAACGGCGGTTCCGTCAGCTTTTCTCCCACATGAACCTTCGGTTGCTCCTTCGAAAAGTCTGGCGACTTGTCTTCTTCCTCCGCCTGCACCGCCGTATTCGTCTTCACGTTCATGAACGCCGGCGCCGCACGCTTATACGCCCTGTCCGTCATCTGCCACAGTACTCGCGAAGTTGCTTCCGCGTTTCCATCCAGTGGTAGCATCTCCGAGGTCATTCCGCTCGACCGGCTCTGCCCGTGTGTATTGTCCAGCTCCGGCGAGCCCACCCGCATCGTCACGTCTGCGGACCTCCGCCTTACCGCCGAATCCGTCAACAATCCCCCAAACGATCCCGCAATCACGATCACGTCCTGGTCGTTCACTGTGTAACTCAAGAAATATGGCGCCGGGTCGCTCTTCGCCAGGTCCGTCTTCGCACGGTTCAGCTCGGTTTCCATCGTGCTCAGCACCGGGTCTGTCGTTTTCGCCACCGCCTTGCCCGCGTCCGTGCCACCCGCCAACGCAGGGAAACATGCCAGTTGCACCGCCAACAGGCAGGAGGCAGGGATTCGCAGAGTCTGGCCTGCGCCGCGAACACCTCCGCGTCGAATTTTCGCTTCATTCTTGCTCTTCATGGATTCATGACTCCCGGTACAACTCTGTTGCGCATCATCCGACGGCTATACACCCTCTTTTTTGGCGCTTTGAGCGGGCGCCCGTCTCGCTAGCTCGCAATCTCGTTTACCTTGCTTTGCAATCTCTCCGGTCTTCACATCATGTATAGATGCTCTCGCTGTTTAGGCGAAATGCACTCTTCCAGCCAGAATGCTCTTTAGGGGGTCGGAGCTTCAGCTCCGACATACCGTACCGGAGCTGAATGGGCCTCAGCCCCTGAGGATTCTTCGCTCTCCACAATCCGCTGGCTCGATTGCCTCCATAGAACCGCTTAATCTGCGAGTATGCCTGACGCTGTGACCTTCCGCAAATCACTGCTTTCCGAACCGTTCCCCAGCCTGCAACCGCGCTCCGTTCGCAAATTCTGCTGCCCTAACCTCTTTGCGTCCTTCTAGTTTGACGTTTCCCAGCTCCAATAAGCTGCCTGCGCCGCACACCACACGCACCGTGGCTCCCCGGGCAAGAATGGTTCCCGGCGCCACTACCGCTTTCTCATTGGACACCGGCTTGCCCCACACATGGCACGTCTGTCCGCGAAATTCGGTATACGCCCCTGGCCACGGCGCGAATCCTCGCATCCGGTTGTAGATTTCCTCTGCCAAGCGCGCCCACCCGATCCGCCCGTCCTCACGCTTCAAGAGTGGCGCCAGCGTGGCTTCCGCATGATTCTGCGCACGCCCCGTCACTTTTGCCGCCACCAACCCATGCAATGTCTTCAACATCAGCGGCGCTCCGGCCTCTGCCATTCGTCCCGCCAGTTCTGGTGCCGTCTCATCCGCCCCAATCGCCATTTCTTCCTGGAGCAGCATCTCGCCGGTGTCCATCCCCGCGTCGATCCGCATCGTCGTCAGACCCGTGCGCGTCTCTCCATTCACGATCGCCCAATTGATTGGCGCCGCTCCGCGATATTTCGGCAGCAACGAAGCGTGCAGGTTGATCCACCCGTGCTTCGGTATCCCCAGCAATCGCCCGGGAATAATTTGCCCGTAGGCAATAATCACAATCATTTCTGGCGTCAGCTTGCGAAGTTGCTGCTCCACCTCCGGTGCCCGCACTTTCACCGGCTGGAACACCGCAATGTTCTCGGCCAGCGCAATTTCTTTCACCGGCGAATACGATAGCTCCTGGCCCCGGCCGCGCGGCCGGTCCGGTTGCGTGAATACTCCAACGATTTCGAAATCCCTTTGTTCCAGAAGGTGTTTCAGGGAGGGAACTGCAAACCGCGGTGTCCCGCAGAATACCACGCGCGTCCGGCTCATGACGCAATCGCCCGCGCAGGCTGCCGCTTTACCACTCGCCTTCTTTCCGCAGCTTCTTGATTTTTCGCTTGATCAAATCCCTCTTCAGCATGCTCAGATGCTGCAGGAACAGTATCCCGTTTAGGTGGTCGATCTCGTGGCAAAAGGCCCGCGCCAGCAGATTCTCTCCGCGAATCTCAAACGTTTCGCCCTTCAAATTCTGTGCTCGCACGGTCACAAATTGTGGCCGTATCACGTATCCGCGGAATCCCGGAATTGACAGGCATCCTTCTTCTTCCCGCGCCTCGCCCTCCGCATGAATGATCTCCGGGTTCACCAGCACAATCTTTGCTTCGGGATTTTTCCCTGTGGTCACGTCCACCACCGCCAGCCGCATGCTCTTGCCAATCTGCGGCGCTGCCAGCCCCACTCCTTGCGCCGCGTACATCGACACGAACATGTCTTCCGCCAGCACTTCCAGCTCGGCGTCGAATTTCTTGACCGCCGCACCGGGTTTCTCCAGCACCGGGTCTCCATACTTCACGATCGGATAGATCGTCCGCGCAGGGGCAGGGGTTGCCGTCGCTGTCGTTTCCTTCACGGCGGCCACTGGGTTAGAACTCGTCGATTTGTCGGCCATAACCTTCGAAATTCCGCCTCATTTCGGCGAGTGAATCTCCTCCAAATTTTTGCAGAAAAGCGTCTGCCAATACAAGTGCTACCATTGCTTCTCCGGCAACACCTCCCGCCGGCACCACACACCAATCCGATCGCTCATACGCGGCCTGTACCGGTTCCTTCGTCACCATGTCCGCGGTACCCATCGGCTTACGTAGCGTTGATATCGGTTTCAAGAATCCTCGAATCACCACGTCTTGGCCGTTTGTGATCCCGCCTTCCAGCCCTCCCGCCCGGTTTGAAGCCCGCCAGAATTTCCGCGCGGCTTTGTCGTAAGAAATTTCGTCTTGCACTTCGCTCCCATACGACCCCGCCGCCAGAATTCCCGCGCCGATCTCCACCGCCTTCACTGCTTGCACGCTCATCAAGGCCTGCGCCAGCTTCCCATCCAGCTTCTCATCCCATTGCGCGTGCGAACCCAATCCCACCGGCACATTGTGTACTACTACCTCAAACTCGCCGCCGACCGTGTCGCCCGCCTTGAGCGCCGCGTCCACTTCCATACGCATGTTTTCCTGAACCGCTGCGTCCACGCATCGCAGCGGCGATTCCAGGTCCTGGCAAACTCGGTGGACTTCGTCCCACCGAACCGGCCGCTCCAGCCGCACATGACCCACCTGAATGGTGTGGGACGCAATCTCCGTCCCAAATTGTCTCAGCAGTTGCTTTGCGAACGCCCCAGCCGCTACTCGCGCCGCCGTCTCGCGTGCCGACGCCCGCTCCAACACATATCGCGCATCATGAAAATTGAATTTCTGCGAACCTGCCAGGTCTGCATGTCCCGGCCGCGGCGCAACCAGCTTCCGCGAACTCGCTTCCGGCTCCGACGACGCCTCCACCGGAAGAATCTTTTCCCAGTTTGCCCAGTCGCGGTTCTCAATCCGCAACGCCACCGGCGCACCAATCGTCTGCCCGTGCCGTACTCCCGCAAAAATGTCCGCTTTGTCCTTCTCGATTTTCTGCCGTCCGCCGCGCCCGTATCCCAATTGTCGCCGGTGCAGTTCGTGCTGAATCGATTCTAGATCCACCGGCATCCCCGCCGGCAATCCAGATACAAACGCAACTAGCGCCTGTCCGTGCGACTCACCCGCGGTATAGAAACGCAGCATAAACCATCCAGTTTACTGGCCACCGCCACTTCCGTCCAGCGCGCTCCTTCTTACGTCAATTACCGCCTCTCCAGCCGTCTATCGGCTTGCTCCTTACTGCATTCTCCATTACCCTAACCAAGTTGCCAGCGGTGCTCCCACCTCACCTGCTATTGCTTCTGTCGCGCTTCTATTCTCTGTAAGAAGGATGCCCCATGACCCGCAAGAACTCCTGGGTTACATTGGCTTTCGCGGCGCTGCTGATCTTACCTTTGGGCGCCTGCAAAGACTCGAAGACTCTGCAGGAGAACGAGCAATTGAAGGCCAAGGTCGCGGAACTTCAAAAAGACAACGGCCAGGTAGGCAACGATCTCGATGTCATGACCTCCTCCCGCGATGATTTAGCCAAACAGAACGAGATCCTTAAGTCTCAGCTGAACGCCTGCAAGGGGAAGCACTCCAGCAAGAAGCCGGCCACACACAAGCATCATAAGAAGTAGCTTTCAGTTGTCACAGATTCTGTTGCGGTATTTCTTTTTTGGCAGGACCATTTCTTTTCGGGAGGATAATATTTCACACGCTGCCGCGACACTCGAACTCGTTGTCATCCCAAGCGTCATTGTCATTTTCCAGCGCGGCGAGGGATCTACCCATGCAGCACGCAACGCACCAACCGATTTCACTATCACCACAAAGGAGCCCTACAGCATGAAAACCTTTGAAGTCCAATTCAGCTATCAGGATCGCGACAAAGGCAAAGTCGAGTCCACTCTCAAAGTCGATGCCTCCAGCCTGCCCGGTGGCGTCGCGAAGGCCACGCGCGAGTTTGTAAAGAGCCTCGATCGCAAACAACGTTTCGATATGAACAAAAGCGGCCTGGAAATTACCGCCAGGCCCGCTGACGCAGCCGTCGACGCCCCGACCAAGTCCTCCGCCGAAGCCGCCACCGGCTAGCTGCCCCGGCCGCGAATCGAACCCCGCAGCCAGGTGCTCGCTCTCCGTTTGTAGGGCGAGCGAATCTACATGAACTCGCACTTTCGCGCGATGGCATAGAGATTGGCTCCAAACATCCTCAGCGGCCAAATTCGTTCCGCCAGTGGATCGAGCTTGAAAATCGTCCGCGTCGTCTTTTCCGCCCAAGCCCACCGCGACGCATAAACCGCGGTGAAACTGGGCAAGAATTGGTGAAAGCCCATCTCAATTGGATCAAACCCATGCTCCAGCAGTTTTGTCTTCAGTCGTGCTTTCGTGTAAAGCCGCTGGTGCCAGCTCCGCTTCAGCAGATGCCGCCCCACAAACTCCGTATAGCTCAACTGATTCGGCAGGAACGTGATCAGTAGGTAGCCGCCCGACTCTGTAACTCGATTCAGTTCAAGAAGCGATGCATTGACCAAGGGAACGTGCTCCAGCACGCCGCACGAAATGACCCGATCGAACGAATTATCGGCATACGGCAACTTCCACGCGTGATTCAGCTGCGTATATCCCATTCCCGCAAAGTTTTTCGTACTCTGCGGCATCCCCTCGGCTATGTCACATCCTTCGATTGTGGCTCTGGGATTGACCATCCGCACCATGCACGAAGTCCACGCGTGCCGGCATCCCCAGTCCAGAAATCGCGATCCGCTCTCCGCGTAGCTTCGATAAACACAAAACGCGCGAACTTGTCTGTTGATGGCGCTGTTGCAACCACTTTCGTCCTGCCGGCCTTGGCGGTAACTATCTAGCCAGAGATCGGAGCCGACCGGAATCGCTGCCACCAACCGCTTCAATTCACGCTCAAAATCGTCAACTGTCAGCATGATTCAGCAATTTGTATGCGCCCTGTGCCGGCGCATTTCACTTGTCTATTGTCCGGCCGCGCTCTGTTGGCCATTTTGCTTGGCAGCGTGCGCATCCAGAAACTCATATCGCCCGCGCACGCCGTCGGTAGTTGCATGCATGTTCCTCCCGGACAAATGCATCACTTGATACCCGTCCTTGCTGTCGGATTTCGGCCAGTTCGGGAGCCCGCTGCCATTCGGATTTCCGGTCTTCACGAAATTCACCCAATAACTGGCCATCGCTTCAGACACTTTAAAGTCGTCCTCGGTCCAAGGCACTCCCGCCTGTGATTTCAGCGTTTCGAAAACGTATTCGATTTCGCCGGCGTGCCTCGAACCCACCTCGCTCGCGGGCATTGGCCCAATCATCGCTCCAGGCTTCACCGCCGGAACCTGCTCGAAACGGTATTGGTATACAGGGGCATTCCCGGTCTTTCTCTGCATGTCGATCCACTTCCACGTCGAGAACGCGATGAAATCGTCGCCCGCTAAAGCCTCCGCCGACGTTAGCGCTTCCTGGTCCGTGTTAGCCGGATACAGTTTCAGGAATTCCCCCGCCTGGTCACCGAATCGCGCGTGCGCTTGCTCCGCAAAGCTTTTGGCCGTCGGTTTTTGCGGTGCCAACAAAACGTTCAGTTTTCCCTCATCCGCATTCCATCCGGCCAACAAAGGAATCTGACTCTGCTCCCCTTTCGCATAGATGGAAAGTGCATCGCTGCTCAGGAAATATCCGTCCAGGTTGGGCCCAAATGCAAATCCCCGATTCAGTTTCGCCGCAGCCTGTAGTAACTCATCGCCGGGTTTCGCGCGCATTTCCGCTAGGGACTTCGTTCCCACCGACTCCGCAAATTTCACCCCCGCTTGTTCAGTAACGCCAACCGGTCTCAGCTGCATCCCTGCGTTCGGCCCAATGGGAAAGAATGCCCCGCTCTCACCAATCGCCTTCTGAAACAAGTTCCTCGACAGCGGCGACGCCATCAACGCGCTCACCGACAGCGACCCCGCGGATTCCCCGCCGATCGTGATGTTGTGTGGATCGCCGCCGAACGCCGCAATGTTGTTCACCACCCATTGCAGCGCCGCCACCTGGTCCAGCAGTCCATAATTTCCCGAAGAGTTGTGCCCCGACTCCTTGCTCAGTTCCGGATGTGAGAAGAATCCAAACACTCCCAAGCGATAGTTCGGCGCAACGACGATCACGCCCTTCTTCGCCAGATTCTCCCCGTCGTACCGCACTTCCGATGCGCCTCCGGCCACGAACCCGCCGCCATAAAACCACACAAAAACTGGGAGCTTCGCGCTCTCCGCTTTCGCCGGAATCCAGATATCCAGATTCAAGCAGTCTTCACTGGGCTGCGCGTCGCGAAAAAAGATGTCTCCAAACACATCGGTTTGCAGGCAAGCTGGGCCAAACTTATGCGCTTGCCGCACGCCGTTCCACCCCGGTGCGGGTTGCGGTGCCTTCCAGCGGAGTGCTCCAACCGGCGCCGCGGCAAAGGGAATTCCCTTGAACATGCGCACGGTATGATCTTCGTTGGTGGTTCCCTGCAGCTTGCCGCCGGCCACGGTCACATCATCGGCAGCGGTCACAGCGTTCGCGGAAAACAAGCCAAGCAGCACAATCAACCCGGCGCAATGCACCACGCTCAGAAACCAAGACATTGTTTCTCCTTTTTGCCCCCTAACTGCGTCGACGACACCCGACTGGTGGCTAGTATAGTCATGTTTCCAGACTTCCGAACAGGGATTCGCGCGTCCCAGCCTTTTCCTTTCCGTGTTTCCCACTTGGTCTTTTTCCACTCACTCTCTTGGCGCCGCAACCCTTTCCTGTTGTATGTTCACTCTTCTGGCGGACGTCCTCAGCTTCTGCGCACACTGGCGCCAACCATTGTGACAAGGGGTTATGATTATGAGTGAAACTTCTGTTCCGGTCGTCGTTGGGAACGCACTGAAGACCTGGACGTTCTCCATCCAGGACTACTCGCTGCTTTCCGCTCAGTCCGTGCGCAACATCTTTACTACTCGGCGTTACTTCACCGACTTGGTCGAGCAGATGGATCTGATTGGCGTGGGTTCCTTGCTGATTGTTGCCGTTGCGCTTCTCTGCGTCGGCGGCGTCGTTGTTTTGAATGCCGCCTCGCAGTTTGCCCGTTTCGGCGAAACAATGTTGACGGGTGACGCCGTTTCCCTCGCCCTACTCCGTGAACTCGGTCCCGTTTTCGTCGCGCTTCTGGTCGCAGGCCGCAACGCCACCGCCATGGCTTCCGAACTCGGCTCCATGGTTGTTAGCGATCAAGTGGACGCTATGCGCGGATTCGGCATTGACCCGATTCGCAAGCTCATGACCCCGCGCGTACTCGCCACGGTCGTGACACTTCCGCTGCTCGTGGCCGTAGGCGACATGGCTGGACTGCTCGGTGGATTCATCGTCGCTAACATCACGCTGCATCTTGGTTGGGCAACATTCATGACCCGTGCCATCAAAGTCCTGGTTTTCGGCGATCTCTGTCTGGGATTCACCAAGCCCGTTGTCTTCGGCTTTATCATCTCCACCGTCGGTTGTTATCAGGGCTTTCGCGTCGAGGGCGGTACCGCCGGTGTCGGCCGCGCTACCATCGCCGCGTTCGTGGTTTCCTCGGTGGCCGTACTCGTGGCCGATTTGTTCGTTACCAAGTTGCTCCTTTACGTTTTCAATTTGTAACTGGTTGTTACCGTTTTCTGCCTTCCGTCATCGGCATCTTGTCGCTATGCGCTTGACGCTTCTGGTCTCCCCAGTTACGCTTTTCTTCGGAACTTACGACGAGAACCAAGTGGCTGAGACACCTCTTCAGGTTTCCCATCAGCACGCTGTCGCTCCCGACACCCCTTCCGTCGTGGATGTATTGCAGGACATTGCCAAACAGACCGTCCTCAAAATCCAGGACTATTCCAAACTCTCCTTCCGCGCACTCGCTAATCTCAGCACCAGGCCTCGCTATGTTCAGGACACCCTCGATCAGATGGACGACATCGGTGTCGGCTCGCTCCCCATCGTGCTGCTCTCGGGTTTCTTCATTGGTGCCGTTATGGTTCTCCAGACCGGCTCCCAATTCGAACGCTTCGGCCAGACCTCTCTCACCGGCGACGTCGTCTCCCTCGCTCTCGTCCGCGAACTCGGCCCTTCCATCACCGGCCTTCTTGTTGCCGGCCGCTGCTCTTCCGGTATCGCCTCCGAACTCGGCTCCATGCTCGTGACCGAACAGGTCGACGCCATGCGTGCCATGGGTACCGACCCCAGCCGCAAACTCGTCACTCCACGTGTAGTTGCCTCGCTCATGACCGTCCCCCTGCTCACCACCATTTCCGTTTTCGTCGGGCTGCTCGGCGGCATGGTCTCCAGCGTCTTTTCTCTCCGCCTCAATGCCTTCACTTTCTGGCAACGCGCCGTTGCGGCTCTCGAGTTTTCCGACCTCATGCAGGGTTTCTCCAAATCCATCATCTTCGGGTTTATCCTTGCTACCGTCGGTTGCTATCAGGGCCTCAGCGTCCGCGGCGGTACCCAAGGTGTCGGTCGTGCCACCACGCAGGCTGTCGTCGTTTCTTCCATTCTCATCATCGTCTCAGACACTTTCCTCACCAAGCTCGCGCTCTATCTTGCGGAAAAAGTATTCTGAACCCCATGGATCCTTCCCTCATTTCTTCCCCGGCCTCCTCGCTTACCGACAGCGAGTCCGTTATCCAGTTTTCCGATGTCCACATTGGCTTCACCGACGGCGACATTCTCCGCGGGGTTTCCTTTACCGCTCAGTCTCGCGAAACCCTGGTCCTCCTCGGTGAAACCGGCACCGGCAAAACTCTCACTCTCAAAATGGCCGCTGGTCTCCTTTGTCCCGACCGTGGCCAGATCGAAGTCCTCGGCAATCGCGTCTCCTCCATGAGCGAGCATGACCTGCTCGCCTTCCGCCGTAAGGTCGGTTTTGTCTTTCAGGAAGGCGCTCTCTTCGATTCGCTCACGGTAGGCGACAATGTCGCCTATCGCCTCACCGAAGACGGTCTCAGCCAGGCCGAAATCGCGCCGCGCGTTGAGGAAGTTCTACGCTTCGTCGAGTTGGAGCACACCATGGACCTTCTTCCTTCCGAGCTCTCTGGTGGTATGCGCCGCCGCGTTTCCATCGCCCGCGCCCTGGTCAATCATCCCCCCATCGTTCTCTACGACTCTCCCACCGCCGGCCTTGATCCCATTACCTCGCAAACCATCATCACTTTGATTCTTCGTTTGCGCGATGTTTATGGCGTCACCTCTCTCCTCGCCACACATCGTCTTCAGGACGGTTTCGCTCTCGCTAATTTTCGCTTTGATCCAAAATCGCGCCGCGTCTCCCGTGAATCTCCCTCCGACACGAATCTGGCGCCCACACGCTTCCTCGTCCTGCGCGATGGCCGGGTTTACTTTGAGGGAAGCCCGGACGAGATTCTTGCTTCCAAGGATCCGTATCTGCAACGTTTTTTGATTTGAATCTTGTATAGTTGTCCCAGCAGGTTGGTGGGCCATGCACGTTAGCGTCCGGCAGCACACGCTCGAGTAGCTCAGACTTCAGACTGTGCTCCTGAGGTGGCAAAGATTTTGCATTTGGCCTGCTTTGGTTGTGACCGCCCTCTGAAGCGGTCCGCTCTTCGAGTTCTGGTGCGGCACGGAGGAGATTGCGAATGGCGCAGCGCAAGCAGTTGACCTGGTCGGAATTGCGCGTGGGACTCTTTGTCCTGCTTGGCCTTGTGATTCTCGCCGTCGGCATCTTCTATGTCACCGGGGCCGGTGGCTTCTTCGGCCCTAAGTATCGTCTTAGGACGTACTTGCCTGAGGTCTCCGGCCTCGCTTCTGGTGCCCCCGTTCGTCTCGATGGCGTCGAAATCGGCAACGTCGATCAAATCAAGATCGTTCCGCGCGAAGCTGGCAAGCCTCCCGATCGCATGAAGAGCATCGAAGTGGACATGCGCATCGATAAACGATATCAGACCGATATCCTCACCGATTCCACAGCGAGTCTAGTCACCGAAGGCCTTCTCGGCAACCGCTACGTCAACATCCAGCGCGGCTACACCGGAGTGCCCCTCACCGAGGGTCAAGCCGTTGCCGGTGCCGAAGAGAAAGCCATCAAGGAAGTTGTCGAACGCAGTGCCGACGTCCTCGCAAATCTCAAAACGCTCAGCGACCAGGTCAGGGATCTGATTGATGGCATCCAGGAAGGGAAGGGCACTCTTGGAAAACTCTTAACCGACGATCAGGCTTACAAACATCTCAACAGCATTCTCGTCAAAGGCGATCAGATTGTCGGCAACGTCCAGGCCGGCCAGGGCACTATCGGTAAACTCCTCATGACCGATGAAACTTCCACCAGGGTCGACCAGGCCATCGATCAGGTCAACACCATCCTCGCCGACCTCCGTGCTCAAAAAGGCACCATGGGCAAGCTTCTCTACGATCCCTCTCTCTATGATGAAGCCAAGAAAGCCATGGACAATGGCAACGGTATGATCGGCGACATCCGCGCCGGTAAAGGCACTTTCGGCAAACTCGCGACCGACGACACCCTCTACAATAAGCTCCGCGATACCAGCTCCAACCTCTCCACCGCTACAGCAAAACTCAATCAGAACGACAACACCGCCGGCAAACTCTTCTCTGACCCGCAGCTTTACGACAACCTCACCGGTCTCACCGGCGACATGCGTTCGCTAATCGCGGAATTCCGCAAGAACCCCAAGAAATTCCTGAGCATCAAGCTTTCCTTCTTCTAAGGCTTTCTTTTGTAGCGGCCGCCTTCTGAGGCGGGCGTCTCTGCTTTCTTCTATGCCGCACCGGCCTTTATGCCAGCCAGGATTGTTCTGTAGCTCGCCCCTTTTCCTCTTAGGGGTAAGGGTGTTGCTCTACTTTTCCAGGGCCGCCTTCCCAGGTGCTCTGCACCCGGGTTACCTAGCGGCAGGTTTACCGCGCCATCTTTTTACACCAGCATCTTGGGTTTATGTTTTCATACGCTATTTAGGCTTATTCCTAGCACCCACTTCTTTTGCGTACCCGCCGCTCCTGTGTTTTAATGAGTCCGTAACACGCACATTCTAGTCTCAAAAGAAGGATCGGCCGTGCCTTGGCCATCTCATGGACACTCAAGACATCACCACTCCAAAGGCACCTCGCGCCGAGGCCAGTAAAACCACTCTTCCGCAGCCCGGCCGTCCCGTTCCCAGCCGCGCTTATCCCGGCGCTCTTATCGTGGTCGAGGGTACCGACGGCTCCGGCAAGAGCACCCAACTCTATCTCCTCAAACGCTGGCTCGAGATCGGCGGCTACCGTCTCCATTTCACCGAGTGGAACTCTTCTCCCCTCGTTAAATCTGCCACTCGTCGCGGCAAACAGAAACGCCTCCTCACTCCCACCACCTTCTCTCTTCTGCACGCCTCCGATTTCGCCGATCGGTGCGAGCGCCAGATCATGCCCCTGCTCCAGGGTGACTACCTCGTCCTCGCCGATCGCTACGTCTACACCGCCTTCGCCCGAGACGCTGCCCGCGGCTGCTCCCATCGTTGGCTTCGCAATCTTTACCGCTTCGCCCCCGTCCCTGACATCACTTTCTATTTTCGTGCTCCCCTCGACATCGCAGTTCAGCGCATTCTTAGCGGACGTCCCAGGCTGAAATACTACGAAGCTGGCATGGACCTGGGCCTTTCCTATGAGCGCCCGGAAAGCTTCAAGCTCTTTCAAGCACGCATCCTCGAGGAGTACGACAAGATGGTCGACACCGATAACTTCGTGGTCCTCGATGGCACTCTTCCCGTCAACAAGCTCCAAAAACAGATGCGCGATATCGTCGCCTCCAAAATCGATCTCAAACGTTTCGCACCGCGCGCGCAGGAGTCCGAGTAACCATGGCTGAACAGGAAAAAGACAAGCCCGGCATCTCCGTCGTCGAAACTCCTCCTGCCGGCAAAGCGCCCGCCGCTGACCCCGAATACTCGCAATCCTTCTTCGGCGAAGCTCTCGTCGGTCTCGATCCCAGCGAACTGAATGGCACCCTCATCGTCATCGAGGGCATGGACGGTTCCGGCCGTTCCACGCAGATCGCTCTCCTCCAGGAATGGCTCGAATCCGAAGGTTTCGCCGTGCAAACCTCTGGCTTGCGCCGTTCCAACCTGGTCGGCCGCGACATCGACCAGCTGCTCGCGAAAAATGCCGTCACCCGTCTCACCCTCGCCCTCATGTACGCCACCGACTTCTTCGATCAGCTGGAGCACCGCATCGTTCCCGCTCTTCGCTCCGGGACCGTCGTGCTCGCTGATCGGTTCATCTTTACCCTCATCGCCCGCAGCGTTGTTCGCGGCATCAATCGCGATTACCTCGCCGGTCTCTACGCCATGGCTCTTCGACCACATCTCACCTTTTGGCTCAACGTTCGCCCTGAAACTGCTTTCGCTCGGGAGTTCAAAAAAGCCCAAGCCATCAGCTATTGGGAAGCCGGCCGCGATATGTCCCTCTCTCACGACCTGTATTTGTCCTTCGTTTTTTACCATACCATTATCAAGCTCTAACTTGAAGTCATGGCCAAGAAAAACTGTTTCATTGATCTCGATGGCGAAGCAAACGTCCCCGCAGTGAACAAGCAGCTTCGTCAGCGCATCAGCGAGCAACTCGGCATCCGCTCGACCAAGTACGCTCCTTCTTCCGCTC
>Ga0126369_10001522_pt1 | contig 16091 bp, 13 predicted proteins | sample PanSoiMetaPlot_1_FD_109646 | JGI IMG/M metagenome (GOLD analysis project Ga0126369, IMG submission 109646) | Tropical forest soil microbial communities from Panama - MetaG Plot_1 | ecosystem: Environmental > Terrestrial > Soil > Tropical forest > Bulk soil | place: Panama | collected 2016-02-17 | reverse complement strand
ACGAAATTCTAAAAGGCATTCGTATCTGCAACGAAAAACGGCGCTCCAGTCAGCCGCTTGGGCAAAAAAGTGCCGGCTGCATCTTCAAAAACCCTCCGGGCGCTTCCGCTGGCCGCATGATTGACGAATTGGGACTCAAGGGTTTCTCCATCGGCGGCGCCCAAGTCAGCGATCGCCACGCCAATTTCTTTGTGAACACGGGCCGCGCTTCCGCCAAAGACATGCTGGCGCTGATCGCTGACGTGCGCGAGCGTGTCCAGAAGGCCTACGGCGTGGCCTTGGAAAACGAGGTGGTCGTTTGGAACGCCTGAAGCCCATCCTGCGGAACGCCAACGCGGCTGCCGAAGCCAGCGAGCGTTACCGGCCGGAGCTGATTGCCGACGAAGAGCCGCGCTACCTGCGCCGCCAAAAGCCTGTCGAAATCCGCCGCAAAAAACTTGGCGGGCGCGGCTTGACGTTCTTTCGGCGCACCCTGGTTTTCACCGCGACAGGCGCTGCCGTGATCGTCGGCGCGTACTACGGAACACAATTTCTTCTCTATTCGCCGTCGATGCAGCTGCTCAAGCCCGAGCAAATCGAATTGACCGGGAATCACGTCGTCACTCGCGAAGCCGTGCTGAGGCCGTTTGCGCAAGACCGCAATCGCAGCGTCTTGCAAATCCCGCTTGACCTCCGCCGCAGCCAGCTCGAGCAAATTCCCTGGGTCGAATCCGCGACCGTGCACCGCATTCTTCCCAACCGCATTCGCGTCGAACTTACAGAACGCACCCCCGTCGCTTTCGCGCGCAACGGCAACGAAGTGGAACTGATGGACCCGCACGGTGTGATCCTCGAGCGTCCCCGGGACACGGAATACCAGTTTCCTGTCGTAACCGGAGTTTCGGACGACTTGCCGCGCGACCAGCGCGAAAAACGCATGCAGTTGTTTCAGGAATTCATAAAGGACATCGAGCTTGTACGCGGCGGCGCGTCCCAAACCGTCAGCGAAGTGGACCTCTCGATTCCCAAAGATCTGCGTGCCATCCTAACCGGCTTGGCCAGCCCCACCGACACGCAAGCCGTCACCGTCCATTTCGGCTCGAGCGATTTTTCCGGCAAGTTCAAAATGTTGGTCGACAATTTTTCTCAATGGCAGGCCCATACCGGGCGCGTTCAGTCCATTGATTTGCAGTACACGCGGCAAGTGGTCGTGAATCCCGAAACCAGCGCCGGCACGGTGGCCGCAAGAACAAAATAGATTCGTCCTGGGAGCGGCGGATTGGCGAAGAAAGATAAATACCTGGTTGGGCTCGACATAGGCAGCACGAAGACTTCCATCCTCATCGCCGAACTCGAAGGCGAAATTGTAAAGTTTCTGTCTCTGGGCGCCGCCGAATCCAAAGGCTTGCGCAAAGGGCTCATCGTCAATCTCGATTCTACAGTCAGTTCCATTCGCCGCGCGGTCGAAGAAGCCGAAGGCGTTGCTAACGTTCCCGTCGAGGATGCGCTGATCGGCGTCGCCGGACATCACGTTCGTGGTGTGAACAGCCGCGGCGGCATCACGCTTGGCCCCCGCCCGCGCGACATCGAGCGCGAAGACGTGCGCCGCGCCGTGGACGCCGCGCGCAACATCTCGCTTCCCGAAGATCGCGAAGTCCTCCACGTCCTCCCGCACGAATTTATCGTGGACATGCAGGACAACATTCGCGATCCCATTGGGATGGTCGGCCAGCGCCTCGTCGCCAACGTTTACGTGGTCACCTCCTCGATCGCCGCGTCGCAGAATCTCGTCACCGCCGCGAACAAAGCTGGAATTCTCATCAGCGACACGGTGCTCGAGCCGCTTGCTTCCGCTGAAGCTTGCCTCACGCAGGACGAGCGCGACCTCGGCTGCTGTTTGCTCGACATCGGCGGCGGCACCACCGAAGTGCTCGCCTACGGCGCCGGAGTTGTTCGCCACATCGGCGTGGTGCCGGTTGGCGGCGACCATTTCACCAACGATCTTGCGGTGGGCTTGCGCACGCCAATTCCGGAAGCCGAACGCATCAAGCGCCGCCACGGCTGGGCGGCCTCGGCATTCCTCAAGGACAACGGCGCGCTCGAGATCGCCAGCGTCGGTGACCGCCCGCCTCGCCAGATTTTCCCTCACATGCTGACGGACATTATTGAACCTCGCGCCATGGAGCTGCTGACGCTGATTCGCGACGACCTCCAACGTGCCGGCCTCGATGGCCAGATGCCGGCCGGATTTGTTCTCGCCGGGGGTGGCGCGCGCTTGCGCGGGCTCGATGAACTCATTGAGCATTCCTTCCATTTGCCCGTGCGCATCGCGGAGCCAAAAGGTTTGGCAGACCTTCCGGAACAAGTAGCTCAACCGGAGTACGCCACGGTTGTGGGACTGGTGTTGAGCGGCGCGAGGGCGCGCCGTTCCGGCCCGCAACGCTCGGGGACGCTGGTATCCAAATTGAAAGCCATGTTCGCGGGTGCCTCGTGACCTGCCTGCTGCAGGCAGGGCCCTGCCAATGGGGCGCGCCGAATCTGGAGGAGGTCGACAAACCATGACAGCAAGAGACGCGGGAATTCGCATGAGCTTCAGCGAAGAATTGCAGCCGGCAAAAATCAAAGTCATCGGCGTGGGCGGGGGCGGCTGCAACGCGGTCAACCGCATGATTCGCGCGAAGCTGGAAGGCGTCGAATTCATCGCCGCAAATACCGATTTGCAGGCGCTAAAGTTGTCGCAGGCTCCGGTGAAATTGCAGCTCGGCGCAAAGCTCACCAAGGGGCTAGGCGCGGGCGCCAATCCTGAGGTCGGCCGCAAAGCCGCGCTCGAAGACACGGACAAAATCATCGAAGCGCTCGAAGGCGCGGACATGATTTTCATCACCTCCGGCCTGGGCGGCGGTACCGGCAGCGGCGCCGCGCCGGTGGTTGCTTCGCTGGCGAGCGAACTCGGCGCGCTCAGCGTCGCCGTGGTTACAAAACCATTCGTTTTCGAAGGCAAGCGCCGCATGATGCAGGCTGAGCAGGCGCTTCAGGAATTGATTGGCGCGGTGGACACGGTCATCGTCATTCCCAACGAACGCTTGATGGACACCGTCGAGCGCGGCACGAGCTTCTTTGACGCGTTTCGCATCGCCGACGACATTCTTCGCCAGGCCGTGCAGGGTATCTCGGACATCATCACCGTGCCCGGCATCATCAATCGCGACTTTGCCGACGTGAAGGCTATCATGCACGGCCAGGGCTACGCGGTCATGGGCACCGCCGTCGCTACCGGCACGAATCGCGCCATTGACGCCGCGAACCGCGCCATCGCCAGCCCGCTCCTCGAAGATAATTCCATTCAGGGCGCACAGGGCATTCTCATCAATATTTCCGGCAGCTCCAGCTTGACGCTGCATGAAGTTCACGAAGCTTCGACGGTAATCCAGAAAGCCGCGCACGAAAACGCCAACATTATTTTCGGCGCCGTGCAGGACGACACGATGAAAGATTCCGTCAAGATCACCGTGATTGCCGCCGGCTTCAAGGACGCCAACAAGAAAAACGCGCTGCCGAAGCAGTCGTTTTTGCCGAAGACCTGGAAAGCCGGGCGCGAGATCCTGGAGCCGCCGATGCAGCCCGCCAACGTCGTGCACCAGGTCCAGCAAAACGTCCACGAAGTGAGCCAGGAAGTTCCCGCCGTCGACGATTTGGACGTGCCAACGTTTCTTCGTAGGCAAGCCCAGAAGGTTTGACCCTGCGCTGCCAAGCCCCAAAAGCCTGACCTTTGGAGTGCGGCGGCTTGACGCCGCTTTGGCCTTTTTCGCAGCTTGCCCGGCCGCTGCTCTCCGTGCAGGCGCCGCCTGTTCACCCTGAGCAAAAGCGAAGGGCTCGGAGTGGGCCGTGCCTGTTGGCGGGTCGGGCTTCAGAGCGCCGGGCTGGCGCTCCGAGAGTTGCAGGGCTGCCGCACCGAAGGAGGGCACGATGTATCGTGCCTTACGAAAGGCTCGCGAGCTGCTCGGCCAGGCTGCGGACTTCGGAGGCGAAAGCGGCGAAGTCGCGGGTGGAGTAGGGAAGGACGGTACCGAGACCGGAGTGAAATTCGATGGCGCCGGTTTTCTGCACGACTTCGGCAAGGTTGGAAGCGATGATGCCTGCTCCGGGGAGGATGAGGGTGCGGTCGCGCGCGGCGGCGACGAGTTCGGCAAGCTTCGCGGCACCTTGCAGGGCTGTTTTCGCGCCCGCAGACGTGAGAATTCTGGCGGCGCCGGTTTGCATGACCGCTTCCAGCGCACGCTTCAGATCACGTGTTTCGTCGAACGCGCGGTGAAACGTTACGGGCAATGGCCGGGCCAGGTCCACGAGCCTTCGCGTTCGAGCGATGTCCACGCGGCGGTCTTTTTTCAGCACGCCAAGCACGACACCATCCATCCCGCATTCAGCGGCAACGGCAATGGAGCGCACCATTTCGGAAAACTCGGATTCAGAGTAAACGAAGTTTCCCGCGCGGGGGCGGATCATCGAATAGATGGGGATGTGTACCTTTTCGCGGACGCTGCGGAGCAGCTCGCGGCTAGGGGTGAGGCCGCCAACAGAGAGCTCCGCGGAGAGTTCGATGCGGCCGGCGCCGCCGCGTTCGGCAGCGACGGCTTTCTCGACGCCGTCCACGCTGATTTCGAGTAAGAGTTTTTGTCGCATTGGCTAGAGGCCGCCGATCAAATTCAGATGCGTGAGCGAGCTCTCGGCCCAGTTCCAGAGGATGCCGAGGGTGGAAGCGAGGTTCCAGCCCCAGAGGAACAGACGCATCTCGTTCGGCAGGTACTTGCGATCGCACCAGAGCAGGGTTGCGTCCAGCACAAACCAAATGGCGCCAAGCGCGAGGAATCCCGCGACCATCCCATCGCGAAAGTAGAACCACACCAGCAACGTTTCGACCGCGAGAAACGCGGCGATCAGGAATTTTGCGGGTACACGGCCGATTAACGTGGCGGTCGTTTGCCGACCGCTTTGGCGGTCCGGCTCGATGTCCATCACTTCGCCGAAAACGTGCGAGTGCATGGCGAAAAGCGCGCCAAACAAGAATGTTTGCCAGGGAAGTTGCGCCACGCGGTTCAGCCAGCTGCTCAGCACAAAGACGAGCAAGTAGCTGGCTTGGATGGCCACGTCGAAGGGAGGATGGCCTTTCCACCCTAAGCGCGGCGCGTTGTAGATGCCAACCGCGAGGAGCAGAATCGCGTACCACCAAAAAATCCGCGGACCTATGAGCCAACAGAGGGCCGCAAGGAAGGGAAGCTGCGCGACGGCAATCTGCCATTTCAGTGCGGCAAGCTGTTCTCGGGCGCCGCGCGAACCGAACATGAACGTTCCTTTACGCGGGTTCAGTTGGTCGGCTTCGGCGTCGGCCAAGTCGTTGACGCCGTAGAGCAGCAAGCCCAGGGGAAAGAGCACGAAGAACAATCCGAACCAAAGTCGCTGGGAGTGTAGGAAGTCCGCGCGGCCCAGCGGCAAAAGATAAAAAAGCGCGGTCGTGCTCCACAGACCGGGCCGTGAGACTTGAATGAGAAACTTTGCCTGTTCAAGCATATTCGATGTCGCAAGAGAAAAACAGATTTCTCCGCCTCAGGCTGCTGAAGAGCTGAGGGCCGGAATGACAATCTCGTGCTTGCATCTAGCTTGGCCTCTCCGCCGAGTGAGTTGAGAAGATGCTCCTCCGGACCGAAGCTGTGGTAGGCTACGCACCGAAGAAGTCAGGATTGTACCCGGATTCGAGTCCGCGTTTTGACCGCGTTCCAAAAAACTTCTGCAAGGAGGCCCGCCATGGAAAATGGCTTCAGAAAAATTTTACCGGTCATTGTTTTGACTGGAGTGCTGATGTCTTGCGCGCCGCCTTACCACGAGAAAGATGAGCGCTACGTTTTCGTGGCGTTCAACACGAGCTTGCCGTATTGGCAGGAAGCGGCGGCGGGATTGGAAGATTCGGCGAAGCAATTGGGCGTCAAGGCGGAAGTTACAGGACCGGGCAATTTTTCCACGAATGAAGAGGTGACGGCGTTTCAGCAAGCTGTTGGGCAAAAGCCGGCGGGAATCTTGCTCTCGGCCTCGAATCCGGAAGCATTCCGCGATGCCATCAATTCTGCGATCGAGCAGGGGATTCCCGTGATCTGTGTGGATGCGGATTCACCGGAGTCGAAGCGCATCACGTTTGTGGGTACGGACAATTTCCGTGCCGGACAGGAAAGCGGAAAGCGCATGGGAGAGTTGCTGAAGGGCAAGGGCAACGTGGCGATTATCACCATACCGGGACAATACAATCTTGGCGAACGGGTTCGCGGCGTGGAAGACGCACTGAAAAAATATCCGGGAGTGAAAATCACAAAGACCATTGACGACAAAGGTGACTCGCGCATTGCCTATGACTCGGTCACGGCGCTGCTGCAAGGCAAGGACAAGCCGGACGGAATTATTGGCCTCGAAGCTTCCGGAGGCGCGGGGGCGGCCGATGCGCTGCATCGCGTAGACCTGACCGGCAAGATTCCCATTGTAGCGTTTGACAAGGATCCCGAGACGCTGGATTGGATTCAGCGCGGCGCGATTACTGCGACGGTAGTACAGAAGCCTTACGTAATGGCGTACTACGGTCTGAAGTTTTTGGACGACCTACATCACAACGCCGTGCACGATTTCAAGGATTGGAGAACGGCGCCTGCGTCGCCAATGCCGGCTTGGGTGGACACGGGGACTGCCGTTGTCGACAAGAATAATCTCGCGGCGTTCCGCGATGCCTTGGCGGGTCACACGAAGCCGCCGATCTGAGGCCGTCTTAGGCTTAAGTTATCAGTTCTAAGTAAAGAAAAAGCTCAGGGTCACTTTTCGGGAACAGGTTTCAAGTTCTGAGTAAGGAAGAAGGCAAAGATTTACTTTTGGCGTTTGCGTGTCCAGAGTGATCCAAACAGGGCAGAAGAAGCGGTTGGATTAGGCCAGGCCCATGGAGGCGAAGGCGGTGATGGCGCCCAGTCCCAGCGCGACGCCGAGGACCATTCCGGCGAGAACGTCGCTGAGGAAATGCATGCCCAGAACGATGCGGGATGCTGCAATGTTCAGCGCGAGGAATAGAAGCACGCCTTCGAGCGACGGATAAAAATAGCTGATGACGAGCGCGATGGAAAACGAGGTCATGGTGTGGCCAGAGGGAAACGAAAATTTGTCCGGCGGCAGCACTTTCGACCAGCAGTGCGGCTCAATTTGGCAGGGGCGCGGACGCTGACTCAAATGCTTTAACGCCTTGAACACGAGAATCCCTAGAATTGCTGCGGCGCCCGCCGCGCACACGGCGGCGAAGCGTTGGCGACCGCCGAAGCCGAGGAGCAAGAAGCCAAGTGCGTACCAAATCCAGCCGTCGCCGAGGCGTGTGACGGTAATGGTCCAGATGCGGACCCAGCGGGGCGCGCGCCAGCGGTTCATCCGCTGCATCACGCGGTGATCGCGGCGCTCAATGCGCGTCCACAGGCTGCGTGCCACTGCCATTTTGTTACCGCTGCTTCATTCGAACGGACAAGCAGACAAAACTTTCCGGCTCAGCTTGCCCAATTCGCCTCGAAACTGGGATCGATGTCCCAGAGCTTGCGTTTTCTCGCTCCGCCGTTTTCCATTGCGGAAGTCCATTTCTTGCAGAAGCGAATTTCATTCAGCCAATGCCCCATGGAAAAAATGGGCACGAACGGAGCAACCGGAGCCAGCAGGGCGGTCCAAGGCTTGTCCGTAAAAAAAGAGCCAATGATGCTGAAGACATCCGCGGTTAGCCTGCCGTAGCTACCGTGATCACCAGCGACGCGGCCCCAGCCGGAACGCAACCCGGCGAAGAACTCGTCGGCGTTTCTTGCGCCTGGAACTTCGGTGTAGGTGAGGCCTACGCCGGCGAGGGCGTGGGCATCGCTGCCGGCGACGGCAATTTTGCCGAGACGCGCGGCGAGGTGCGCGGCGCTTTCGTTGCTCTTGCGCCACATCTGGCCGTTGCGCGCTTCGTAAGCGGGAACATAAGATTCGAACCAAGCGAAATCTTCGGTTTCGCGGCGGCCGGTGAGTCCTGAGAAAATGTGATTTGCGCTGAAGAAGAGCTTGCGCTCCGTTAGGTACATCAGGAGAGAGATGAAATCTTTGGCGCGGCGCTGAATCTCGAGGTGGTCGCGCTCGGTGATGTTGTAAACGCCAAGGTGCGCTTCGGTGCCCCTGGGCATGCGTACTGTTACTTCCTCGCTGACGAAGAAGCCGAAGTGGGAACGAAGGCTTTCCGAGCCCTCGATGGAATCATGGTCGGTTAGCGTGAAAGCCGTCATGCCTCTTTGCTTCAGAAGGTCGTAGACTTCAGAGGGCTCGCTATAGCACTCCTGACACAAGTGCTTGAGCCCGGGAAGGTTAAACATTCCAGAGGCTTTCGAATGCACATGGAGGTCGCAGCGCATGGTTAAATTGTGGGGCCGGAATATGAACAACCCGTGAAGAGGGCGCAAAATCTGCGTAAATGTGCCCACGGAACTTATTGAACACAATTGAGTTATAGGATTATCCACATGGCATGTGGTGTGCTCTACTGCATGCCCCTCGCTTTGTGGCAAAATCTTGCCAATGAAGAAAATCCTAATCGTCTATCACGACGCAGGAGGCGGGCATCGAAACGCGGCGGTCGCTTTGCAGGCGGTGATTGCGGAGCAGCCGCGGGATTGGCAGGTGGAGCTGGTTCAGTTCCAGGACATCGCGGACCAGCTCGACATTCTCAGAAAGCTGACGGGCATTCAAATCCAGCAGCAGTATAACATTCTTCTGCAGAATGGCTGGACTTTGGGCAGCAGGTATCTTCTGCGCTTGCTGCAAACGACGATCCGGCTGTATCACAAATCGCTGGTAGATTCGTTGGAAAGAGTCTGGCGCAAGAAGTCGGCGGACCTTCTTGTTTCGGTCATTCCGCATTTCAACCGAGAGATTTGTGAAAGTTGGACGCGGGTGAATCCGAGCCAGCCGTTCGTCACAATCATCACGGACTTGGCAGATTTTCCGCCGCGCTTTTGGATTGAGCCGGTTCAAGAGCAATACGTCGTTGCCGGAACGGAAAAGGCCGCGGAGCAAGCGCGCGCGATGGGGCATGATTCGGCGCATATTTTTCAAACGTCGGGGATGATCGTGCGGCCGGACTTTTATGCGGTAGACAATTCGGATCCCGCGGAATTGCGCAAACAAATGGGTTTGCGGAATGACCGCACAACGGCGATGGTTCTGTTTGGGGGACACGGCTCGAAAGTGATGCTGGACATCACCGCGCGCCTAGATAGGGAAGAGCTGCCCTTGCAACTGATTCTGATTTGTGGGCGGAACGAAACCCTTGCGGCGAAACTGCGTTCGCGAGAATGGAAAATGCCCGTGCACGTTGTGGGTTTCACGAAAGAAGTGCATCGCTTGATGCGCGCAGCGGACTTTCTGATCGGCAAGCCCGGGCCGGGAAGCATTGCGGAGGCCATGATCCGGCGGCTGCCTGTGCTGATTGAATGCAACGCGTGGACGCTGCCACAGGAGCGTTACAACGCGGAATGGGTGAGAGAGAAAAACGTTGGTATTGTCTTGAAAAGCTTTAGGGACGTGGCGAGCGGAGTGAAACAAATGCTGGAGCCTGCGAGGCTGACGGAGTTTCGCAGGAATGTTGCCGCTCAAAATAACCGCGCGATCTTCGAAATTCCCGAAATTCTTGCAAAGCTTCTCGACGAACTGCCAAGAGGCACGAACCGGAGTCCAGAGCTGGTTCGTGCCTCCGCGGGCAAAAACTGATTTTTACTTCCGGCCACTATAGGCTAGCGCTTTGCTCGATTGAAATCACCGAACGAGCGCCCTGCGAATATGCGCCAAGTGATGCCAAGAGTGCCGCAGAGCGTGATCCTCGATGACGAATTGCGCGGTTACCGGTGCGCCGTAGCTGAGCGAGAACGACGCCGCCTGGTCCAACTCCTCATCGGTGAACTTTCGGACTGCGGCTGCCGCCTCACGACTGTTGCGCCGCAGGAGTTCAAGGGTGGCGTCTTTGGTTACCCCTGCCTGTTCTTGCGCATGCTGGGCATTCAAGTCGGCAACAACCTCCCAGGTAACGTCCGTAACGGCCTTGCCGTTGGCGATGGCTTGGGCAAGCTGGATTTCGATAGGGTAGACACTCGCAACGTGGTGGACAACGACTCCCACCGGCCGGCGGTCCGTGGCTGAAATCGGTGTCCGCCATTCCCCGTCGGAAAGTCCTTCGGCGAAGGCAGCCAAGGCGGTCGCGCCTTCCTCGATGCGCTTCGCCAGGGTTTGAGCGCGACGATTGGTGGGAGCCACGGTTCTTTGGCCAACGGAGGTTTGCGGCGCGCTCAGCGAACTCCCACTTCGAGTGGCGATGACTTCTAAGTACTCGGCGTCTGCTTTCGTCGTATCGCCAGCAACCTTGTTATGTGCAGACCACAGCTGGACGAGTTCGGCGCGGAGCTTTTCCTGGCCGTTCGCATCCAGGGAGGCGAACGCGCGTGTCATCGGCCCGTAGTTGGCGCGGAAAAATTCCACCACCGCCTCTGGTGAAAACGGATAGTCAAAGTGATAGAAACGACGTGCGAACTTCAGTTCGGCAACCCCCTGAAGACGCTCGCGAACCGTTGCTTCATCACCCCATAGTACCGGCGAGGGCATGCCCGAAGGAGCGATGTGCTTGGCAATCGTCTTAAACATCTGACCGACGAAACCGCCGGGCGTCCAATTGGCCATCGCGATCAATCCACCGGGACGGCAAACGCGAGTAAGTTCTGCCGCGACGCGATCTGGGCGCGGAGCGAACATTGCCCCGATCAAGCTGACCACAACATCGAATTGGCCGTCTTGATAGGGCAGTGCCTCCGCATCACCCTCCTCAAAGATGGCTTCAAGCCCTTCGGCGGCCGCCCGCTCCCGGGCTCTCTCGAGCCAGTTCGTGGAGATGTCGCAGCCGGTAACCTTTGCTCCTGCTCGGGCCGCAATCAACGCCAGTTGCCCGGCGCCGCAGCCGACGTCCAATAGCCGTGCTCCCGGCTTGACACGCAGCTGGTTGTAAAATGCCTCCGCGTCCTTCTCCATGTAACGCGAGAAAACGTCGTAGTCTCCCGTCATCCAGGTGGTCTTCAGACGGGCCTTGAGTTGATCAAACTCATTCATCGCCACCGTCTGTTTCATAGTTGCGCTCATTTTGCTTCTCTCCTCTTGCAGCCATAGAGGATCCGCTTCCGCAGGATCCGGGACTGTATGATGCACGCATGGCTGGCGGCAAACTTGGCCGAGCGTCCCGGTTTCTTGACACAAACGCCCAATTCCGTGACCCTATCGGGCATGGATGTTCTCTCCGAAGTCTTGAAGTCTGTCAAGCTTAGCGGCGCGGTGTTTTTCAACGGGGAATTTTCAGCTCCCTGGTGTTTTAGTTCCTCTCCCTCGGCAGCCAAGGAACAGTTTCTTTCCGGAACTGGACACTTAGTCATCTTCCACTTTCTAACAGAAGGCCGCGCGTATGCGCGGTTACCGGGTGGCCGGAAAGAGGAGCTAACCGCGGGGGACATTGTAATCATCCCGCATGGCGATACACACTTGCTCGGCAACGGCTCGCCCGAGAAACCAGTGGATTCGTTTCGCACGTTTGCCAAGCACGTGGCCAAAGGATTGAGAGTCGTGCGTTTCGGAGGCGGGGGAGAGGTCACTAAGTTCGTGTGCGGGTATCTCGCGTGCGAGCCGCGATTGAGCCAGGTTTTTCTAGCCGGCCTGCCGCCGGTGCTGGTGGTTCACGTCGCGAAAGAGGCATCGGGACAATGGCTCGAACATTCCATACGCTTTTCTGTGGACGCGGTGAACAACTCGCCCGCAGGCGGCAGGCTCATGCTTGCCAAGCTGTCAGAATTGCTGTTCGTGGAGACGCTGCGGCGCTACATTAGCACGCTTCCTCCCACGCAGACCGGCTGGCTCGCCGGAGCGCGTGACCCGGTGGTCGGGGAAGTTCTCGCACTTCTGCACAAGGAGCCTGCGTACCCGTGGACAATCTCCAGTTTGGCGCGGCGCGTGGGTCAATCGCGCACGCGCCTTGCAGAGCGTTTCCGCCATTTTCTGGGAGCGCCACCGATAGCCTATTTGACGCAATGGCGGCTGAAACTGGGAGCGGAAATCCTTCAGTCAACCGAGGACAGTGTGGCGCAAATCGCCGCGGCAGTGGGCTACGGTTCGGAAGCGGCGTTCAACCGAGCGTTCAAGAGGGGATTTGCTTGTCCTCCCGCGCAATTCCGCCGAAGGCACGCCGCACTATGAGCTTGAGAGTGTTGGAGCGTGCCACGGACATGAGGGCATCATCGGCATTTGTGGAACAAACGATATCGAATCCGGTGAAAGTTTTGTTGACTTGGCCGAATCGCGGAGACCGTGGATTGAGCTAGAGGCGGGCGTGTTCTGTGCGGCGCGGATGCGGATATCGCGGGCCGGCGTGGGAGTCGCGGCGAGGCGTGCTCATGTGAGGCTTGGCGCAACTAGTGGCCCACCAGCGATACGCATATTTCCTGGACTCGCACATTTTCACACAGCCGCCGCGGGCCTTGGATTCCGCGCATTGGCAATAACAGCCCCCCGTGGGGGCGCTACGCAACGGGGAAGGCGTGTCGGCAAGAAGCGGCAGCGCACTGGCAAGGAGGAGTGTGGAAACGAAAAGCCGGACTGAAAACCTGTGGCGCGAGAGTGTTCCAATGCGAAAGGTTCGCATGCGCCATTTTGTGCCAACTTCTTGAGAAAAACCGATAGCGCGGTGTGCTTGGGAGTTCTGTTACCCGGGTTCTGGAACTGAGATCGGTGCTTGAGTTGACGAATCGCAAGGGCATTCCCGCAGGCGAGTTCCGATTTGAACAACGAGACGGTTTTGGCGTCCGCCCGGGCCGCGATTCCTAGGCCTAAGTTGCACATATGAAGATACTTAAGTTGGGAGAGCCGTGCATTGCCGGGGTTTTTTGAGCCGGTCTGGCTAGTGATTGCCCAAGAATTCTTCTCTAGAAGACGCACTCAACCCCACATTCAGGGCCCATAAGACCAGCCACCGCGCGCATTCTTGCCGCGCCGGCAGCATTGTCTGTGCTACTGGAATCCTGAAGTCCTTCTCTAGGGTGCTGGGACGAGCGGCAGCTCGATGAAGCTTGCCTGGTTCGGCGCGTGGTAAATGCGCTGCGTGGCTTTTCGGTAGTCGCTGGGTTTGGCCCAGAAAACGTTTGGCACAAATGTTTGCGGATTGCGATCGTAGAGCGGGAACCAGCTCGATTGGATTTGCACCATGATGCGGTGGCCGGGCAGGAAAAGGTGATTCGCATTGGGCAGATTGAATTTGTAAAGCAGTGGCTTGTCTGCCGCGATGCCTTTGGGAGTTTCCAAGCTTTCGCGATACCGGCCGCGGAAGATGTCCGCGGAAACCATTAGTTGGTAGCCTCCCATTTCCAGTTGTCCGGCAACTTCGTCGGGATAAACGTCAATGAGTTTCACGACCCAGTCGGAATCGGTGCCGCTGGTGGACGCAATGATGTTGGCGACGGGCTGGCCGCTAATTCTCACGGGTGTGGTAAGCACGTCGGAGACAAAAGCGAGAACATCGGGTCGGCCGGAGGCTTCGCGCTGATCGTCCACGAGCCATTGTGACCAGGTGAACCGGCCGCTGTAGCCCACGGGCTGGTTGGGACGCGCGCGGTAAGGCACGGGCTTGGCGGGATCGGAAATGTATTCGTCGAAGGGAGGGTCGTTCGGTTTCGGCGCTGCGAAATTGAGTTTCAAACCGGCAGTCAAATACAGCGGCGTCGTGTGGATCGCGCAGCCGCTCGGGCAGCCTGCGGGCCAGGCGGGCAAGCGCTCCCACTTGTTTGCGCCGGTTTCGAAGGCATTCACCGGCGCGACATCGGCTCTCGGTGCGCCGTCCTTCAAATATTGCGCAAGGAACGGGGCAAGAATCTCTTTGCGGAAGTACAGGCCGGTGTCGCTCGAGAACTTCAGCGCGCCGAGCGAGCTGGCATCTTCGATTTCCTGACCGTGATGCCATGGTCCCATTACGAGAAACACTTTGTCGTTGTTGGTGTCTTTCGGCTTTATTGCTTTGTAGACGGCAAGGGCGCCGTAAATGTCTTCCTGGTCCCACAAGCTGTGGACCAGCATCGTGGGGACTTTAAGCGGCTGCGCGGCGAGGATTTTATCCATCGCTTGCTGCTGCCAGAACGAGTCGTAGCTCGGGTGCTCGAGGATTTTGCGCCAGAAACCGACTTGTTCGAGGCCATGTTCGCGGCTGAGCTCGCCGGCGGAACCCGCATGCATATATTCGTCATAGTCGTCGAAGTGGCTGACCCACCATTTGGCTCTGTTGTCGCGGGTGGCTTGCTGTTCGTAGATGTAGGGCATGTTCTGCTGGCGAAATGCGCCGTTGTGAAACCAGTCGTCTCCCATCCAGCCGTCCACCATCGGATTCATGGGGACGGAAACTTTCAGGGCGGGATGCGGATTGACGAGCGCCATGAGCGGCAAGAAGCCGTCGTAAGAGATGCCGAGAATGCCGACTTTGCCGTTGCTTTCGGGAAGATTTTTCACCAGCCAGTCGATGGTGTCGTAGGTGTCGGTCGAATGATCGACTGGCGTAGGATTCAGTGGGCCGCGCAGCGGGCGGTTCATCACGTAGTCGCCTTCGGAGTCGTACTTGCCGCGGACATCCTGCACGACGCGAATGTAGCCACCTTCGAGGATGACCTCCGTGGCGTTGTCGTAACCCCACAAGATCGGACCGAGGTGAGCACTTGCTGCGCGCGAGGTGAGCTCCGTGGCGCTGTAGGGTGTGCGGGTTAGCAGGATCGGAGCGTTCTTTGCCCCTTTAGGCACGAGAATGACCGTGTGCAGCTTTACACTGTCGCGCATGGGAATCATCACGTCGCGGCGGGTGTAGTCCCAGGTGTCCTGAGGAACTTTGAGTTGTGGGGGCGTTTCATTCGCGAGAGTAGGCTGGGCGGACTGTGGCGGGGAGCTTTGTGCTGACGTGCCTGCCGTCGCGAGAAGGGCAGCACCGATATTGACAAGCAGAACCCACAGGCAACCGCGAACGGCAGGTGTCATCGCATCCTCTTTGGAACCAGAATGAAATAAGGCGACTACTCGAAGCAGGACCGGGCTACGAGCGCGGGAATTGTAGACGGAGGGCCAGCGATCGGCAAGCGCATGGGCCAGGTTCCAAGATAGGATGACCGCTCCTCTTAATTACCAAGTTGCGCCTGTTTGTGGCGTGGCTATGACGAGGTTTGATTTCCCGCTTAGTTGAGACGGCGGGCGACGGCGATGCGGGCTAGGCCGAGGGCGTGGGCCACTTGCGTTTCGCGGAGGCGCGAGGCGTCGTACTCGAAGGATAGTTGCTTCTTGGAGTCGTCGATCCGGAAGCGGCGCAGGCCGTAGGTGTTGGCGAATTCGCCAAGCTGACGCAACTGGTCGTCGCTTAGGGGGGATTGCAGTTCATAAGTAACTTCCACGAGTGTCATCGCGCGATTATACCAGCCCCCGGCGAAATCTTGATGAATTCGGATGTAACCCGGAATCATCTAATATAGCGACATGTCCAACCTCCCAGTGAATCCGAAACCGCCCGGGGCGACCTTGCCGATTTTGTCTGGCCCGCCTAAGGCCAAAGATCCGGTGTGTGGAATGATGGTCAATCCCGCGAAGGCAGTCGACAAAATCGAGCACGAGGGGAAGACCTATTATTTTTGCTCGAAGAAGTGTGCGGAGCGGTTCTCACAAGACGCGGAGAAATTTCTTGCCTCTCCGGGAATGGCGGGAATGGAGCATGCGCAGGAACATGTTCATGTTCCTGTGGATACTCCCAAGCAGAGTGAGATGCGGCATGCGCCAGCCGCCAAGGCGAGCACGTTGGGTCCTTCCTCGAAGGCGCAAGAAGTGCGCTACACCTGCCCGATGGATCCGGAGATTGTGCAAATTGGTCCGGGCGTGTGTCCGAAGTGCGGGATGGCGCTCGAGCCGATGGATGTGTTCGCGGAGGTCGAGGCCGACCCCGAGTATGACTCGATGAGGCGGCGGTTTTGGGCGAGCGCGGCGTT
>Ga0126369_10001521_pt1 | contig 16094 bp, 14 predicted proteins | sample PanSoiMetaPlot_1_FD_109646 | JGI IMG/M metagenome (GOLD analysis project Ga0126369, IMG submission 109646) | Tropical forest soil microbial communities from Panama - MetaG Plot_1 | ecosystem: Environmental > Terrestrial > Soil > Tropical forest > Bulk soil | place: Panama | collected 2016-02-17 | reverse complement strand
CGGCGAGCGAATGGGAGGCGCACAAGGCACTCTTGCGATGTGCGGAGCCGGCGCCCTCCACTGCTTCCGGGGGAGATCTGCGCGGCCGCAACGGCATCGCGTTGCGTGCGCCGCATCGTCCGGCACGACCAGCCTAAGCATAGTGCGGGCGGCGCCTGCGCGTCCGCTACAGCTTTTCCCCGTTCACCCAGTCGGCCAGGATTTTGAAGTTCGGATCATCCTGCGAGGCGAACTGGCGGCCGCCGGAGTGGAAGACGTTACCGCCGGCCTCCGGCGCGAGCGGCTGCTGCAGAAGCCGGCTCGTCGCGGGATCGCCGGGGTTCACCAGGATCGATGCCATCTCGAAGTTTTTGCGCGACTGCTCCTCGTTCCAGGTACTCGCGCCGGGTGAGAGCCGCTGCAGCCGGAACGCATTGTTGCCCTCGGCATGGCAGACGTAGCAGCGGGTGTGGCCGTCGCGCTTTTGCAGGAATATCGGCTGCACGCGCGTCTTGAAGAACTCGTAGTCGAGCGGCGGCGCCGAGTGCGAGACCGAGGCAGCGGCGAGCACGGCGGCCGCCAGCGCGAATGTCCTGCGAGCAGCGGCCATGCCAATCCTCCCCGAGTTTCTTGTGTTTGCGCTTTGAGGCTAACGCAACTCTACAATAGATGTCACGTATCGGTCAGCCGGATGCCGCGCCGGCGGCCCACGGTCGTCGCGCAGTCCTCGTCGGTTTTGAGCCCGACGGAGCGGATGCCGTGGGCGGCGAGCTCCTCGTCGCGCTCCTCCGTATCGCCGGTGACGCCGACCGCGCCGATGACCTCGCCCGTGCCATCGCGAATCTGCAACCCGCCGCCCTCGGGAAAAATCTGCTCGCCGCTTGCCGCGATGAGATAGCGCATGAAGATCGGCTTTTGCTCGGCGCGTACTTTCACGAGCTTGGACGAGCGGCCCATGGCGAGCGCGGCGTAGGCCTTGCCGTAGGCCATCTCGAATCGGATCATCGAGCTGCCGTCCTCCTTCTTGAATGCCTTCACCTTGCATCCGGGCTCGACGACGATGACTGCGAGCGGCCGACAATCGAGCTCGGCGCCGCGCGCCAAGATTGCGTCGACGAGGCGGTCGGCCTGCGCAAGCGTGATGGCGGTCATGGGCCCTCCAGTTTTGGGATCGATGCGCGTGCTGTTTAAGCATATGCCAGCGGCAAACGCGTGCCGAGTTTGGCTGACTCGCGATCGCAAGCTGTGACACCCGTCAGCGCGGTCGGACGCGGGGCGCGCTGGATCAGGAGGTTACGAATGACCGGGTTCTCACGTCGCGACATGCTGGGCGCCGCCGCAACCGGTGGCATGGTGGCTGCTGCAACGGGCACGGAGACTTTCGGACAGGGCCAGCCGCCGCTCGGGCCGACGCCGGCGCCGCTTGCCGGCACCGAGCTGCCATCGTTTCGTTTCCAGCTTGGCGCCGTCGCGCCCAAGACGTGGGATGGCGGCTGGGCGAAGGAGGCGACGGTCGCGGAATTTCCGGTCTCGCAAGCGATCGCCGGGGTGCTGATGTCGCTCGCACCGGGCGGGTTGCGCGAGCTGCACTGGCACGCCAACGCGGCGGAATGGGCCTATGTCATCAAAGGCCAATGCCGGGTCACCACCATCAATCCGCAAGGCCAGTCGCAGATCGTCGACTTCAATGCCGGCTACGTCTGGTATTTCCCGCGCGGCTTCGGCCATTCGATCCAGGGCATCGGCACCGAGGACTGCTTGTTCGTGCTGGTGTTCGACAACGGCTATTTCTCCGAGTTTGGACGTTCAGCATCAGCGACTGGGTCGGGCATATCCCGCCCGAGGTGCTGGGGAAATATTTCGGCGTGCCGGCGGCGACTTTCGCGAATTTTCCCAAGCGCGAGGTCTACATCGCCAAGGGACCGGTGCCGCCGCCGCTTCCCGCCGTGCCGCCGCCTGGCTCTCTCGACTACGGGCCGCTCACGCATCGCTACCGATTGCTGGCGCAGCGGCCCGAGACCTATCCGGGCGGCACCAATCGTCTGGGTTTGCAACGCCAGTTCCCGATCTCCACGACGATTACCGGACGCGCTCATGCAGATCAAGCCCGGCGCGCTGCGCGAGCCGCACTGGCATCCCAACGCCGACGAATGGCAATACTACATCTCCGGCCGCGCCCGCCTGAGCGTGTTCGGATCGCACGGCCGCATTCGTACCGACGAACTCAACGCCGGTGACGTCGGTTACGTGCCGCAGGGCTACGGGCACTATATCGAGAATATCGGCAACGAGGATGTCGAGCTCGTGATCGCGCTCAACAACGGCACCTATGAGTCGATCTCGCTCGCCGACTGGATCGGTGCCAACCCGCACCTCCTGTTGGCGACCAATTTCGAGGTGCCGGAGAGCACGTTCAAGGACTTCCAGACGCGCAACAGGTTCCTGGCGGGATGACGTGCCGGCGCCACAGCGCAGCGTGCTCGAGCACATTGGCTGATGGCTGAGCGTGGGCAACGGTGAAGACGCCGTTGCCCAGCGTCACGTCGGTGTCTTACGCCTTCAACGTTTCCAGCACGCGCTCCGGCGTGAACGGCAGATGGCGCAGCCGCTTGCCGGTCAGCCGGTAGAATGCGTTCGAGATCGCGCCCGCGATGAAAGGATTGCCGATCTCGCCCAGCCCCGTCGGCCGGGTATCGACGTCAACAAACCTGACATGGAGCTCCTCCGGAAGGTCCGACATGCGCATCACGTTGTAGTCGTGGAAGTTCGACTGCTCCACGACGCCGTCTCGGATCGAGATGCGCTCATGCAGCACGCTCGACAAGCCATAGAGAATGCCACTCTCCACGTTCGCCTGGGCCGCGGAGGGTTGCACCACGACGCCGCCGTCGATTGCCGCCCATACCTTGTGCACCCGGATCTTGCCGCTCGCGTGGTCGAGCGAGATTTCGATGGCGCCCGCGCCAAGCGAGCCTGCACGCTCTGTGATCGAGATCCCGAGCGCCCGGCCTTCGGGGCGCTTGGCCTTGTAGTCGGACATGGCTGCTAGTGTCTCGAATACCTTACGCGCTTTGGGTGTCGCTGCCATGCGTTCCAAGCGGAATTCGATCGGATCGACGCCTTGATCGACCGCCATCTGGTCGACGAAGCTTTCGATCGCAAACGTGTTGAACACGTGACCGACCGCGCGCCAGTGCTTGAGATTGACGCCGTGCGAGACGCCGCGCCGCTCTATGGCTTGGTTGGGCACCTCGTAATACGGAATCTTGATGCCGGTGATAAGGAGAAACTCGCCATCGCCGACGACGCAGTGCTTCCAGCCTGTGACCTTGCCCGCTGCATCCGTTGCCGCCTCTAGGCACTGAAAGGACTGCGGCCGGAACATGCCTTGGGCGATGTCCTCTTCCCGCGTCCATATCAGCTTGACGGGACGGCGCACCTCCTTGGCGATGCGCGCGCACTCGGCGGCATAATCACCGAGCGAACGACGGCCGAACCCGCCGCCCATGTAGCACTGGTGGAAATCCACCTGCTCAGGCGGCAGCGAAAGCGCCTTCGCCACCGCCTTGCGCGATTCGTCGGGAGCTTGGCTGCCCTCCCAGACCTCGGCCCGATCGCCGCTGTCATTGATGCGGACCACCGCGTTGAGCGGCTCCATCTGCGCGTGATAGCCGTAATCGCTGCGAAATTCGGCGCGATACGTCTTGGCCGCCGTTGCGAAAGCCGCAGTGACGTCGCCCTTCTGTTCGATCTTGACTGCTTGCGCGTTGGGATCGGCGTGGATCTTGACGTAATCCTCAAGCGCCCGATCGGAGTTGAAGCCCTCGGCCTTGGCCTTGCGCCACGTCACATTCAGCGCGTCGCGGCCGGCCTTCGCGGCGGCGAAATCATCGGCCACGACGGCTAAGCCGTTGGGTAGTGGGACAACCGCGACGACACCGCGCATGCGCTTGACCTCGGCATCATTCCAGGTCTCCGGCGCGCTGCCCGATTGATCCTGCTTGCCCGGGTCCCAGATTCCGGCCTGGGCGTTGTGGACCGGCGAATGCAAGCTCGAGGCATAGACCATGCCCGGCAATTTCACGTCGATGGCGTATTGCGCGGCGCCGTTGACCTTCGAGGGGATGTCGCGCCGGGAGACAGACTTCCCGATCAGGCGGAAATCCTTGCGTGACCTGAGCTCCTTCGGATCGACCGTCGGCAGCGTCGGCGGAATCGTGCCAAAGGCGGCGATCTCGCCATAGGTCATGCGCGCTCCGTTGGCGGGGTTGATGACGATGCTCGGCTCGGTCTTGAGCGTTGCGGCGTCGAAGCCCCATTTTTGCGCGGCGTTGGCGATCAGCACTTTGCGGACCTGGGCGCCGGCGATGCGCAGTTGGGTGAAATAGAGCTGCACCGCGCGGCTGCCCACGATCCACATCAGGTTTTCGGTGCCGACCGGATTCTTGTAGCCGTAAATGTTGGGGTCGGCTGGCGCCCATTCGATGGCGACCTTCGACCAATCGGCATCCATCTCCTCGGCCACGATGAGCGGCAATGAGGTCATCGAGCCCTGACCCATCTCGGCCCCGGCGCTGAGGATCGTGATGTTGCCGTCCGGTGCGATGCGCACCCATGGGCTGATGGCCGCGTTTGCTAGGGCATTCGCCTGCGCCTGCGACATCAGGCGTACGCCATCGTTTCCGACTGCAACGCAGAACGCCATTCCTCCCAAGCCGGCAATGACGCCGCGACGCGAGATATCCCGATCGATCATGGTCATGACTCAGGCCTCCCTCGCTGCCCGTTCGATGGCGGCGATGATGCGGTGATAGGTTCCGCAGCGGCAGATATTGCCATCCATGTGGGTGACGATGTCGGCGCGGGACGGTTTCGGATTTTTAGCGAGTAGCTCGGCAGCCTTCATGATCTGTCCCGATTGGCAGTATCCGCACTGCGGGACCTCTTCGATCACCCACGCCTTTTGCAATGGATGGGAGGATGTAGGTGACAGGCCCTCGATGGTGAGCACTGTTTTGCCCGCGACCGAGCCCAAGTCGATCTGGCACGAGCGTTGCGCCGTGCCGTCGATGTGGATGGTGCAGGCGCCGCAGGCGCCCGCGCCGCAGCCGTATTTGGTACCCGTCAGGCCGATATGGTCGCGGATCGCCCACAACAGAGGCGAACTCGGGTCGGCGTCGACCGAGACCTGCCTATTGTTCAAGGTGAACGAAACCATGTCTCCTCCTCTTATTTTGGTGCTTTTCTGCACGTTGATGCCGCTCTAGGCTGGTTCATACAAACGTGCGGATGTCCTGATTGTTCAAATGATCGCTCAACGTCGAATTCATTATTCTAGCAACGCAGCCGCCCTTTCACATCGAAAATTCGACAGATGCAGCGATGCTGACGGGCCTTCGCCGCGGCCTCGCTTGGGGTCGTAGTGTCGGTCTTCCCGCCCCATATGACGCGCATGCATCAACAGACCCAAGCTTTCGCCGCCGACGCCAACCCCATGTTGGAGAATTGGTGCGATCCCTTCGGGGTTCCCGCCTTCGATCGCATCAAGCCGGAGCATTTCCGGGCAGCGTTTGCGCGGGCGTTTGCCGCGCATGCCGCCGAGATCGCTGCCATCGCTGGCAATGCGGCCGCGCCGACATTCGCCAATACCATCGCCGCGCTCGAGACAAGCGGCGCGGCGCTCACGCGCACGGTCGACGTCTTCAATCTGTTGGCCGGCGCGCACAACAACGAGGAAATCCTTGCAATCGAGCGCGAGGTCGCGCCCGTCAAGGCCAAGCATTGGGACAGCATCCACATGGACGCGACCCTGTTCGGCCGTGTCGAGCGTTTGTATCGCGCACGGGATCAACTCGCGTTATCGGCCGAAGAGCGGCGCGTTCTCGAGCGTTATTATGTGAAATTCGTGCGCGCGGGGGCGGCGCTTGACGCCGCCGCCAAGGCGCGGCTCGCCGACATCAACGCGCGTCTCGCCACGCTCGGCACGGCTTTCAGCCAGAATGTGTTGGCAGACGAGCAAAGCTTTACGCTCGTCCTCGATGGTGAGGAGGACCTTGCCGGCCTTCCGGATTTCGTGCGGACGGCGGCGCGTGCGGCGGCCGAGGAACGCGGCTTTCCCGGTAAGCATGTCATCACCACCTCGCGATCGAGCATCGAGCCGTTCCTGCAATTCTCGGCCCGGCGCGAGCTGCGCGAGAAGGCGTTTCGCGCCTGGATCGCGCGCGGTGACAACGGCGGCGCAACCGACAACAAGCCGATCATCGCCGAGATGGTCTTGCTGCGCGCCGAGCGCGCGCGGCTGCTGGGCTATCCTAGTTTCGCGCACTACCGGCTGGACGACACCATGGCCAAGACGCCGGAGGCGGTGCGCGCGCTGCTCGATCGCGTCTGGGCGCCGGCACGCCGGCGCGCGAGCGCGGATCGCGATGCGTTGCAGGCACTTCTGCAGGCGGAAGGCCAGAATTTCGCGCTGGCGCCCTGGGACTGGCGCTACTACGCGGAGAAACTGCGCAAGCTGCGCTGCGACATCGACGAAGCAACTATCAAGCCGTACCTCCAGCTCGAGCAGATCATCGAGGCCGCGTTCTACGCCGCCAACCGCCTATTCGGCCTGACCTTCGCGCCGCGCGCGGACGTGCCGGTCTGGCACCCGGAGGTGCGGGTGTGGGAGGTGCGCGATGCGACGGGGCGCCATCGCGGCCTTTTCTTCGGCGATTATTTCGCGCGTCCGTCGAAGCACAGCGGCGCCTGGATGACGACGCTGCGCGACCAGGAAAAACTCAGGGGCGATATCCATCCGTTGGTCATCAACGTTATGAATTTTTCCAAAGCGCGCGCTGGGGAGCCGACGCTACTTTCCTTCGACGACGCAAAGACGCTGTTCCACGAATTCGGCCACGGATTGCACGGGCTCCTCTCCGACGTCACTTATCCGCTCATCGCGGGGACGAGCGTGCTCCATGATTGGTCGGAGCTGCCGTCGCAGCTCTACGAGCATTGGCTGGAGCGGCCAGAACTCCTGCGTCGCTTCGCCCGGCACTACCAATCGGGCGAGCCGATCCCGGAGGATCAACTGCGGCGGCTCGTTGCGGCGCGCACCTTCAATCAGGGCCAGGCGACGGTGGAATACGTGGCCTCTGCACTGGTCGATCTCGACATCCATCTTCAGCCCGGAACCGATGAAGCCTTCGACATCGCCAGCTTCGAACAAGCGGCGCTCGCGCGCATCGGGATGCCCTCGGAGATCGTCATGCGTCACCGGCCCGTCCACTTCCAGCACATATTTGCAGGGAGCGGCTACGCCGCGGCCTATTACAGCTATCTGTGGTCGGAGGTGCTCGACGCAGATGCGTTCGCGGCGTTCGAGGAGACCGGCGACGTCTTCGATCCGGCAACCGCGAAGAAGCTTCGTGATCACGTCTATGCCGCCGGAGGCTCACGCGATCCGGCCGAGCTCTACACCGCCTTTCGCGGGCGATTGCCCACGCCCGACGGCTTGCTCAAACGGCGCGGCTTGAGCGAGGCAGTCAGCCAGCCGTCGGAATGATCGAGGTTCACACTGCCGGACATCATCGTGGTGCCGTGGCTGCGCCGCACCACGCCGCCGTCGAAGCCGGGCGTGCGGTCCTCGCCGAGGGCGGTAATGCACTCGAGGCCACGGTGGCAATGGCGGCGAGCATCGCCGCGGTTTACCCGCACATGGCCCAGCTGGGCGGCGACGGTATTTGGCTCATCCGTGAGCCATCCGGAAATGTGCGCGCGCTCATCGCCGCCGGGCGCGCCGGCGCCAATGCGCGGCGCGAATTCTATCGCGAGCACGAGGCGATTCCTCCGCGCGGCGCGCTCGCGGCGCTGACCACGCCCGGCGCTGTTGCGGGTTGGATGCTCGCGCTCGAGGCCGCCCAGGCTTGGGGCGGACAAATGGGGATTCGCGATCTGCTTGCGCCCGCGATTGCGCATGCAAAGGAGGGCGCGAGCGTGACGAAGAGCCACGCCCGCGTCACCTCCGAAAAACTTTCCGAGCTGGAGCATGTGCCCGGCTTTGCGCAGGTCTTTCTAATCGACGGCAAGCCGCTCAATCCAGGCGCAACGCTCAAGCAAACGGCGCTCGCCTCGACGCTCGAGCATCTCGCCCACGCCGGCCTCGACGATTTTTATCGCGGTGATGTCGGGCGCGAGATCGCGGCAGATCTCGATCGCATCGGCAGTCCGCTGACGCGCTCCGATCTGGAGCGCTGTCGCGCGAGCCTTGCCGGGCCGCTCTCGGTGATGACTGAAGACGACATCCTCTTCAATACGCCTCCGCCGACGCAGGGACTTGCCTCGTTGCTCGTCCTCGCGCTGTTCGAGCGCTTGCGCGTTCCGCAGGGCGAGGCCTTCCACCATGTGCACGGGCTCGTCGAAGCCACCAAACGAGCCTTTACCGTGCGCGACCGGGTGATCGCGGATCCCGATCGTCTGCCGCATGCGGTCGATCGCTATCTCGCCGCGCCGTTTCTCGACCGCGAGGCTTTGGCAATCGATCGCCGCAAGGCCGCACCTTGGCAACCCGCCGCAGGCGCGGGCGGTACGGTCTGGATCGGCGCCGCCGATGTTTCCGGCCTCGTCGTCTCCTACCTTCAGTCACTCTACTGGGAGTTCGGCTCCGGCGTCGTGCTGCCCTCGACCGGCGTGCTGATGCAGAATCGGGGCTCGAGCTTTTCGCTCGATGCCGGAGCCTTGAACGCGCTCGAGCCAGGCAGGCTGCCGTTCCACACGCTCAATGCGGCGCTCGCGGTGCTCGCTGACGGACGCGTGATCGGCTACGGGACCATGGGCGGCGACGGCCAGCCGCAGACGCAGGCTGCGGTGTTCACGTGCCACGTGCGTTACCGGATGCCACTTGCGCGCGCGATCGAGGCGCCGCGCTGGCTGTTGGGCCGCACCTGGGGCGCAGCCCACGGCAGTTTGCGCCTGGAATCGCGTTTCGACGACGCGCTTGTCGAGCGCCTCGCAGCAGCGGGCCACGAAGTCGACGTGCTTCCGGAGAATTATTCCGATCTCATGGGTCATGCCGGCGCGGTGGTGCTTCACCCGGACGGCACGTTTGAAGCCGGCCACGACCCGCGTGCCGACGGCGGCGCGGCGGGGGCGTAGATTTCACGTTACTTTGCACTGACTTGGTCCGTCCGCGCCTCCTTTCCGCCGCAGTCCGTGATATCGTGCCGCCAATCCGCCGGGAGGAGCTTGGCAAGCGCATCGATGATGCACCGTCCCGTCATGTGCGCTCTCGCAGCATGTGCGGCTCTCGTGATCGCGACCGCAGCTGCGCACGCCCATCCTCACATCTGGGTGACCGTCAAGAGCGAGCTCGTCTACGCACCCGACGGAACGGTGACCGGCGTTCGCCACGCCTGGACCTTCGACGACATGTTCTCCGTGTTCGCCACCCAAGGTATCGAGTCGAAGACGAAGGGCGAGTTCACCCGCGAGGAGTTGGCACCGCTTGCCGAAGTCAACGTCACTTCGCTCAAGGAATACGACTTCTTCACCTATGCCAAGGCGAACGGAAAGAAAGTCGAATTCGAGGAGCCGCCGGCGGGCTATTATCTCGATTTCGATCCTAAGGACACCGTGCTGACCCTGCATTTCACGCTCCCGTTGAAGGCACCGGTCAAGGCCAAGGACCTTTCGCTCGAGGTCTACGATCGGGAGTTCTTCGTCGACTTCAGCTTCGCCGAAAAAGATCCGGTCAAACTTGTCGGAGCGCCCGCGCACTGCAAGCTCTCGATCGGGCGGCCGCAGGAAATGAACGCCGCATTGACGCAGAGGCTGAGCCAACTCCCTGCCGACCAGCGAGATCCCTCGCTCACTATTGGTACGGAATTCGCGAACAAAATTTTTGTGAAATGCCCGTGAAAAATACCCGCGGCCGGCGACCTATCGTTCATCTTGCGTTGCTGATCGCGGTCATGGCTGTCCTGCTGTTCGCAGCCGGCGTAGTCGACGGCGCATTCGCGCAGGCGAGCCCGTTCGGCACGCCACGCGCGCCGGCGCCGGCCGCGCCCGTGGGCGGCGTGCTGGGCTGGATCTTCGCCAAGCAGGCGGAATTCTACCGCCAGTTCTCCGGCCTGATCCGCTCCGCCAAGGCCGACGGCAGCGCGGTCTGGAGCCTGGCCGGGTTGTCGTTCCTCTACGGCATCTTTCACGCTGCTGGTCCTGGTCACGGCAAGGCGGTCATCTCCTCGTATATCGTCGCCAACGACGAAACCTGGATGCGCGGCGTGGTCCTGTCGTTCGCGTCGGCGCTGTTGCAGGCGCTCGTTGCGGTGGTGGTGGTAGGGGTCGCGGCCGCGCTGCTGAGCGCGAGCGCCGCGACGATGGGACGAGCGGTGAACGCCATTGAGATCGTGAGCTATTCGCTGATCATTCTCATCGGGCTCAGATTGCTCTGGGTGAAGGGGCGCGCGTTCCTGGCGCTTCTGCGGACGCTCCACCGTCCCGCCCCCTTGAGTGCTGCCGCGACACCGCAGCCCCACGATCATCCGCATCATCACCATCATGGGCATGACCACGCGCACCACTCGCATGGCGAAGCACATCACCATGCGCACCCGCACGAAGACGCCTCGGCATGGGGCCATGCGCACGCGCCGGAGCCGGAGGAGCTCGCAGGGCCGGGAGGATGGAAGCGCGGGCTCTCCGCAATTGTCGCGGTCGGCCTGCGGCCGTGCTCTGGAGCGATCCTGGTGCTGGTGTTCGCGCTGGCGCAGGGGCTGTTCTGGACGGGAGTCATCTCCACCTTTGTCATGGCGGTGGGCACCGCTATCACGGTTGCCGCGATCGCCTCGCTGGCTGTGGCGGCCAGGGCGTGGGCCAAGCATATCGCCGAAGTGCGCTCGGGCTACGGCATGCTGGCGATGCGCGCCATTGAGGTCGGCGCGGCGGTGGTGATCATTGCCTTCGGCACATTGCTGCTCACCGGCTACATGGTGACCGAGCGGATGGTGGGGATTTAACTCGCAACCCGCTGCATCACCCGGCACCCGAAGCGTTTCATCCAGTTCTGTCGGTGCAAGTCACGGAGGGCCAAGAATGGCAGCCGAACAACTCTACACACGTTGCTGCGTCGTCGTCGGCGGACCGGGCGGGCTCATGCTCGGCTTTCTGCTCGCCCGCGCTGGGGTCGACGTCGTCGTGCTCGAGAAACACGCCGATTTCCTGCGCGATTTCCGCGGCGACACCATTCATCCCTCGACGCTGGACGTGATGGCGGAGCTTGGCCTGCTCGATGATTTTCTCAAATTGCCGCACGAGAAAGCGCCTCAGATCGGTGCCTTGTTCGGCGGCCAGCAATACGCTTTCGCGGATTTCGGCTATTTGCCCACTCGCTGCAAGTTCATTGCGGTGATGCCGCAATGGGACTTCCTCAACTTTCTCGCCGACCGCGGCAAGCGCTACCCGTCGTTCCATCTGCGCATGCGTGCGGAGGCGGTCGATCTCATCGAGGACGGTGGCCGTGTCACAGGGGTACGCGCCAACACGCGGGATGGCGCGCTTGAGATTCGCGCGGATCTGACGGCTGGCTGCGACGGGCGGCACTCGACCGTGCGCGAGCGCGCAGGTTTCCCCGTCGATGATCTCGGCGCGCCGATGGACGTGTTGTGGTTCCGGCTGCCGAAGAAATCAAGCGATCCAGACGAAACCATGGGCCGCTTTGACATAGGGCGCATCGTGGTCATGATTAATCGCGGCGATTACTGGCAATGCGCTTCTGTCATTTGCAAGGGCGCGATCGAAGAGACCAAACGCGCCGGTTTGCCGGCCTTCCGGCAAAGCATTGTGCGGCTCGCGCCAACCTTCGCCGACCGGGTCGACGAGCTCAAGGATTGGGATCAGATCAAGCTTTTGACCGTGGCGGTCAACCGGCTTCGCCGCTGGCACCGGCCGGGGCTTCTTTGCATCGGCGATGCCGCGCACGCGATGTCCCCGATCGGCGGCGTCGGCGTCAATCTCGCGGTGCAGGACGCGGTGGCGGCGGCTAACTTGCTGTGGCAGCCGCTCAAGACCCGCACGCTACGCGAGGACGATCTCGAGCGCGTGCAAAGGCGACGCGAGTTTCCCACTCGCGTCACCCAACGGCTGCAAGTCATTGCGCAGAACAACGTGATCGACCGGGTGCTGGACCCCGGTCAGTCGCTTCCGACCCCATGGGTGTTGCGGCTTTTCTCGCACGTCCCGCCGCTGCGCGCGATCCCAGCATGGCTGGTGGGCAGGGGCGTGCGGCCGGAGCACGTGCACACGCCCGAGGCCCCGGCCTGATGAGGCTCGCGCAGCCGCAGCGCGTGAGCCTTATCCACCCAGGTCCTGCGGCTTGAGCGTGATCGGCGTGCCGTGCGGGGTGCGTTCCGCCGCGCGACCCCAGGCGTCGCGATAGCGCGCGAGCATCTGGCCATCCGCCACGCCTTTCGCAGCGACGATGCGCTCCAGTGCATTGAGCCAATGCCGGTAATAGGTCTCGCCAGTATCGGGATCGCCGGCGGCCTGGGCGCGCTTGATCTCCTCCGCCAGCATCTCGGCCCACTCCGGCCACGTGAACAGCCCGCGCGCATGCAAGGCGACCGCCATCGCGAAGGCTTGCGCCTCCCACGGCTCGCGGAACACGGGACCTTCCGCATCGCGCGGAATGCTCGGCACGGCATCGGTGGCGCGGCGGGCGGGGGTGGGGTCGATGCCGCTCATTCACGCCGGCTCGAGATAGGGTTCGAACGCATCGATTGAGACCTTGAGGGTCGGGTCGGCGTCCGGTCCCCACAGCTCCTTGGCTTCGAAGGCGACCGTGTAGAGCCACTGGGGGTTGTCGCCCTTGTCGATCGCCATCGTGTCGGGAAAGACATTACAGCCGTGTACCAGTTCGATCACGCCGGTGCGCCCGCGCGCGTAGCGCGGCAACCTTGTGTGTGTGGGTGGATGGATGTTCTTGGTGCGCACACGATCTCCCGGCCGGAAACGGGCCGGGGCCTGTGCCTGCCGGTAGAACGAGCCGCGCGTCATCCCTTCCTTGCCATCCTTGACCAGGTCCGGCGTGAGCTTGCGCGCGAACGGCTTGCCGCCGCGCAATGCGTGGCCCGCCGAAAGCTCGTCCGCACCGGCGTAACCGCGCTCGACGAGATTGCGCTCCATGGCCAGCGCCCAGCGCTGGTAATAGGACGCGGAAAGATAGGTGCGTGGCGGGAGCTGCTCTTGCGCGAAGCGGGACGCATCGATGGGCCACGCCCCGGCATAGCCGAGCGAGCGTTGCATCGCCAGCACGCGGCCTTCCCACGGGGCATGAAAGACCGGTTCGTTCGACTCGGGCTCGACCCGTCCGAAGCCGTCCATCCCGCCCATGTCGTGAACACCGTCCATCACGCCACCTCCTCGGGCCGCTTGGGAAGCCCGGTGCCGATCATGGCATCGCGCGTGATGAGCTGAGCAAGCCGCTCCTCGCTCCAGCCCTCGGTGCCCCGCGGGCGCATCGGCAACACGAGGAAGCGTGTTTCCGCAGTCGAGTCCCACACGCGGATCTCGGTGCTGGCCGGCAGCTTGATCCCGAACTCGGCGAGCACGCCGCGCGGATCCTTCACCGCGCGCGAGCGGTAGGGTGCCGATTTGTACCAAACCGGAGGCAGGCCGAGCACATCCCACGGATAGCAAGAGCACAGCGTGCAAACGACCATGTTGTGCCGCGCGGGGGTATTCTCGACCGCGACAAGATGGTCGCCGACCCGGCTCTCGTGACCGAGCGCGCGCACGGCCTTGGAACCGTCGTCGAGCAATGCGCGCTTGAACGCCGGATCGCGCCAGGCCTTGGCGACCACGCGCGCGCCAGTGTGCGGACCGATCTTGGTCTCATAGGCTTCGATGATGAGATCGAGCGCGGCCGGATCGATGTAGCCCTTCTCGGTCAGGACGGTCTCCAGCGCGCGTACGCGCAGCTGCGTCTCGGAGAGCTCGGAGCTGCCCTCATGCTGGTCGTGCTCGGTCATAGCAATCCTTGAATATTCCATCCGGCGGCTGATGCAGTATCCTCCCCGATGGGAGCCAAGTCGAGGGCGGCGCTGGCGTGCAATGCGCCGTATAGAAACGAGGGTCAATGACTGCCGCCGAACTTTTCGATATCAAGGGCCGCGTGGCGCTCGTCACCGGCGCCTCGGGCGGGCTGGGCTTGCGCTTTGCGGAGGTGCTGGCGGCAGAGGGTGCGCCGGTGGCGCTGATCGCGCGCCGCGCCGATCGCCTCACCGCTCTCCGGGCTCGCATCGAGAAGGCGGGCGGCCGCGCCATCGCGATTGCCGCCGACGTGACCGATCGCAATGTCATGCTCCGCGCGTTCGACGAGGCCGAGAAGGCCTTCGGTACCGTCACCATCCTTGTCAACAATGCCGGCGTCGCGCATTCCGGCCGCGCGGTGGAGCTTTCGGAGAAGGAATGGCGGCATGTGGTCAGCACGGATCTCGACGCCGTGTTCTTCTGGGCCCAGGAGGCAGCGCGACGGATGCTCGCTGCCGGCAAGACCGGCGCCATCGTCAATGTCGCCTCGGTGCTCGGCTTCGGAGTCGCCAAAGGCACGGCCGCTTATGCGGTGGCAAAAGCCGGGGTCGTCCAACTCACCAAGGCGCTCGGGCTCGAGCTTGCCTTCAAGGGCGTGCGCGTGAATGCCATCGCGCCCGGCTGGATCGTGACCGATATGAATCGCGAGTATCTCATGAGCGAGCAGGGCGCCGCGATCAAGGGCGAGATCCCCGTGGGCCGGTTCGGCGAGGAGCGCGATCTCGACGGCGCGCTGCTTTTGCTTGTCTCCGATGCGGGCCGCTTCATCGCGGGCACGACCATCGTCGTCGACGGCGGGCAGATGGTGGCGCTGCGAGGCTGAGCGAACATACGTTAACCGAGGACGCTGGGCATGGACTTCACTCTTCCCCCCGAGATCGAGGACATCCGTTTGCGCACGGGCCGCTTCGTCGAGGAGCACGTGCTGCCGCTCGAAGCCGATCCCGGCAATTATGACGATCACGAGAACATCCGCCTCGACGTACTGCGCGCCGTGCAGGCCAAAGCCAAGACGGAAGGCCTGTGGGCGCCGCAGGCGCCCAAGGAGTACGGCGGCATGGGGCTGCCCGTCATGGGCTGGGCCGCCGTGTACGAAGAGGCCAACCGCTCGATTTTCGGTCCGCTCGCGTTCAATTGTGCGGCGCCCGACGACGGCAACATGAACCTGCTCGCGCGTGCGGGCACGCCGGCGCAGAAGAACAAATGGCTCAAACCTATCGTCGAGGGAAAGGTGCGCTCCTCCTTCGCGATGACCGAGCCTGCGCCCGGCGGCGGCTCAGATCCCGGCATGATCCGCACCCGTGCGGAGAAGAAAGGCGGCGGCTGGGTGATCCACGGCCACAAATGGTTCATCACCGGCGCCGGGGTCGCCGACCATTTCATCCTCATTGCGCGCACGTCGGAGGACCAGCGGCGCGGGCTCACCGCCTTCCTCTATCACCGCGATCAGCCGGGCTGGCGCATCCTGCGCCGCATTCCCATCATGGGGCCGGAGGAGCACGGCGGCCACTGCGAGCTTGTATTCGAAGGCCTCGAAGTGCCGGATGAAAACGTGCTGATGAAGGTTGGCGACGGGTTGCGGGTCACTCAGATCAGGCTTGGGCCCGCGCGGCTCACGCACTGTATGCGCTGGCTCGGGCTCGCCAAGCGTTCGATGGAGATCGCGCAGGCCTATGTCGCCCAGCGCGAAGGCTTCGGTACGCGCCTTGCCGACCGCGAGAGCGTGCAGATCAAGCTCGGCGAGGTGGCGCAGCAAATCCAGGTCGGGCGTCTTTTGGTGATGCATGCCGCGTGGAAGCTCGACCAGGGCGATCACGCGCGCAAGGAAGTCTCGATGGCCAAAGTGCACGTCGCCGACACGCTGCATCGGGCGGCCGATGTCGCCATTCAGCTCAACGGCGCGCGCGGCTACTCCAAAGACACGATTCTCGAATGGGTCTACCGCTATGCTCGGCAGGCGCGCCTCGTCGATGGGGCATCGGAGGTGCACAATATGGTGCTCGCGCGCTTCATGCGAGAGGAGGGCCGCGATTTTTGGCGCTGGAGCG
>Ga0126369_10001520_pt1 | contig 16107 bp, 17 predicted proteins | sample PanSoiMetaPlot_1_FD_109646 | JGI IMG/M metagenome (GOLD analysis project Ga0126369, IMG submission 109646) | Tropical forest soil microbial communities from Panama - MetaG Plot_1 | ecosystem: Environmental > Terrestrial > Soil > Tropical forest > Bulk soil | place: Panama | collected 2016-02-17 | reverse complement strand
TCGGCCGATGCCGGCAGCGCCGGCCGTTATCAGCACGCGTTGCGACATAAGGTGGCGATCAGAACACAGGGCCCGGGCGCGGACAACGGCTGTAATCACTCCGCTCATTCCCGCGGAGGCGGGAATCCACCTAACGAGCTAAGCTTTCGCTACCGTGGCTTGGGTCCCCGCTTTCGCGGGGACGAGCGGAAGACCTGCTCGCATCGTGGATTCACCCATGGAACAAGCGAATCAGCTAACCTTCCCGCAGTGATTCGGGGTTGCGGATTTTGCGCATCGGGGCCAATCAAGTCCCGGGGCTGGTTTGTGTTTGACGACTTGTTTTCAGTGACGCGACATTGCGGTGCGGTGCCGTGCGTTGGCCACACCATCGAGGGAGCTCCACGATATGGCAAAGAAGCGAAAGGCAGCCAGGGGACAGGCGATCAGCAGGCCAGCCCGCAAGCCGGCACGCAGACGGCAACGGGACAATCCGGACGCCACCGTCAATACCTTGGTCATCCTGGTGGTGATCGTGATGGTGCTCGGCGGGCTGTACTTCTACGCGCAGAACAAGAAACAGGCGGCCCTGTTCCCAAGCCTCACGCAGGCGATCGCGACATTTATCGCGCCCGCGCTAAAGGCCCTGCCGATGGCAGGCTTCAATGCGCCCGAGAGCACGGGAAGCATACCGTCGCCTAAGCCAGCGCCGAGCGCCATAACGCCCGCAACGGGTTCCGACATAACTCTTCAGCCCACATCAAGCCTTGAGAGTCTTCACCCGGCGAGGGTGGGTGCGGCGCATACGGTGCACGACGATTAGCCCGCCACGCCGCGGCATTCCCGACTGAAAGCGCTGCGGCCGACTATCGGCGGCGAGGTGTTAATGTGTTGCCGAGTTGTTTGATGCGGCGGCGCAGCGCGGCATTTTCCGCCTCGCCGTCTTTCAAACGTTGCATCAATTCGAGCGGGACCGGCACATCGTTATCGTACTCGCCCAAGAATTCGACGCCTGCTTCGTCGATGCCGCGCCAAGCCATACGCGCCCGGAACGAGCGCTCCTTGTGCGCGATCCTCAGATCGAAATGGTCAGGAACAACTGCGGTGTTGGTGAATGTCACCTTTGCGCCCACGGGCGAAAAATTTCGCACACTGCAATCCATGATGGACATGCGCCGATTGAACGCAATGACGCCGCCCAGAAAGGTGCGCGAGCGCACGACCTTCCGTCTTTCCGGCATGGACAGCTCCTTCTAACTTCCAACGTCCAATCTCTCGGATCAGGATACCGGTGCCGGCACCGCCAACAAGCGATTGCATCGCGCAAATGCGTGTTAGCCTTAAATTAGATGGTTACCGGGGGAAGCTGTCGGGCCGTACTTAGTCGGCCAGTTTGAGGCCAGCGCGGGCGCGCCGTTCAGACAAAATCGCATCCAAGCTCCACACCCCGCCGCCGGCGAACGCAATGTAGAAGAAAATGAAGCAATAAAGGATCGCCGCATCGCCGCGATTAAGGATCGGAAAGAAGCTTTGCGGCGCATGGCTGATGAAATAAGCGAAAGCCATCTCGCCCGACATGATGAAGGCCACCGCTCGCGTCGCAAGGCCAAACAGAAGCATCGCCCCGCCAACGAACTCGATTGCGCCAGCAAACCAGTACATGGTGAACAGCGCAGGTGTCGGCATCGGGGACGGAAAACCAAACAGTCGCGACAACCCGTGTTCGAAGAACATCAGCGCGACGACGATGCGAACAATGCTGAGGACGTAAGGACCAAGACGCGACAATGAGGAAGCGATCTGCACGGTTGCACTCTTTCTGAAAACGAATTTTCCGATTGCATGGCTCAGCCTTTGCGGCCGGGAGGCCGCAAAAACTGAATGCAAAACTGGCAACAATGTGGAGCAAACGCGTGAAGCAATCACGCGCTTTGAATTGCAGATCACAACAGTGTGTTTGATTTGTCGTTTAAAACAGAATTTGTGACGTTGTGCGCATTAGTTGACTCGCAACGCGCATCGTAGGGCGCAGGTTATTTTGGTCTGCAACGAAATGCAGTGAATTAAAGCGGCAACTCTCGCACATCTCCTCCGAATGGGTGACGCAAAATGTCGCGTGATGCGCGACATACGACGCAAGACAACAAGGGGCAAACCAATGAAAGTTGGTCGGGTCATTGTCGCCGCGGTCCTGGCTTGCTGCGTACTGCCCGCGTGGGCGGAGACGATCGAGGTTGCGCACGATCGCGGTGGGCGTCTCATCGATTATGCTGCGCGCTGGGCCACGCATCGGCGGGGAGGCGCGCATGTGCGCGTTGCGGGACCCTGCTACTCGGAATGTACGGTGCTGATCGGACAGATTCCGCGCGACCATATCTGCGTTACGCCCGAAGCGAGCTTCGGCTTCCATCTCGCCGACGTTTCCGACACCACCGCGGCGCTGTGGAGAACCTATCCAACCGACATCAAGGTCTGGATCAGCAACCATGGCGGGCTCCGTGGCCAAATGCTGCTGCTGCGGGCACCGGAGGTGCAGCGCCTTTTCCCGCGATGCTGACAGATTCCTGCTCCAAAGGTTGCAGTCTTTGAATTGGAGACCGGACTCATGGCGAAGAAAAAGAAAGTGTTTCGCGCGGTGCAGGGCGACGCAGGGTACCGGCTCGCGCTGAATGAAATCGAGCGCTGTTTCAACCGCGAGCCAAAGCCCGACACGCCGGCCTCGGATCTACTGGATAGGCTCGTGACGGTTATCGAAGCAGATGTGCGCGAACACCGGCTGGCCAAAGTGCGCGGCGCTCGGCCGCGCAAGCGAAATGGCTATTCTTCCTTCTCGGTCGTGAAATAAAGCGGATAGCCCTTGTCGCGGCCCATTTCGGTCGCCTCCTTCGCCTTGGTCTCGGCTACGTCACGGGTATATACGGCGATCACGCACGCGCCGCGCTGATGCGCCGTCATCATCACCTTGTAGGCGTGACTCTCATTCATGCGGAAGACGGCCTTAAGCACCACGACGACGAATTCGCGCGGCGTGTAGTCGTCGTTGAGCAGGATCACCTTCCACAGCGGCGGTCGCTGGGTTTTCGTCTTTACCTTGGTGCGCGGTTTCTCGAGGGTCTTCTGGCTCATGGAAGCGCCCTGCCCTGCTGTGCCGTATCTCATCTTCGGCCGCCCTGTCCACCTGCCGACTCCAGTCGCGCGTCGCGGACGCGGCCCCAAGCAGTTCATGAGCAATCCCGTGCGTTCCCGGGGCAGCGCATGGCGTTGCAGCCCGGGCGAAGCTTTGCTTCGCCGCGCGGCGTCCCGAACACGCGCTCCACGGAACGAGGGCTACTTATCCTTGTCCGGCGCAACAGTCACCTTGGATGACCCTTCGGGCGCGGCCTGCATGCCGGGCGGACTCTGACCCTGCGGACTCTCTGGCGGCGCACCGCCAGTGCCGGTCGTGATGGGGCCGGTCCTGCCCTGCGGCTGCCGTTCCCCTTTTGCCTCCGGGGTCTGCGTTCGACCTGAGCTGTATCCGGACTTGTCTGACGGCTGATCGTCGGCCGCGGCCGGCATGGCGGCGAGACCGCCGAGACCTACGACGCAACCGGCAATAACGGCGATCCGCATGGTTATCCCTCCAACGATTATGTAGCCTAATCGCCCGACAAACCGCCGGGTTCCATCCTTAATCGGGGCGCTTCACGCTTTTTCTTGCCGTCAAGGCCGGGTTTTCGGCCGTTACATTGTTGTCGTATCGGAAATAGCGCTCTGTTCGCCCACGCTGGGCGCCCTCATTGTCTCGCTCCTCTTGTCTCGTTAGTCGGGATCCTGGCTGTGGCATGATACCAGCGACGCCGAATGTATGCTGCGCACGCACAATCGACTTTCCGGTACGTGCCCGACACTGCCGATGTTCCTGGTGATGCGGCGGCTGTTACGCCATGGCGTTGATTTTTTGGCAACACTCGCCGCCTGCAGCGTGCTCACTTTCGTGCTTTATCTCGGTACCATCGGGCGGCTCGTCAGAATTTGGCGTGACATTGTGATGCAGTGCAAAATTTTTTGCGCGCGGAAAAAACTTTTGTTGATGGCCTGTAAAAACATTTTGACTCGACCGCAATCATATTGCCGTAAAAACTTCACGAGTCGCGTGCACGGTATGTCAGCGGTACTGCTTTATTCGTGCTCGGCCCTCGCACTAAAGTAAAAACCACGGAGGGACGGTGCCGCGTTTGCGTCGGGAGGAAGGCCCAATGGAACTGTCACCCGAGATCACGAAATTTGCGCGCTCGCGTCCAGTGATTGAGTGCGCGCAATGTGGCGAGCGACTTTACATTCCCGAATGGTCGGAGTGCCTCGACGGAGCCCGCGTGCGGCATCTGTGGCAATGCGATGTGTGTGGCACCTCATTCGAAACGACGGTGCGATTCGCCACAAGCTAAAGACCAAGAGAAAGCATTTTTCACGTAATTTTGCGCAGCCGGCAGCGCGGCCGGACGCTATTATTGCGGCATGGTCGACCGCCGACATGCCATCCTTTTGGGCGCCGCTTCAATCGTTGCCCTCGATCCACGATTTGCGCACGCAGCCGGATTGAGCCACGTGAGCGCCTATGCTTTCGCTTTCAAGGGCCTGGACGGCGGAGAGATCCTTCTCTCCTCCTTTGCAGGTCATCCCTTGCTGGTGGTCAATACGGCCTCGCTCTGCGGCTACACCCCTCAATATGCCGGCCTGCAGGCACTGTGGACGCGCTACCGCGACAAAGGACTGGTTATCCTCGGCGTGCCATCCAACGATTTCGGCGGCCAGGAGCCAGGCGGCGCGAGCGATATCCATGCGACCACGCAAGGCCAATATCACGTCACCTTCCCGATCACCGAAAAAGTCGCGGTGAAAGGCAAGGGTGCGCACCCCTTCTACCGCTGGGCGGCACTCGAGCGCCCGCTGGAGGTGCCGCGCTGGAACTTCCACAAGTACCTGATCGGCCGCGATGGGTATCTGACGACTAGCTTCACGTCGGCGCTCGAGCCCACCGACCCGCGCGTTATCGTCGCGATCGAACAGGAACTCACTCCAGCGTAATCGCTCGGGAGCCGGCCCCGCTCGCCCACTAAATTCGCTGGCAGTATCCGGGCTTTTGATTCTCGAAACCCCCCATACGCAAGGGTTGAGCCGATTAGGCATTGGCCCGTGACCGCAGTAGGCGCTGCCGTTGCGTGCCGGCCACACGCATCATGCCATTGTCATATTTCTGAAAAATCGGATTGACGAATCAGCGTGCCCGTGACGAATTAGCCGCACGATACATGGTCACGTGGGCCGGCGGAATTGATCAGCCGACCCGGTTACGAGGTTCCTCCCGCGTGGCGTTTTAACTGGGCGGCCGCAAGGCCGCCCCTTTTCATTTGCCAGGCGATTCGCCGACTCAGTAGCAGTAACGATTCGAAACGCGGTGATAGCTGCCATCGCCGTACCGAACCCAGCAACGGCCGTCGTACCAGTAATAGCCGCCGGCTCGCGGCTCGAGCTGCGAGCCGAGCATGGCGCCGGCCGCCGCACCAATGATCCCGCCAGCGACCGCACCGCCGGCCCTACCGGTGGCGGCGCCGCCAATAATGGCGCCAGCCGTGCCCCCGAGCAGCGCGCCGCCAAGGGTATTGTTTTGCGCGGCGGCCGGCGACACCGGTGCCAGCGCGAGCAGTGCAAGCGCGATAGCGATCTTGCTTCGAGTCATGGGTTCCCTCCGTCTTCCCGCTTTGCGTGCCTTTTAGGCGACTTTACCGCTCGGATCAAATTCATCGCTGGGAAACGCCGCCTCGCTCGGATGGCTCATGCGGACATGGATACGGACTCCGCCGCCGCAGGTTGCAGCGGATCAATCGCCTCGACCAATTGGAGGAATGAACTGCCCGGCAGCGGCGGCGCGAACGCATAGCCTTGCGCGGAGCGCACGCCGAGCGCGCGCAAGTGCATCACCTGCTCGAAGTTCTCAACGCCCTCAGCCACCACGTCCATGCGCATATTGCGCGCGAGATCAACGAGAGTTTCAACGATTGTGGTGGAGTTGCGATCTGTGCCGATTGCATCCACGAACATCTTGTCGATCTTTATGATGTCAACGCCGAGCTTGAGCATGTAGGAAAGTCCGCTGTGGCCGGTGCCGACATCGTCGATCGCGATGCGCACGCCGAGGCCCTGCAAGGCGGCGATGATCTGCCGCGTTTCGGTAAAGTTCTCGATCGGGTCGCGCTCGGTTACCTCCAGGACAACCTGCGAAAACTTGATCGGCGAGTTGGCGAAGATATTGCGGACGTCGTTTACGATCGTCCGTTCGCTGAACAGCTTGCCGGCGAAATTGAACGAGATCTTCAGATCCGGACGCCGGCTGACGGCTGGGCCCGCTTCAGCGCAAACCGCGCGCATCAGGTTGCGTGTCAGGTCGCGAATGAGGCCGCTTGATTCCATGAGCGGGATGAACGCGCCCGGCAGCACCAGCGTGCCGTCCGGCTTGCGCCAGCGCGCGAGCACTTCGGCGCCGCGGAGCTTGCCGCTGCTGATGTCTACGACCGGCTGATAATAGGGAACAAATTCGCCAGCCCTGAGGGCTTGCTCGATCTCAATCACCGGATTGGGCGGGGTGCGGCGCGGCACGAAGACAACATAGCCCGTGATCGCCATCAGGACGGTGAGCGCCCCAAGCCACCCGAACCATCTGAGGTCAGCTTGCCGCGCAGCAATGCGCGCACGCGGTGTCAGGATTTCCACGTCAAATCCAAACTTGTCCGATTTTGTCTGAGCTACAAAATTCGGACCGCGATCACCGGTCGGGCGTTCGCCGATTTCTCCGATGACCGTACCCTGCCGGGTTATGATGCGCGCATAAGCGTTGAATGGATTGCCCTGGGTAGACACTTGCGGAAGGAACAGTGTTGTTGGCACGAGGGCGGCAACACCGTTGGGACCCGCCCCGACCTGCCGGCGCAACCGCACCATGCGTTCGCTACCCGGCAAGATAATAATGTCGAGCGAATAGCCGACGGCGCCCACCAACAGCTCCGAGGAAACCATCACGCGCTCGCCAAGCGGCAGCCCGAGATGCGTGCATAGTGTTTCCGCGTCAGGACCGACAACTGCCATTTCCTTGACGGGGATTGTGTGGAAGGCGGCGTAGCGCATCGCTTCGATTTCGCTCGGGCCGCAGGACGCAACACCGCGGGCCGTGAGACTATCGAGTGCGCCGATTGCATCCCTGACACGGGCTTCGGCAAGCGCGATTGCACGCCTAGCGGACGTTCCGACTTCCGCCTCGCCCTGCTTTTCGATCAGATCTTCAAGCCAGAAATTAAAAGCAATCAGCGGAATGCCGGCGAGCAATACGCCGACGACGATCGCAAATATATTCCGGCGCGAGAATGCGCGCACAAAGAAACCCATCCTGACCCTGCCAGGGTGCCCCCTTCCTGGTGCCCCGCCAGTGAGCCATGGCGCCGTAAAGACCACCTTAAGCTTAAGGTGCGGTAAGCCCAACCAGAGCGCGAAACACAGTCGGCGCCTTGCTATAGTTAGCGATAGGTTAAAGTCGCAGCCGACCGCCGACGTGTCATGCCTAATTACACATGCGGGGATGCAGGTTGGCGTCCGGGAATTTACTGGGAGGACCGAAATGAAGATCCGTTCCGTAACAATGGCTTTGGCGGCCGTGGCGATCGGGCTCTGTGGGGCGCAAACACAGGAACGGATCGAAATCTTCGATGCTCACCTGCATTACAACCAGGAGCCAAAACCGTTCTATTCGCTCGATCAGGTGCGCGAAGTGTTTCGCCGCAACGGCATCACGGGCATCGTGGCGACCAGCCGCCCCAACAAAGGCACGCATGAGTTGGTGGGCACCGAATGGCCCGAGCTCAAAGTCGTGCCATTCATCCGTCCGTACCGCGTGCGCGACGACATGCAAACCTGGTTCAACGATCCCGAGATCTTCGAGCTGATCAAGGACGAGTACGCGCGCGGCTACTATCGCGGCATTGGAGAATTCCACATCTACGGTAAATCGGCGCAATCCGGGTGGGTGAAGAAGATGGTCGATTTCGCAGTCGAGCGGAATCTCTATTTGCACGCCCATTGCGACGAAGAAGCGCTGCTTATCCTTTTTAGTCACAATCCGAAAGCCCGGATCATCTGGGCGCACACCGGATTTTCAGTCCCGCCGGCGCGCGTCGCCGAGTTGCTCGATCAGCACAGGGACGCATTATGGGGCGAACTTTCCTACCGCGACGGCATCATCGGCGCCGACGGCAAGTTGACAGGCGACTGGCGCGGCCTATTTGAACGCTACTCCGACCGCTTCCTGCTCGGCTCCGACACCTGGATCAATGAGCGCTGGTTTGGCTACGATACGATCTTCAAGGAATACCGCGGCTGGCTTGCCCAGCTTCCTGCCGAGCAGGCGCGCCGCATCGCCAGCGGTAATGCGTTGAAGCTGTTCGCGGCGCAACGGGATTAACAGCACGAATTGAAAGGTCGAAGATGTGAAGCGATGGCTCGACACATAAAGAAATCGCCGAACGAAAGTTAACGAGGCCTTTGATGGCCTGCGCAAGGCGGAAAAGGCGCAAAAATTCGTCACACTCACTTGAGAGAGTGCAAAGCAAAGGAACCGGCCATGAGCTTCTTCCCCGGCAAAGACCCGGTCGCTGGTGACAGCTATCAATGCGACGCAATCGCCCAGGTAATTGTGCCGCGCACGGTCGATCTTGGGGACTTTGCGGTGCGGAGGGCACTGCCGTCGGCGCGCACGCGCATGGTCGGGCCGTTCATTTTTTTCGACCACTTCGGCCCAGCCGAATTCCGCGCAGGCAGCGGGCTCGACGTGCGGCCGCATCCGCATATCGGACTTGCGACGGTCACTTATCTCTTTGACGGCGAAATCATGCATCGCGACAGCCTCGGCACAGCTGTGGCGATCAAGCCGGGCGAAGTGAACTGGATGACCGCCGGAAGCGGAATCGTGCATTCAGAACGGACCCGCCCGGAGCGGCGGGTCGACGGCGAGCCAATTCACGGCTTGCAGATGTGGGTGGCGCTACCGGCACCGAAAGAGGAAATGGAGGCCGCTTTCGCGCACCATGAGACCGCCGAATTCCCGGTCGTCAGGGACAACGGGAAAAATGTGCGCGTGGTCGTCGGGTCGCTCTACGGTGCGTCCTCGCCGGTTCCGACGGTGCATGAAACGATGTTCGGCGATGTTCACCTGAAAGCCGGCACCATGCTGCCGCTCGACATCGGTCATGAGGAACGTGCGATCTACGTGATCGATGGCACGGTCGATATCTCCGGTGATAAATTCGAAGCCGGGCGGCTCCTCGTATTCAAGCCCGGCGATGCCGCGTCGATCACGGCGGCCACCGACACGCATTTCGTTATGCTCGGCGGCGCGCCGATGGACGGCCCGCGCCACATCTGGTGGAATTTCGTCTCCTCGCGCAAGGAACGGATCGACCAGGCGAAAGAGGAGTGGAAGGCTGGCCACTTCGGCAAGGTGCCTGGCGACGAGATTGAGTTTATTCCACTGCCGGAGAAGTGACACGCGCCCGCGTGTCATCACCGGGCCGCCCGAACCGCGTAATCCGGTGGCCCCGTTAATTTAGCACAGTGCCTGACTAGTCGAGATGGCCGAGACAAGCCCGGCCATGACAGTTTTTACCCCGCAACAGCCGCCCACCTCGATACGAGTTGCTCGGCGCCCCGCTGCGACACGGCGAAGATTGTGTAGGTCGGATTCGATGCGCCTTCGGTCGGGAACAGACCGGGGCCGGCAATCCAAAGGTTGCCTATCTCGTGTGTCTGTCCGTAGCTGTCCGTAATCGAATTCCCCGCCTCGGTTCCCATGATGGTGCCGCCGAACAAGTGGATGGTCGGTTGGTTCCCACGCGCCGACCAGAATTCGCTGGCGCCAGCCGCTTTCGCGATCGTGAGGCCCTCTTCGAAATTGGCGTTCCAAAGAGCGACCGCGTCCTGATCGAAACTGTGCACGATTTTCGCGAGCGGCATGCCATACTCGTCTTTGCCATCGGCCAGTTCGATCCGGTTCTCGATATTCGGCATCTCCTCGCCGAAGGCGGTCAAACGCGTGATGCCGCGTTTGGCGCGCTGCATGAAGTCCGCAAGCCGCTGACCGAACAGATCGATGCGTGCGTTGGCGAAGCCGCTGAGATCTGAGGTTTTAAACGCGCTGCCGGCGAGAATATACGTGCTGCCAAATGCGCCCTTCTTGCTTGTCTTATCGTAACGGTCGTACGACATGTACTGGCCGCCGACGGTTCCCATGTGCGGCTCAACATCTTCGTCGAACAGCGCCCAGGTCGCGGAGGCATAGTGCGCCATCATGTATTTGCCGAGCAGACCGCTTGAGTTGGCGAGACCCTTCGCGTGCTTATCGCTTGCGGAATTGAGCATCAGCCGCGGGTTCTGCGCCGCCCAGGCCGCGAGGACGACGACGCTTGCTTCCTGCACCTGTCTTTCTTTCTTGGAGTCGAAGTATTCGACACCGGTCACCTTATCGCCGGCCTCGTTGGTCAAAACCCGCGTGACCGTCGAGAGTGCGCGGACTTCGGCGCCGGCCTTGCGGGCATCAGCGAGATAAGTGACCACCGGATTTGCCAGCGCGCCCGTCGGGCAACCGACATGGCACCAGCCGTCATAGATACAAGCGGCGCGGCCTTTGAATTCGACCGAATTCATGCCGACCGGCTGTGGAATCATGCGAATTCCAACTGATTCCAGCCCTTTCAGCCAGACCTGACCATTGCGGAAGGTTTTCATCGGCGGCATCGGATAAGGCTGGCCCTTCGGCCGCCAAATCTCCTCGGCCTGCGCGTCACCCGAAATGCCGATTTCCTGCGCGACCTTGTCGTAATAAGGCGCAAGATCGGAATAATTGATTGGCCAGTCGAGGCCCCGGTTGTGCTCGGTTTTGACTTTAAAGTCGTTCGGTAAATACCGAGGAAAATTAGCGAAATAGTGAAGCGCCGCGCCACCTACACCCCAACCGGCTTGATAAGCGTAGCCGTAAGGATTCTTGCCCTCAAACACGAATGGGACGCCGGCGGGTTTAATGCGCCGGCCCCAGAAGTCCGAACTGATCAGATCAGACAATTGCCAGTCGGGCCCCGACTCCAGCAGTACGACTTTTTTTCCCGCCTTCGCTAATACCGAGGCAAACAACGAACCGGACGCGCCGCAGCCGACGATGACCACATCGACTTTTTCCTGTTGGGCCATGTCACCACCTCTTCGACGGCGCAATGTGAGGCCGATAAGGAATGCCGAGAGCGGCGTAGCCGTCCACGGTGCCATAGACCACGTCGACGGCGTCGCTGCGCAGCAGCAGATAGACGAACGGTCCCGGTGGTCGCTGCCAGCCTTCGATCTTGTTCTGGCGCATCAGATCGATGAAATCGTTGCGCTCGCTCATGCTCAGCTGAGCTAACCCGCGATCGTTGTTTTTTACGCGGCTTGCGCGATCGATCGCACCGAGCGCCGCGCGGTAAAAGTTGGCGTATGGCGGGCGAACGTTGAGAATGCGCGCCTCCAACAGGGCTTGGTCGGGAGGACCAGAGATTTGCTGATCGACGAAATGGGAAATACCGGCGGCTTGCGCGCCGGGCACCAGTGCTTCGCCGATCGCCTCGAGCGTTTCCACCTGCGGAGCCGTCAGCGTGTGGAACGCAACATTCTGGGCATGTGCTTCACGTGGCGAGAGCAGCATTTGGGTGCCGCCAACACTGAAGGCGAGCGCGTTCAGCGTTGCACCCTTCATCAGGGCGCGCCGCTCGATCTCGGACATAATTTCCTCCCCGGCTCGGTCGCTATTTTCGATTATCGTTCTTGCGGCGTTGCGTGCGCGGGCCCACCGTCTCTGGAACGAAAATAAATCCAATCGCAAATTGAATTATGAATCAAGGAGGCTCGTTTAATCAGGCCGCGCGTCCCGCGAAAGCAGGACCCAGCATAATTTGGTTCTGGACTACCGCTTGCGCGCGGAATGAGCGGACGAATTGTGGCCCTAGCAAATTATTTCTTCGGCAGGTCCAGCCGGATGTGCAGTTCCTTGAGCTGCTTCGGCGTCGCTTCGGATGGCGCACCCATCATCAGGTCTTCGGCTCGCTGGTTCATCGGGAATAGCACAACCTCGCGCAAGTTCTCCTCGCCCGCGAGCAGCATGACGATGCGATCAATACCTGGCGCGATTCCGCCGTGCGGGGGCGCGCCGAGCGAGAGCGCGTGCAGCATCCCGCCGAATTTCTTTTCCAACACGTCTTCGGAGTAGCCGGCGATCGCAAAGGCCTTCTTCATAATCTCGGGACGATGATTGCGGATCGCGCCCGAGGAAAGCTCCACGCCATTGCAAACGATGTCGTACTGGATCGCCTTGATCGACAAAAGCTTGTCGTCGTCCTTCGCATCAAACGCGAGGAATTCATCGACCGACAGATTCGGCATCGAGAACGGATTGTGAGAAAAATCGATTTTCTTCTCTTCCTCATTCCATTCGAACATCGGAAAGTCGACGATCCAGCAGAATTCGAAGCGGTCCTTGTCGATCAGTCCAAGTTCTTCGCCGATCCTGGCCCGCGCGGAACCGGCAAACTTGATGAAATCCTTCGGTTTACCGGCAACGAAGAAACAAGCGTCGCCGACACCGAGCTTCAATTGATCAGCTATCCGCTTCGTCCGTTCCGGTCCAATATTCTTTGCGAGCGGACCCGCGCCGCCTTCCTCGCCTTCGCGCCAGAAGATGTAACCGAGGCCGGGCTGGCCTTCGCCTTGCGCCCATGAATTCATGCGGTCACAGAAGGCGCGATTTCCGCCTTTGCGCGCCGGGATCGCCCATACCTGTGCCGCCGTATCTCCTGCCAGGATGTTGGCGAAAATCTTGAACCCGGAGCTACGAAACGCCTCGCTTACATCCTGCATGACGATTGGGTTGCGCAGGTCCGGCTTGTCGCTGCCGTATTTGCGCAATGCGTCGGCATAGGGAATGAGCGGAAACTTCCTGGTGACCGGCTTTCCGTTGGAAAATTCCTCGAATACGCCGCGGATCACGGGCTCGACCGCGTCGAATACGTCCTGCTGCGTGACGAAGCTCATCTCCAGATCGAGCTGGTAGAACTCGCCAGGTGATCGATCCGCGCGCGCGTCCTCGTCGCGAAAGCAGGGTGCGATCTGAAAATAGCGATCGAAACCCGCAATCATGATCAATTGCTTGAACTGCTGCGGGGCCTGCGGCAGTGCGTAGAATTTTCCGGGATGTAGGCGCGAGGGCACCAGGTAGTCGCGCGCGCCTTCCGGTGACGAGGCGGTAAGAATTGGCGTTTGAAATTCAAAGAAGCCGCTTTCTTTCATGCGCCGCCGTATCGAATCGATCACTTTGCCACGCAGCATGATGTTGGCATGCAGGTGGTCACGGCGAAGATCGAGGAAACGATATTTGAGCCTGATGTCCTCCGGGTAGTCCTGCTCGCCGAACACCGGCATGGGCAAATCGGCAGCCGGACCAAGCACCTCGATCTCATCGATGTAGACTTCAACCTGACCGGTCGGCAGTTCGGGATTCTCGGTACCGTCCGGGCGCCGGCGGACCTTGCCGTCAACGCGCACGACCCATTCCGAGCGCAGCGTTTCGGCGAGCTTGAATGCCTTGCTGTCCGGATCGGCGACGACTTGGGTGAGCCCATAGTGGTCGCGCAAGTCTATGAACAGGACGCCGCCATGATCACGGATGCGATGGCACCATCCTGAAAGCCGCACGACCTTGCCGATATCGCTATCGCGAAGCGCGCCGCAGGTATGTGAGCGATAGCGATGCATGGGTTTTCCGGGACGATTCAGGGTCTTAAATGCGAGGCGGGCGAAAAGCGCATGGGGGGTCGGCTTTGTCAAGCAGTCGCACCAGGCCAAGACTTCGCAATTCAGTTATCCGATGGTTAAGCATCGACCGGCATCATCGGGACCCTTGCGCGATACAGATATGACCTTCGCAATTCCGACCATTTGCACAATGCTGGTAGCCGCCGGCTTCTTGCTGCTCGAACGTCTGGCGCCGGGTCGAGAGTTGCCGCATGCCCCCGGTTGGTATGTGCGCGCGATTTTGATCAATATCGTACAGGCGGCTATTACTTTTGGAACCAACCGTCTCTGGCTCGATGCGCTGTTAGGCGCTTCGGTCTTTGATCTGTCGGCGGTTCCATACCCAATGCTCCAGGGTTTCATCGGCTGGTTGGTCGGCACGTTCTTTTTTTACTGGTGGCATCGCCTGCGCCATGTCCAGGGCTTTTGGGTCATCTTCCACCAGGTTCATCATTCTCCCGCGCGGATCGAGGCGATAACGGCCTTCTACAAACATCCGATCGAAATTCTCGCTGATAGCGCGCTCGCGGCGACAATCCTTTACCCGCTTCTCGGCTGCACGCTCGAGGGCGCTCTGTGGTTCAATTTCTTCGCCGCCGCAGGCGAACTTTTCTATCATTCCAACATCAAGACGCCGGCCTGGGTAAAATATTTCATTCAGACGCCGGAATTGCATTCGATCCACCATCAGCTTGACGTGCACCGCTTCAACTTCGCGGACCTCCCGTTATGGGACCGCTTGTTCGGGACCTACCGCGATGCTGGCGAATTCGCCGAGCAGTGTGGATTTCCACGCCATAACGAACGCAAGCTTGCCCGCATGTTGATCTTCCGGGACGTGTACGGGGACCAATAGTCCGGCCCTCGACACACCGCGGCCAATCTGCACACTGGGTTTCTTATAGTGTCCAGACCCGCGTAAAATGCCCAAACCCAAAGCCAGAAAGAAGATCAAGCCGTCCGGCATTGCCATGTCGACTGGCGAAGCGGCGGTTGCGACCCTCATCGCCCACGGTTTCGACACCGTTTATGCGTTGCCAGGCGTCCACAACGACCACCTGTTCGATGCATTTCAGCGTGCCGGTGATCGGTTTCGCGTTATCCACACCCGGCACGAACAGGGCGCGGCCTACATGGCGCTGGGTGCCGCGCTCGCGACCGGCAAACCACAGACCTATGCGGTGGTGCCGGGACCTGGCTTGCTCAATTCCGGCGCCGCGCTGTTGACAGCCTATGGAATGAACGCACCGGTCCTGGCATTGATCGGCCAGATTCCGGCAGCGGCGATCGGACGCGGTCTCGGCCACCTGCATGAGATCCGTGACCAGACCGGCATCATTGCGCGGCTGGTCGATCATTCCGCTCACATCAACCAGCCGGCTGACGCATCGATAAAAGTCGCCAAGGCGATCCGCGCCATGAAGACCGGTCGCCCTGGACCCGCAGCAATCGAATGCGCCATCGATGTCTGGGGCATACGTGCCCCGGTTCCGCCCATCGCGGCCCCCTTGCCGGAACGCGCGCCGAAAATCGACGACAGCAAGGTGCGCGCAGCGGCAAAACTTCTTGGCAAGGCCAAGCGAGTGCTGATCGTAGCCGGAGGCGGCGCGCAAGACGCTTCGCCGGAAGTCACGCTACTGTCCGACATGTTGCAGGCTCCTGTGCTCGGCTACCGGCGCGGCCGCGGCGTGCTCGATTCCCGCGATCCTTTCAGCGTGACGCTTCCGCTTGGCCGCGAGCTTTGGGGTGAGGCTGACGCGGTGCTGGCAGTCGGCACCCGCCTGCTCAACCCGATGAGCCAGTGGGGCATCGACAAGAATCTGCAGATCATACGCGTTGATGCCAACCCCGAGGAGCCCCCGCGACTGCATAAACCGAAGGTCGCACTGATCGGAGACGCGGCACCGATCCTTCGGCGGCTGATCGATGAACTCGCCAAATTCAATTCTCGCCGCGCATCACGCAGCGACGAAATGCGGGAGCGACAGGCAAAATTGCAAGAACAGCTGGCCAGACTTGCGCCACAGCTTGCGTTTCTCGAAGTGATCCGCGCCGAGCTCCCCGAGGATGGCATCTACGTGGACGAGGTGACCCAAATCGGTTTTGCCGCCCGTCTCGCCTTTCCGGTCTACAAGCCGCGTACGTTTCTCTCACCCGGATATCAGGATAATCTCGGCTGGGGCTACGCCACTGCGTTGGGCGCACAACACGCCAAGGCCGACGTGCCGGTCCTTT
>Ga0126369_10001518_pt1 | contig 16130 bp, 18 predicted proteins | sample PanSoiMetaPlot_1_FD_109646 | JGI IMG/M metagenome (GOLD analysis project Ga0126369, IMG submission 109646) | Tropical forest soil microbial communities from Panama - MetaG Plot_1 | ecosystem: Environmental > Terrestrial > Soil > Tropical forest > Bulk soil | place: Panama | collected 2016-02-17 | reverse complement strand
CGACCGGAAGAGGTCGGAGCCCTGGTCGCATTCGCTGAGGAAACTTTCGGCGGTCTGGACATCCTCATTAACAATGCTTCCGGTCCCGGCTACAAGCCGGGTGCTCCCCCGGAAGAATGGCTGTCGACCATCGAGGTCGATTTGTTGGGAGCGATCTATGGACTACGATACGCCTTGCCTTCCATGCGGAAGCGAGGCGGCGGGGCCGTCGTCAACGTGAGTTCCACCTCGGCCCTCACCCACAGTTCCAGGCATTCCGGTATGACGCGCTTGCGAGCTCCGGATGCGAGCCCAACTCGCCAATTTCCGATAAATGGCCACTTACATTGTGTAAAAAAAGAATCGCAGCAGAGGTCTCAAACAGGTGCCGATAACCGGGCCGGGCCGGGACGCTTATCGGTAGGCCAAGCGTTCAGAGTCCTCGTCATCCGGCTTATGAAAGAAACCCTGGCTACGCAGCTCTCCCTGAGAAGCACCCTTTCGCACATAGGTTCCTGCGACTTTAGGGGAATCCGTGAGATCCACTGAAGTAAAAACTAGATCCTTTCCAGCCGATCCCACGACGACGGCGTTGTGCCCCATTTGTTCAATGCGGTCGGTGCCATGGTCAAGTGTAAGTCGGTAATCCGAACCGTCGGCCCAGCGGACGAGAAAACATGGGCGATTTCCCGACAGCTCCTGCACCACCATTGTGATTGCCCGCGGGTCCGATTCGTGAAGACCGGCGTCATGGCGCCGAGCCCGTACAATCTGCGGGAAAGAGTGAGCTTCACAGTTCTCCTGTGGCTGGCCGCAGTCGCGCTAGCACATGCTCCCACTTGCCAAACACGTTCATCGGCGCCGACAATCGCTACCAATAGCCTGGGCGGTTGCGGCGCAGTGCAACGATCAACTCTGGCAACAAACCAGATGCAAACGTCCTGCGCCCGAAATCTAGGTCGATGGGTGCCTTCATGGGAATGCCTTGTATTTTACAGCCTCCTGTTGACCCTGAAATAGCTTCGTCCTACGCGCGGCCCAGCAGTAGTACACGAGCCAAAGGTAGACGGGACCGTATTCGAGCGACAGCATCAGGAGAGAATTCTGGAGCGGTTCCCCTGCTCCGAAGGTGATCGCGGGAGTGTAGCCCAAGACGCAAGTGACGCTCATAAGCAGCCACGCGCCACTTGGGTAGAAGCATAAGAATGGGATCGACCACGTGAAGTACCAAGGAAAGGCCGTCGACGACACCAGGAGCACTCCTCCCGTGAGAATGAGGCTCGACCACAGTGGCGCGGCCTTTTTCTTCGCTAAGTAGCCCATCGCCGCCAATAGGATGAAACCCGTGATCAGCTCAGCGCCGATCCTCGACCGCGCGACGAAGCAAAGCACGTCGAAGAAACTGCCGTTGTATGCCCAATCCCGTGCGTAGTTCCGCGCGCCATCCAGTAGATGCAATCCTGCCCCCGAAAACGGAATATAAAATGCGATAACCAAGAATGCGAATACGCCCAAATAGGCGAGTCGGACGCGTTTCAGGAAAGTGACCAACAGCAACACAGGAAAGAATTTGGACAGAAACGACAGCGCAAGTGCAGCCATTGAAAGTGCCGGTCGATTCGTCACAAGTAAGAGGAGCGCAGCTAGCAACGTGACAATCGCGAGCGAGTCAAAATGACCGGACATCGCAAACGAAATGAGCACCGCTGGGTTCCACGCGTAGACCAGCACGCGATGCAGCGGCTGGTTCATGGCGGCCAGCAACAGCATCAGCACACCGGCGCTCGCCAGATCGAGGATTGTGGAAACACGGCGGTATCCGGGCACCGTTTCGATCAGCCGGTACGCAAATTCGCCTAGGGGCGGGTAAATAGTCGGTGTCTCCTCGCCCGGAGGTTCAGGGCGTTCTGGATTTTGTAGCCACTCCAGTCCCTCCTGGTTGGGGAATACGACGTACGGGTTTAGATGTGCGCGTTGGGCTCGGCCATCCCATTGATAGCGATATACATCGTCAGAGAGTGTGGACGGGGGCGGGGCCGATAGGAGCACGACACGAAACAAAACCGCGCTCGCCAGAATAATGAACAGAGCGGTTGCTCGGAGCCGAAACCTATCGACCCAAAACACGCCGATCACATAAAGGATGCCCGCCAGCAGCATGAGTTCGATGAATTCCGGCATGCGCGCGTCCAAGTCTTCCTGCCGCGCAACCCACCTGAAGATGCCTGTCAACACTGCCGCGACCACTGCCAGCCCTAACGTGACAATGTCACCAGGCCAACAAGTCTTCAGCCAGTGGACATAACGCTGGAAGACAGCAACTACGTGCGTCATAGAAGCCCTTTTATTCAGGCCTTGCTCTCGACCACTCGGAAAGCCATTTTGCTGTTCTTGGGGCTTTCCCTGGCATGCGCTGCAGCTCATCCGCGAGCTGACTGAGATCTGCCGCTACATCGATGTCGTAAAACGGATCAGTTAGGTGTACCAACAGCCCTAGAGCGCGCGCACGCGATAACAACGACTCAAAGGCATTCGCCGTTCCCATGCCGTCGTTACAGAAAAGATCTGGATGGGACGCCTTCGCACCGACAAGATAATAGCCGCCGTCGTGTGTTGGTCCGACAACCAGGTCACATGTTTCGAGCACATCAAACGCAGATTCTAATATTGATGCCAGGAGTTGGGGGCTGTCGCTGCTGAACGCAATGACCCGCTGATAGCCACGGTTTGTAAAGTGCGTGAACACACAGGTGAGGCCTGCGGCCAGGCCTTGACCTGTCTGGGGCACGATTCGGACCGTCTGTGCCATCGCGCGAGAAAGATCTTCAACGTCGGATGCAGGGCACATAACGGCGACATCAACGTGATCGAGTGCCTGGGTCAGTTCTATTGTGTCGTTCAATAGACATCGGTACAGCTCTGTGACCGCTGATAGCGGAAGCGTCTCAGCCAACCTGGTTTTTACGGAACCCACTCTGGGTGCTTTGGCCATGATGACCAATGTACGATTCGCCAATGTCATGGAGACGTTTCACCGTTCCTTCGAAGTTCTGAGAGATTATTGCTTTTGAGAAGTCACGCCGACCCTGTCATGCTGATTTTTCGTCGGCAGAGATAGTAGCGCGCGATAAGACTAAGAATGAACCACGCTGCTCCGACGGTGCCCCTAACCGTGCCGCTGATCTTAGATTTTCCGATCCGCGGGTGATAGCTCACCGGGACCTCGACGATGCGAAAGCCGTGGATGGCTCCCTTAAGGATCAATTCCACCGCCCAACCGTACGTGGTCTCTTCAAGTCGAACCGTACGGAGGGCGTCTGCGCGGGCGGCGCGGAACGGTCACGGAGAACCCCACCTGGGGAGCTCCACGCATCCGCGGAGAACTTCTCATGCTCGGATTTGACTTTCCGAAAAGAACGATTTCCCGCTGGATGAAATGAGCCTCCGCAAATCCGGATCCAGCCAAGCGCTGGCTTACCTTTCTGCGTAATCACAAGGAAGCCATTGCCGCGATGGATCTCTTCACCGTTCCTACGGTCACATTCAGCGTACTCTACTGCTTCTTCATCATCAGCCACGAGCGCCGAAGCATTCTGCACTTCAACATCACCAAACATCCCACCAGTCTGTGGATCGTCCAGCAGTTGCGCGAGGCCTTTCCCTTGGATTCGGCTCCCAAGTTTCTGATCTTCGATCGCGATGCCAAGTACGGGTTGCAAGTCCCGGTCGCTGTTCGCTCCTTAAACATCAGTCCGGTTCACACTTCCTTTGAAAGTCCCCATGGCAGAATGCCATCGCGGAGCGCTGGGTTGGAAGCTGCCATCGGGACCTACTGGACCACATCATCGCGGTTAATGAAGGCCACCTGAAACGGTTGCTCACTGAATACGTCCGCTACCACCACGAAGGCCGCACGCATCTTGGCCTTGCCAAGCAAACACCGCTCAGCAGAATTCCCTGCGCGGCTTCCGGTCGGATGGTGTGTCAGCCACGACTGGGAGGGCTGCACCATCGCTACGATCGGGCTGCCTGATCCCGATTTCGTGCTGCGGAAGCCGGGCTGTGTTATCCCCATCCTTAATATAGATGTGAAAGGCTGACACGGTTTCCCGACGAAGAGATCCTGTGCATCGGCCACGCTGCCGGCGGATCCGAGCGTCAGTGGAGGATTCGTGGTTGAATATGCGCGTCGTATTCAAACGGTCGCGAGTGGGAAATCACGAAATCACCTTATTTTTGGGCGGATGAGATTTTGACGAGGGCCAGCCTAATGTATCCTGAGCTCTGCCTTTACTTCGATTAGCAGCGCTAGCGATCGACGCTCGACGGCCTGAATCATCTCGTCGATCTTGGCATCAGCGTCCGTGAGGGAAACCAGGTTTGCGGGATCGAAGCGGATATTGAAGGCTATTTGGCGGATTCTGTTCTCCCGATATTCGATGGTAACGCCCGCCAATTCGGGCCCCTGGCAGACAAATCCCCGGTGCTCGACAGAATCCAGCAATTCCTCGTCGGGAAACCCTTCCGGCACATTACCGACCAACTGGAACCGGTGAAGCCATTCCGCCACGCGCTCCAAGTCGCAGAAGAAAGTGTGGAAAGCAGCGAAATATTGCCTCCTTGGGACGCGGAGGACCTGCGTGCCGTCATCCCATCTATACCTTTCTGCCTGCCCAGCCGGCAGCAGCTCCGTGCTAGACAGTGGCCCCAGGATCGGAAAGCGCGGATCGAGGACATAAGAAGGGGCCTTTTCGAGGTTGTAGTCGACTGCGCAGGAGCCCATCACGGCACACGCAAAGAGAGGTGCAACGATGGCTTCGTCCTTCTCCATTGCCTGGAGCGCTTTACGGGCAATCCCTAGGCTACTAACGCGAATTGGGCATACGATGCATCGTGGCGGCCCGTCGGGGAAACAGCAATCACGCCCGGTTTCTTCGCTCGGGACGTAGTAGGCCAAGTTGTAGCGCCGCTCAACGCGCTCCTTCATTGCTTCATCCAGGCTTTCGGGATAGATACAGAGATCGACGTCTGTAAATGTCTGCCCCGGCGAGGTGGTCATCCATTTCTGCCCTTGGCAGGAAAAGTTGACTTCCAATATGCCATCGTAGGCGACCTCTGCATGGGTCTCAGTGATCGGATGTCGGTAGGAAGCCGACCAGCTGCTCTCGGTCTTGCTGAATGAGCCCTTTTGGAGACAACCGAACATGAACCTACGCGGGAGATCCTCCTCGGCCTTCACATCCGGTGGCTCGGCTTTGATGCCTCCGTAGGGTCTCGCAACTAAGCCAAGGGGCAGATAGTCGGGGAAAGCGGAAGAGTCGTAAGGACTCATCGATGCAACCTTCCATTCGAGATTGCACCACAAGCAGGAGCGTCTACCTGGCCCAGGTTTCCGGGATCGTTGTCATCCGCTCCTGAGCAATTATGTATGATCGTTCGGGACAGAAGTCAACCGTTGTGTCTGAGAAGGTCGGTGTAGAGTCTAGATCCTCGTTCACTACTTCTTTTTCTTGCTGCCACCGCTCCCTCCTCACGCCCCATTTCCAATCTCAGGGTTGTTGACGGCAACTCGGAATACCACGAAAATGCACCTTTAGTTTTATGGGGTTATCGTAGTTCCTGTCGTGTTAGTTAAGGATTCGAGGTTGATTAGATGGAGAGCCACGAGCATGATGTCTTGATCGTCGGTGGCGGCGGGGCGGGCCTGCGGGCGGCGATTGCTGTTTGTGAAGCAAATCCCAAGCTCAGCGTGGCCGTGATTTCCAAGGTTTATCCGATGCGGAGTCACACCGTCTCGGCTGAGGGCGGTGCCGCCGGCGTCATCAAGCCCGGGGACAGCTTAGGCGAGCATGCCTACGACACGATCTCCGGCGGCGATTGGCTTTGCGACCAAGATGCTGTGGAGAGTTTCGTCAAGGAAGCGCCTGAAGAGTTGTTGCGGCTTGAGCATTGGGGATGCCCATGGAGCCGCGAGCCGGACGGGCACATTGCCGTACGAGCATTCGGCGGGATGACAAAGATGCGCACATGGTTTGCCGCAGACAAGACCGGCTTCCACATGCTGCACACGCTATTCCAGACAAGCCTAAAGTACGAAACGGTGATTCGCTACGACGAATGGTTCGTCACCAAGCTGCTGGTGGACGACGGCTGCGTGCAAGGCGTGGTAGCGATCGAAATGATGTCGGGAAAGATCCAGGCCATCACCGCGAACGCCATCATCCTGTGCACGGGCGGCTGCGGGCGTGTTTTCCCGTTCACAACGAACGCCAACATCAAGAATGGCGACGGCATGGCGCTTGCTTATCGGGCGGGCGCTCCGCTGAAGGACATGGAGTTCGTACAATATCATCCTACCGGTCTGCCCTTTACCGGTATTCTCATCACCGAGGCGGCTCGCGCCGAGGGCGGCTACCTGTTGAACAAGGACGGCTACCGATATCTCCAGGATTACAACCTTGGAAAGCCGCAGGCGAAGCCCGTGCTCCGAAGTATGGAGTTGGGGCCGCGCGATCGTTTGTCGCAAGCCTTCGTCAAGGAGGTGGAAAAGGGTCGCACAATCAAAGGGCCTTACGGCGATGTTGTTAACCTGGACCTCCGCCATCTGGGCGAGAAACTCATCAGCGCGAAGCTGCCCTTTGTCCGCGAGCTGTGCCTCAAATACCAGAACATTGATCCGGTCAAAGAGCTGATTCCGGTGCGGCCCGTGGTGCATTACATGATGGGAGGCGTGCACACAGACATCGACGGAGCCACGCTGCTCCCCGGTTTGTATGCCGCGGGCGAGGTTGCCTGCGTCAGCATCAACGGAGCGAACCGACTGGGCTCGAATTCCTTACCGGAACTCCTGGTCTTCGGTGCGCGCGCCGGGCGCGCGGCCGCTGAGTTTGCCTCGAAACATGCGGCGCCGAGCGCTAAGATTCTCGCGCAAGCAGCGGACGAGAACAGGAGGCTCAAGAGGCAGCTTCTTGAAAAGACAGAGGGCCGCGAGCACATTGCCACGATTCGCGACCAAATGCAGAAGGCGATCGAGAATGGCGCGGGAATCTACCGGACGGGTACTTCGCTTGTGGACGCCGCGGCGAAGTTGCGCCAGCTCCAGCAGCGCTACACGAACACCGTGCTCGATGATCACAGCCTTACATTCAACACTGAATTGATCGCAGCGATGGAGCTCGGGTTCATGCTTGACGTGGCCGAAGCAATCGTCCAGTGCGCGCTGCATCGCACTGAATCGCGCGGCGCGCACCAGCGAACTGATTTCCCCAAGCGAGACGATGAAAAATTCCTGGTGCATTCGCTAGTACACCGGAACGCGGATGGCTCGTCCCGAGTCGAACATCTACCGGTGAAGATTACGCGTTGGCCGCCCGGCGAGCGCGTCTACGGCGAGCAGAGCCAGGCGAAGGACGCCCAGGCTGGAAGGTAGGCAAGCATGGCGGAAACGATCCAGCTCGAGGTGACGCGCTACTCACCGGAGCACGACGCCGCGCCGACCTTTCAGCGATTCGAAGTGCCGTATCGCAAAGACTGGGTTGTGCTCGACGCGCTGAACTACATCAAGGACAAGTTGGATGGTTCGCTCTCCTACCGCTGGTCCTGCCGCATGGGGATCTGTGGAAGCTGCGGGATGATGGTGAACGGCCAACCGAAGCTGACTTGTGCGACTTTCCTCTCGCATTATGCACCCGGTGCGGTGCGGGTGGAGCCTTTGCGCTATTTCCCGGTGGTTCGTGACCTCGTCATCGAAATGACCGATTTCATGGTCAAGCTTCAAAAAGTCAAGCCCTGGATCATCCGGAAAGCGGAGAAGTCGCTCGCAGACGGTGAATACCCGCAGACGCCGCAGCAGCTCGATGCTTACAAGCAATTCAGCATGTGCATCAACTGCATGCTGTGCTATGCCGCATGCCCGGTTTATGGACTTGACCCGCTTTTTGCCGGGCCGGCAGCCATCGCGTTGGCCCAGCGCTACAACCTAGATTCGCGCGACCAGGGAGCGAAGGAACGCATGGATATTCTCTCCCAGCACGAAGGAATTTGGGGCTGCACGTTTGTCGGTGAATGTACGGAGGCCTGCCCGAAGAATGTGGACCCCGCTGGCGCCATCCAGCAATACAAGTTGACCGCGGCAAAAGAGTGGTTGAAATCCCTTCTGATGCCCTGGGGGGCGAAATGACGCCGCACGAAAAAAAAGGGGCGACGCAGTACACACCGTACCACCCACGGTGGTACCGGACGCGAGTCTCGACCTATTGGTGGCTGTGGAAGTGGTACTACCTGAAGTTCGTGCTGCGCGAGCTGAGCAGCATCTTCGTCGCTTATTTTGTCGTGATCACTCTGCTGCAGGTCCACAGCTTGAGTCGCGGATCCGAAACATATGCGAGATTCGAAGAGCGGATGCGGAATCCGCTGACGATCGCGCTAAACGCCATCAGCTTCTTCTTTGTGCTGTTCCACGCGATCACGTGGTTCAATCTCGCGCCGCGCGCGATAGTCGCGCGTCTGGGAGGCAAGCGTGTTCCCGATATTCTGATCGCGGGCTCGAATTATGTGGCGTGGCTCGCGATCTCGGCCACGGTGGCGTGGTTTATCTTGAGGTGACACATGGCAGCGGATGCACCGAAGAAACTCCTTGAGCCTTTTTTCTGGACCCTCTTCAGTGCCGGAGGCGTGGTGGCAGCTCTGCTCATGCCCGTTCACATTTTTCTATTCGGCCTGGCTTTCCCGTTGGGCTGGCTTCAGGACCTGAGTCACGGGAGGGCGCTGGCGATCATCGAGCATCCCTTGGTGCGGATTTACCTGTTCGTCTTTTGCGCTTTGCCGCTTTTTCATTGGGCGCATCGGTTTCGTTACACGCTGTACGACGGCTTGCAGATCAAACATTTGAACGAGGTCATCACCGTTTTCTGTTACGGGGGAGCGATCATTGGGACAGCGCTAGCGGGCTACGTGTTGTGGAGCATTCCCTAGCACGGCCAGTTCCCCTGTGGTTCGCCAAAACCCCGGCCGCCTTTGGAATCAATAACACTAGATGTCTTATACCATTTGCTGTCCACGAACAACACATCGGCAAAGGGGGACGAGTACTGCAACACGAGTTTGAAACCGTTGGCCCGGAACGATTCCGGAAGACGGGTACCACAGATGGAGTCACGGCAATGGGGAGACTCGGTTCCACAAGGTCAGCAGTGGTGGCGGTGTGTTTGATCGGAGGGTACGCGCAAGCGCAAAGCCAAAATTTGTCATCTCGGGGGGTTCAGGTTCTTCAAAGGCAGGCTGAGGATGTACCACAGCTCCCTATTGCTTCTTACGCGGTACTGCCTGACGGGGCGCAAGACTTAGCTCAGACCAATTCTGGGCAATCCGGGCAACAGGCAGCGCACACGCCTGATCCAGTGTGGTTCTACGGAGCGTTCCTCGACTCTGCGTACCTGCTGGACTTCAATCATCCGGCGAACGATCTGTTTAGAAGTCGCGGCACGGCGTACAAAGTCGACTACCCTCTTATCAATATGGCTGGCGCGTACATTCGTAAAACGCCTTCCGAATCGTCCCGGTGGGGCATGGAATTGACGACACAGGCGGGGCAGGACACCCGAGTGTTTGGCTTTTCGTCAACCGCCCCGAATTTGCCCGGCTTCCAGGGATTTCGGCATCTCGGGCCGACGGATGTTTCCTATCTGGCACCGGTTGGAAAGGGTTTGACGATTCAAGCGGGGATCTTTTCTAGCTTCATCGGGTATGACTCCCTGTACGCGAAAGACAATTTCAATTACACGCGACCATGGGGAGCGGATTTCACGCCGTACTTGATGATGGGTGTCAACGCCAGCTATCCCTTCACAAGCAAGCTGACCGGCACAATATTTGTGGTGAATGGATACTGGCACCTTGCGGATGCGAATCACGTGCCTAGTTGGGGCGGTCAGGTCGCGTACAAAGCCACGAGCCACACGACGTTGAAGGAAACAGTTCTAATCGGTCCGCATCAATCGGATACGGACTTCAAGTTTTGGCGATTCTTTTGGGATTCAATTTTGGAGTGGAAGACTGACCGCCGAACAATCGCGTTCGAGCATCAGGTTGGTTCAGAGAAGATAGCGGTACCAGGCGATCCGCGCGCGCTCTGGATGACTGCGCAATTGCCGGTTCACTACGTATTCAGCAAGCGATGGAGCGCGACCGTCCGGCCTGAAGTTTACTGGGATCGCGATGGTCGACTGACGGGCTCCCGGCAGACCGTGAAAGCAAACACAACAACCTTGGAATATCGCCTTCCGTACCACGCCTGTGCTGCCATTTTTCGGCTCGAGCACCGGATCGACGATTCCCGCGGCCCGCAGGGCGGATTCTTTCGCGGCAGGGAAATTGTTCCGGGAGTAGTTGGCCTCACACCGACGCAAAATCTGCTGATCTTGGGTGTGATTCTAACCTTCGACTCGCACCTATAACCTTGAGAAACACGGAGAACAATGCTGGACATCGGCTGCAGGGCTGTCACTTTATGCATTCGGGTAATTAACCCTCACGATACTCGCAACTCAACGAACGAGTCAGACCGAAAACAAGTGTTTTTGGGCGCCGCAAAGCTTGGAAATAGAGGCGCGCAAAATCAGGAGTTTGCAGAGACGATTTCAAGTAGGTTTTTGGGCAGGCCCAGAACCGCTCGTTGCGCAGTTCCCTTGGATATTCCCAGCGTCTGGCAAATCTCCGTCCACGAACGCCCTTCCTTGCGAAGACCGGCTACTTTCATGCGGTCCACGACCACGCGCGGTCTCCCCAACCGCTTTCCGTGCGATTTTGCCAAAGCCAACCCGGATCGAACTCGATCTCTGATCAATTCCCTCTCAAATTCCGCGATCGAGGCAAATATCCCGAAGACGAGCCTACCGTTTGGCGTTGAGGTATCAACGCCCTCGTGAAGGCTGACGAAGTCGATTCCTAAAGCCCGGAAATCTTCTAACGCATTGACAAGTTGGCGCAAGCTCCGAGCGAATCTGTCGTATCGATACACGACAACACAATCAACAGCTCTCTTCCGGCAGTCGGTCAGCAACTGATCGAGCGATGGGCGCCTCTCCTTCGCCCCGGACACCCCTTTGTCAACGTACTCGCGAACGATTGTCCATTCACGACGTTGGCAATATTGGCGCACTTCCTCAAGCTGCATCTCCGGATTCTGTCCGTTGTGAGTGCTCACCCTCGCATAAACCGCCGCTCGTTTCATGACTAGTCTCCAGATCGCCGCTGCTTTGGGCGTCCGCCTAATTTTGCCCAACGCAACAGCTCGGCGGCGCCATGCCGACGGGCTCGAGCTAATCCTCCCATCCGAGCCCACGCTCGGCGTTGCTCTGGCGTTGTCTTAGCCGCACGCGCCGTACCACCAAGTCTGCCAAGCGCCACGGCATGCTCATTTTTCTTCTCCACGGCAATATCTTACATAGCGCTACGTAAGATTGTCAAGCAGAAATTTAGTTGGGCGATCAAGTGTTCGAAAATGCGCGCGGCCTCTATGACGGATTAAGGCTTAACGCACACGGCCAAAAGGAGGGTTGGATCGGTTTCATCCAAGCGAAGAGGAAAGAAGACTCTTGCATTTTCTCATTGACACGTCGGTGCTAATATGATACATGATGTATCTACAAATGAAGACCTACTCCACAAGGCAAGCGGCGGAAATTGTCGGGATAAGCTGGATTACGCTTCGCCGCTGGTTGGCTGCAAGGGAGGTTCGGCCATCAGTTGCCGTTCCGTATGATGGTCGCACTCTCTGGCGGTGGACGGATGCCGACGTGGAGAAGCTTCGCAAATACAAGCAGGAGAACTATCGCAGAGGCCGCGGCCGCAAGCCTAAGCCAAAGCGGTAGAAACAAGCGGGACGCGTGGTGTAGCAAGCACCGAACGCGCCCCTAACCGAAGCAACCTACATGGAGGTCGCAATGGCTCGTGAAATTCTACAGCAATCCTTCCGGGTAGCGACTTACGCCCGCGTCAGCACAGCTAACAACGGGCAGGACCCCTCCCTACAAACCCGCGAACTCAAAGAGTACTGCGAGCGCCGCGGCTGGCAGCTTGCAGGTGAGTACGTAGACGTCGGGATATCCGGTGCAAAAGAAAAACGTCCGGAGCTCGACCGACTGATGGCCGATGCTTACAAGCGTCGGTTTGACGTTGTCATCGTCTGGAAGTTTGATCGCTTCGCCCGGAGTGTGAGCCACCTCTTACGCGCCCTGGAAACGTTCAAAGCCCTGGGACTTGAGTTCGTGTCCTTCTCCGAGCAACTCGACACGTCGACGCCCGCCGGCAAGTTGGTTTTCACGGTTCTCGGAGCGGTCGCCGAGCTCGAACGCAGTCTGATTATTGAGCGTGTCCGCGCCGGAATGCGGAACGCCAAAGCCAAAGGAAAGCGCATCGGCCGTCCACCGAAAACCCACCTCGACCAGGATGCAAGACGATCAATATGGGAGGCCCATAAGCTCGGCGGCTTGAGTCTCCGGCAGTTAGCCACTCAGTTCTCAACGTCCCTCGGAACTGTCCAACGGTGTCTTCGGACTCACCAGCGGCTTTCCGAATAACATGTGTATTGGGAGCGTGCAGCTAAAGTAAAATCCGCTCGGCTAAGTAAACAACTGAAGACGTACAGAAGTTATAGCGTCGCCACAATTCGTTACAGGTTCATGCTCGCAGGCTGGTGCGGACGGACCGTGGTTTTCCACTCGTGCTCCCTTGTTTGAGCATGCTCAGTCAACACCAGTTTTACGATGGGAAGTTCGCCTTCGAGCACTTCGATCCGAAGACTGCGTTCTTGGAGCGAAATCGTGCCAAAACCGGTTGCGGTGGAGAAGAAAGTCTTGAAGGGCCGGAAATTGAGTTGTGGGCCGAACCAGAGCGTGCGCGAAACCGCAGAGTAACGGAATCCGGAGAGTGCGGCGAGCAACGCGTAGCTGGCCATGGCCCGGGCGTAGTAATTGCCGCACTCGTATTCATTCCAAGGGTTGCGGACTCGGCCGTCATAACGGCTGCGTAGCGCCTTTACGATGGTGAGCCCTTCGTGGACGAAGCCCTCGCTGATTAGGTGTGAGGCGACCTGATACTCGATGCCGGTCCAGACCTCATCAGAGTAGACGAATGGAAGAGTGGGCTTGCCACCGTGAGGCCAACTGCATAGCAATAGGCCGGGCTCATGGCCCATGGCGTATCCGGGACGCTGGGCGTTGGCGTGCTGGCTGAGGTCAGTCTTGAAGTTATTTTTGAAGATCGATTGCAAAGCGCTGCGCACATGGTCATGCCTCAGAGGCATGTCGATTCCGTACATTCGCCCCATCCACACGCCGATGACACCGTCGGAGATGCAGCCTGTGCCATACTGATATTTAGGACCTTCGCGTTTCAAAAGCTGCTCCATTTCGCTGCTGTGTTCATCGACTTTGGCAACGCGCTCTGCGAAAGAAGTGTTGCGCAAGCCTTGATACTGGACTTTCTGCTGGTAATACTCACCGTTGAAGAGCTGCTCGTCCATGTAGCGCGCACAGCGATGTGCAAGCTCCTCGTAGAATGTTGCATCCTCGGGTTGGCCGACGGCGTGTGCCATTTGCGCAAACGCAGAGAGTGCTCCTAGATAAATGCTGGTGCACATGCCATCGGCGCCCCAGAACTCGATGTCGTACGTGTTGTGATGGGGCTCGAACAACGCGCCGCGATGATCGGGGTCCCATGTGTGAATGCAATAGTCCAAGCTGCGCTTGGCCAGCGGATACATTTCCTTGAGCCAGCCCGGATCGCCCGAAATCTGCCAATCGCGAAAAACCTTCATGATTCCTCCGAGCTGGCCATCGGAGGCGGCATGGAAATCGTGTTTCACGGGACCCGTGGGAAGCGCAGAACGAAACGTGACATGGCCGTTTTCGTCCATCGATCGTTCAAGTTCCAGTTCGCGTAGCGTGCGTTCCAGTTTGGGATAAAGATGCGGGAGGGCTTGCGCGTAATTCCAAACATGTGTGCAAGAGCCATGGCAGCAACCGGCATCCGGAAAGCAGCCTTCCCAGCCCCAGAGTTGGCCATTTTCAAGACGCAGAACCGTTGGGGATTTGACGATACTCAGATTCGCGGAGACGGCGTCCAGCACATACGGCGGGAGAGTCGAAGAAAACAGTGCTTGTTTGAAGGCCATCGTGCGGCCGCGCAGTGTGTCGTAGTTTTGTTCGACGTAAAGCGCGACTTCACGCGCGTCGTTCCAGGTCGTGACATAGAACGGCCGCCAGAACGGCGGCGCGTCAACGGCAAGAGAGCGGCAACCAGGTACGCCCTGCATGTCGCCTTGCTTGGCGGCACCGCCGACCTCCAAATAGCAGTTGGGGAAATGCCAGGCAACGGCAACACGATGGGTTCGAGACTCGCCGGGGGCTAGGGTGCTCGCACACAAAATCGAGCCTCCGTTGCGTCCCTTTGTGTCAATTTCGTTGGAGCCGTCGTTGGTTGTGAATGTGCCCGCGGAAACCTCACGCCAGAGCGCGGAAAGCGAGTCGAACTCCCAGCCTGGGCTTCGCAGCCACATGCCTTTGACGCGTGGAGTTTCACCGATAGCAATCAAAGCAGCGCTGCCGTGCGCCTCGGAATTCGGTGGCTCGACGTTGTTCAGGAATACGCCGCGACCAGGAATCACCGTGTTACGACTGTGGGATTCGTCATCACCGCAACCAGGCGCCAAGTGCGAGAGATGATACGAGAATTCATATTCGACCCTCTCCGTAGAGGCATTGTGAACCGTATATTCCAGAATTGCGCACGGAATGCCCGAATTCTTGTCGTCGAGGGGAATGAAGGGGTTCCACGCCAGCAGTGAGATTCGTATCGGGACAATCGAATCACTCATGCTGACTTCAGCGAATGGAAATTCGCCCTTAAACTCGCATTTGCCGAAACGAGGGAAACCCTCGAACCCGCCCCGCCGGTACCCTTCACCTTGGAGCCCTTGGTCGTAAATCTTTAACACAGGGAATGGGCCTTCCACGAGCTTCGTGATGGGTTTTGTGCCTTTGACATGAAGGACAGCGAAGGCCGCCCTTGAAGGGGCGAAGCCTTCGGGCAGAGCGGTGGTCGCTGGCCGATTCCTGATAGAAAAGTCCTGTAGGCCGCCATAGCCGTTCAAGCAAATGCAGCCGGCACCGATTCCGCCGATGGGCATGGCGACCTGCGTCGTTCGATCTCCCTGAAACGCGCGTTGCGGGCCGGGCTTGAGCAACTCTTCGTGGGAGTACGGGCCGAGAGTCGCTGCCCTCGAAGGCTCCGAAGCCGATGGCACTGAGGCCTGCGGCAGGGGCACGGCAGCGCTAAGCGCGGCTGAAGAAGTGGTCACCAGAAATTCTCTGCGTGTCGGCTTGCCAGAATGTGGCATCAGCACACCTCCCAAAGCCGGGAATCATCCGATCCTAATCTTACCGTTTCAAATGAAACTTCATGGAGATACTGGAGCTTGATGATTCTCGGCACGAACAGTTAATACACCAATCGCCGTGGCTGGCGTCACCGGTTAGGTGGAGGCCAGCCGCGGAGAGCATGGTATTTTTCGCGGGGCTCGCCTGTCCAGCCGTTGACGCCATGAAGGGGAAGCCAAATGGCGTGAACGTAGATGAGCGGCAGCAGAGTGATGATGAACCAGATGAACACGCCGAGACGACCGAAGTAGCGATAAGCCATAGCGGTGGTGCTCAGGGAGACGAAGGCCTTGAGCAGTCGGCGCCAAAGAGCCTGTTTAGGGTCGAAGTGCCAGAAAACGACATTGCCGACAGCGAGAAAGATGGCCATGAGGAAGAGACTGATGAGCATGGGTGTAGTGTAGAAGAAAATCGGTTGGAGCAGCGTTCCGGAGTAGGAGTTGCTTCGTGTCTCAGACCGTCAGTAATGCGCTGACGTATCAAAGGGCCTGGGATCAGACAGAGGCAAGTACTTCTTTTTCAGTATTGTTTTTTCGCTTCGCGGTCTGTATCAAACCAGGTGCTTTGATACGGAGTCAAACATCGCAAGATGAGACCCTCAGGTACAACGAGGTTACCGGTAAAGGTGGGACCCCCTCGACTGTCCACTCCGTTTCGATGATGATGGTATCGTTGGTTAGGCGGTTGCCGCTGAGGAGGTGAAGGACCTCACGG
>Ga0126369_10001516_pt1 | contig 16146 bp, 14 predicted proteins | sample PanSoiMetaPlot_1_FD_109646 | JGI IMG/M metagenome (GOLD analysis project Ga0126369, IMG submission 109646) | Tropical forest soil microbial communities from Panama - MetaG Plot_1 | ecosystem: Environmental > Terrestrial > Soil > Tropical forest > Bulk soil | place: Panama | collected 2016-02-17 | reverse complement strand
CGCTCAAGGGCGGCGCTGGCCTGGCGATCGGCGTCGACCACCCGGAGTACCGCGCGGAGTTGCATCCGGTACCCCATAACGTACGCGATTCGCTGGTCGGCGACCTCGCGTGACTCGGGTCCCAAGCGAGGCAGTTTTCGCGGTAACCGCATTGCTGATCGCGGGTTGCGCGCGTCCCGTGGCCGACGATGGCTCTGCGGCCACAGCGAAAGAGGGCGAGCAAGGACCGGAGCGCTCAGTGCAGTTGCCCTTACGCCCAAAGAATGAAAACCTAGTCTTCTTTGACACCGGGCCGACCAGCGCGTTTAAGTTCTATGTCGACAGCGCGTCTCTATCGGTAGAGCGCGACGATGGCGTTGTCCGATTCACTGTCGTTGCGAAGACGGACACCGCGGCCAATGTGACGTACGAGGGTTTTCGCTGCATGACTCGCGAACGCAAGCTGTACGCGTACGGCCGTTTGGACGGGACCTGGCGGGCGGTCTCCGATCCGACATGGGAAAAGCTTGGCACGGTAGCGGGCGACGGCTATCGCCAGGTTCTCTACTGGAATTACTTCTGTGCGCCGAGTGCACACGTGCGGACGGCAGCAGAAGCCTTGAATGCTCTTAAGCTCGGCGGCCATCCTTACGCGCGGCCAAACTGGTCGCCGGCGGAGTGAGCTACCTATAGTAGGACCAGATTGTCTCGGTGAATGAGTTCCGGCTCGTCGACGTAACCGAGGATCGCCTCGATTTCGTTTGATGGTTGCCCGCGGATCCGTCGCGACTCGGCTGCGCTGTAGTTGACTAACCCACGTGCAAGCTCTCTGCCATCGGGCGCGATACACGCGACGACAGCGCCGCGCTCGAAATCGCCCTCGATCGCCTTGACTCCGATCGGAAGCAAACTCCTGCCGCCGGCGGTGAGCGCCTTGACCGCGCCCGCATCGAGGTGCAGCCGCCCGCTGACCTGAACATGGTCGGCGAGCCACTGCTTGCGAGCGGCCAGCGGTGCCGCATCGGCGACGATCAGCGTTCCGATGTCCTCGCCTCTTGCCAATCGCACAAGCACATCCGTTTCCCGGCCCGACACAATCACGGTGTTGGCACCGCTGCGCGCGGCCCGCTTGGCCGCGCGCACCTTGGTGAGCATCCCACCGCGACCGAGCGCGGATCCGACCCCGCCGGCCATTTCTTCCAGTCGCGGGTCTCCAGCACGCGCTTCTCGGACGAGCGCCGCGGTCGAGTTTTTGCGCGGGTCGGCGGTGAACAAACCTTGCTGATCGGTCAGGATCACGAGCGCATCGGCTTCAATGAGATTGGTCACGAGCGCGGCGAGCGTGTCATTGTCGCCGAACCGGATCTCATCGGTAACGACCGTATCGTTTTCGTTGATCACCGGCATCACCCCTAGCCCGAGCAGCGTTCGTAGGGTCGAGCGCGCATTGAGATAGCGCTGGCGATCTGCAAGATCGGCGTGGGTGAGCAGCACCTGCGCGGTCCGGATTTGATGCTCGCGGAAGCATGCCTCGTACGCCTGCACAAGTCCCATCTGTCCGACAGCGGCAGCTGCTTGCAGTTCGTGCATCGTGTGCGGACGCTCCCTCCAGCCAAGCTGCTGCATTCCCTCGGCGATTGCGCCGCTCGATACGAGCACGATCTCGCGGCCATCGGCGCGGAGTGCCGCAATCTGACTCGCCCAGGCAGCTATCGCTGCGCGATCGAGCCCCTCGCCTTGGTTAGTGAGAAGCGAGCTACCTATCTTCACCACCAGTCGCTTCGCGGCGCGCAGGGGTTTGGTCATCGCTGATCTTCCAGGTGCTTCATTATGGCGTAGCAAAGGTCCTGACACCCTTCGCCGGTGAGAGCGGAGATGACGAACTGCGGCCCCTTCCAACGCAACCGTCGCACGAACTCGCTCACTAACTGCGCGCGCTGTTTCGGCGGAAGAAGATCTACTTTGTTGAACACAAGCCAGCGCGGTGTCCGGTAGAGGATTTGATCGTATTTTTTTAGTTCGGCGGCGATAGCGCGCACGTCGCGCACTGGATCCGCATTGGGGTCTGTGGGGACAGCATCGACGATATGCAGCAACAAACGCGTGCGTGCGAGATGGCGGAGGAATCGGTGACCGAGTCCCGCGCCCTCGGCTGCGCCTTCGATGAGACCGGGAACATCTGCGATCACAAAGCCGTGATGCACGCCAACACGGACAACCCCGAGGCTCGGATATAGGGTGGTAAATGGATAGTCGGCGACTTTCGGACGGGCGCTCGACACCGCGCGGAGGAACGTCGACTTGCCCGCGTTCGGCAGTCCGAGGAGTCCAACATCGGCAAGTACCCGGAGCTCGAGTTGTAGCTCTCGGCTCTCGCCAGGGATGCCCGGAGTTGCACGGCGGGGCGCGCGATTCGTGCTCGATTTGAAGTGGACGTTCCCCAGGCCGCCACGCCCGCCGCGAGCGAGCAACGCGAGCTGATCGTGCTTGGCCAGATCCGCGATAACCTCGCTGCTCTCCCGGTCGGTGACTGTCGTGCCCACCGGAACGCGCAAGAAGACATCGTCCGCGCTACGGCCGGTGCACTGCTTTCCGTGCCCGTTCTCACCGTCTTTGGCGCGATGGATTCGCGCATAGCGATATTCGATCAGCGTGTTGATGTTTTGGTCAGCGAGCGCATAAATGCTCCCGCCGCTGCCGCCATCGCCGCCATCCGGGCCGCCTCGCGGCACGTACTTTTCGCGCCTGAAGCTTGCAGCGCCGTCGCCGCCCTTGCCGGCATGCACCACGATCCGGGCTTCGTCGACGAATTTCAATGTGGATCTTCAATCACGGTTACCGCTGGAGCGCGACTTTCTATTCCAAACAAAAAAGCCCTACCGCAAGGATAGGGCTTTCATGGAAATAAGACGTTTCAGCTAGGAATTATGCTCACCACTAACCGGCCCTGAGGACCCTTGGACCCGAATTCGACTCGCCCCCTGATCTTGGCGAAAAGTGTGTGGTCTTTGCCGATTGCCACGTTGTTGCCGGGGTGCACCTTGGTCCCACGCTGGCGCACGATAATGCTCCCGGCGGAGACCGACTGACCGCCAAAGCGCTTCACGCCCAGGCGTTTCGACTGGGAGTCGCGTCCATTGCGCGAGCTCCCGCCCGCTTTCTTGTGTGCCATATCGATTTCTCCTTGCTCAGGCCGCGATCTCGGTGATCTGGATTTCAGTGTACTGCTGGCGATGCCCCTGCGACTTCTTATAGTGTTTGCGACGGCGGAGTTTGAATATTTTCACTTTGTCGGCGAGCCCGTGCGAGACGACCGTCGCCTTTACGGCTGCGCCAGCGAGCAGCGGCGCGCCTAACTTGACCGCGTCACCATCACCGACAAGGAGGACCTGATCGAGGACGATCGCGCTTCCGACCTCTGCCTTTAGCCTTTCGACTTTGAGCATATCACCAGCCGTGACGCGATATTGCTTGCCGCCCGTCTTGATAACCGCATACATGGAGGGATCCAGAGAGAACGTTCTTTGAGAGCGACGGATTGTACTAATCATCGCACGCCTGAGTCAAAGACTACGTGTGCTAATCTTTACGCTGTTTCGGCCTTATTCACTTACCTTACGCTTGTCTGTCTCGCTGGATCCCATTCGCGCACTGATTGCCGACGATTTCGCGGCGGTCGATGTGACCATACGCAAGCGGCTCGACTCCGATGTCGTCTTGGTGCGCCAGGTGGCGGAGTACATCGTGGACGGCGGCGGCAAGCGATTGCGTCCGGCGCTTTTGCTGTTAGCCTCGGGTGCATGCGGCTACCGCGGCTCACATCATCACGAGTTGGCGGCGGTGATCGAGTTCATCCACACCGCCACGCTGTTGCACGATGATGTTGTCGACGAGTCGGATCTACGGCGTGGGCGCCAGACCGCGAACGCCGTCTTCGGCAACGCTGCAAGTGTTCTCGTCGGCGATTTTCTATATTCGCGGGCGTTCCAGATGATGGTCGCCATACAGAACATACGGGTGATGGACGTGCTCGCCGATGCGACCAACACAATCGCCGAGGGCGAGGTAATGCAGCTCCTAAACATCCATGACGCCGATGTGGCCGAAGAGGCGTATCTCGCCGTGATTCGGCGGAAGACGGCCAAGCTGTTCGAGGCTGCGGCGTGTCTCGGCGCAGTGTTGAGCGACGCGTCGCGAGGAATCGAAGAAGGGTTCGCGACCTATGGTATGCACCTCGGGACGGCGTTTCAGCTCGTCGACGACGTGCTGGATTACTCTGGTGATCTGCAAGCAACTGGGAAAAACCTGGGAGACGACCTGAGTGAGGGGAAGCCTACGCTCCCTTTGATCTACGCCATGAAGCGCGGCAGCCGGGCGCAAGCGGCAGTCGTCCGCAATGCGATCGAACGGGGTGGACGGGACGACTTTGCCCCGGTCCTGGAAGCCATTCGAGCGACCGGCGCGCTGGAATTCGCACGCGCGCAGGCCCGGCGCGAAGCGGCGAGTGCTTGCGACGCGCTGACGCTCGTCTCGGATTCAAAGTACCGGCAATCTTTGCTAGACTTAACGACCTTCGCGGCCGAGCGCAACTACTAGCACTAGCGTTGACGACGGCGCCGCCGCTTCTTCCCGCGTCGGGGTGTAGCTCAGCCTGGTAGAGTACTGCGTTCGGGACGCAGGTGTCGGAGGTTCAAATCCTCTCACCCCGACCACCATCCTTCTTCATCGTCGCTCGCGTGTCGTGGCGCGGTCGCAATCCTCGATCGAGCATCGACCACCTATAATTCCAACGAATCGGCTGCAGGCGAGACGGCACTTTTCATGGGCAAGCTCTTAATACTAATTCTTGCAATCTTCGTCGCTTACGCGGCTTGGGGCACGCTCAAGCGCGCTAGCAAGGCCCCGCGCGGGCGGAACCCCGCGCGAGCCAACGGCGAGAAAATGGTCGACTGTAGCCAGTGCGGCATCCATCTCCCGATTTCTGAGGCGGTGGAATCACACGGACGCTACTTTTGTTCCGAAGACCACCAACGATTGTTCAACCCGTGAGCAATCTGCTCAGTTCAGGACTCGGCACGGCGCCGGCGTCAAGCGTGGCCGGTGCGCCGCCCGACCGCGGGGTGGACTCATTCTGGGTCCCGTTACGCTACTTCAACGGGTATCGCATTGCAATCGCTGGTCTGTTCCTTGCGTCAGGTTTGCTGCCGGGGGACATGCTCGGCTTTGGCAGCCAATCGCCGCAGCTCTTCACCGCTACGAGCGCGATCTATCTCGCGCTCGCAATCGCCTTTGATTTCGTCCTCACGCGATTCCCCCGCAATTTCGATTCTCAACTCACGATGCACGTTTGCACGGACGTCGTGGCGACCACGCTCATTGTGTACACGAGCGGCGGCTTCAGGAGTGGGCTGGCGGTGATGCTGGTCATCTCGATCGCCGGCGCCTCGCTGGTGAGCCGGGGACGTAACCTGCTTTTTTATGCTGCGCTTGCTTCGGTTGCTGTATTGCTCGAGCAAAGCGTATGGGTTGTACTTCATGGCGAAGGAATCAGCGGCTTTTTGCCGCCGGGTCTGATATCGATCGGCTATTTCGCCACAGCCCTCGTCACCAATCGGCTCGCGCAGCGAGTCATCGCGAACGAGCGGGTGGCCCGCCAGCGCGGAATCGAGCTTGCGAATCAGCTTCGCATCAATCAACTGGTGATCGAGGATCTGCAGGACGGCGTGCTCGTCGTCGACTCGGACGGACTCGTGCGCAGTCACAACCCCCGCATTGAGGAGCTGTTCGGGCACGCAGTGCCAGGGCGAGATCGGATCGAAGCACACTCGCGCGAACTCGCACGCGCCTTGTTCGATTGGCGGGCTGGCCGAGGACGCCCAACTGCAACGGTTATGCTGGCGAATTCGGGCAAGGTAGTCCGGGCGCGCTTCGTCGAAGCGGGCGTAGAAGGGGCCACCTTCACGGTGATGTATCTCGAGGATCTATCGAAGCTCGAGGATCAGGCACGGCAGGTCAAACTCGCGGCGCTTGGAAGACTGACCGCGAATATCGCCCACGAGATTCGAAATCCCCTCGCCGCGATCACCCATGCAGTGGATCTGTTGATGGAGGAGAATCGCCAGCCCGGCCGCGAGCGGCTCACGCGCATCGTTCGCGACAATGCACGACGACTGGATCGCATGGTCAGGGACATATTGGAGCTGAATCGACGCGATCGGCTTCATGCCGAGCCAATACGCCTAAGCTCCTTTCTCGCGTCATTTCTAGACGAATTCGCGCAGAACGAGCAGGTTGATCGCGATGGGTTGGCGCTTAAAGTTGAAGGTGATGGCGTGGTGGACTTTGACCGCGTGCACCTCAATCAGGTCCTTTGGAACCTGGTTAGGAACGCTTGGCGGCACTCCCAAAAGGAGCCGGGAAGCGTCCGCCTGCAGCTTCAGCGCAAGGACGGTCGCGTAGAATTACACGTCATCGACGATGGTCCGGGCGTCGCGAAGCACCTGCAGAATCAGCTTTTTGAACCGTTCTTCACGACCTATAGCGGCGGCACAGGGCTCGGGCTCTACATCGCCCGCGAGCTCTGCGCGGCGAACGGCGCGGTCCTAGATCACATCGATCCCGGCACAGGAGCCGACTTCCGCATCGCCTGGGGGGGCTTGCTCGAATGAACAGACCAGAGCGCCGTTCTGCAGCGAAGGCTACGGTACTGGTGGTCGACGACGAAGCGGACATCCGCGAGCTGCTTGAGCTCACTTTGATTCGCATGGGCCTCGGCGTGGAATGCGCCGGTTCGGTGGCCGAAGCGCTCGAGCTGCTCAAGGCGCATAGCTTCGACCTCTGCCTGACTGACATGCGACTTCCGGACGGCGACGGCCTGGATCTCGTCCGTCACATCGGCAGCAATTGTGCCGATTTACCTGTGGCCGTGATCACCGCTCACGGTAGCACCGAGAATGCCGTGGCTGCCCTAAAAACGGGCGCGTTCGACTATGTCTCAAAGCCGCTGTCACTGGAGCAGCTGCGCACCCTGGTCAAATCGGCTCTCAATCTGCCACAGAAGCCTGCGGCCAAGCCGTCCGCTGGTGGCGCATACCGACTGCTAGGGGAAAGTCCGCCGATCCAGAATATTCGGGCGATGATCGAGAAGTTAGCGCGGAGCCAGGCGCCGGTCTATATCACGGGCGAGTCGGGCAGCGGAAAGGAGCTAGCAGCGCGCCTGATCCACGTTGGCGGCGCCCGGCGGGAGAAGCCGTTTGTTCCAGTCAATTGCGGCGCAATCCCCGAGAATTTGATGGAGAGCGAGTTCTTCGGTTATCGCAAAGGTGCGTTCACCGGCGCTGATACTGACCGCGAAGGATTCTTTCACGCCGCGAACGGAGGCACCCTGTTTCTCGACGAAGTCGCCGACCTACCGCTGCCGATGCAGGTCAAACTCCTGCGAGCGATTCAAGAGAAACGGGTGCGAAAAGTTGGTGCGACGACCGAGGATCCGGTCGATGTGCGCATCATTTGCGCAACGCACCAGAGTCTCCCAGCACTGGTTGAAGCAGGAAAGTTCCGGCAGGACCTTTACTATCGCTTGGCGGTCATCGAACTGAGGATGCCACCGCTCCGCGAGTGTCGTGAAGACATCCCGCTCCTTGCGAATGCGATTCTCGCGCGGCTCAGCGAAGAGGCGGGTGGCGCGCGAGCCGCGCTTTCGAATGGGGCGCGTGACGCGCTAGTGGCCTACGATTTTCCCGGGAATATTCGCGAGTTGGAGAACATCCTCGAGCGCGCGATCGCACTATCGGGCGCTGAGGAGATCAGACCGGATGATTTACAGCTCGCACCGCCACAGATCGCTGACGAGCCGGCGGTCCCCAACGCCAAGTGGCCGCTACAAGAGTATCTGGATCGCATCGAGCGTGAAGCGATCCTTGAGGCGCTCGACAAGACGCGATTTAACCGGACGGCCGCGGCCAAGCTGTTAGGGATCACGTTCCGGGCTCTCCGCTATCGGATGGAGCGCCTCGGAATCCAGTGAGGCTCAGAGGCGCGCGGCACGGAAAGTCGGCGCTTAAGGTCGACAAGTCAGGGCATTTAGCCGGCGCGCGCCTTGTTCCCTCACCAAACTGCGATGATCGTCCGCCCGGGACGGAAATCGAACTCCTTGTCATTCACAACATAAGCCTACCGCCGAACGAGTTTGGCGGGGACGGAATCCTCCATCTTTTCACCAACTCGCTCGATTGCTCCGCACATCCTTTTTACGAGACGCTGCGCGGGGTACGCGTGTCGGCGCATTTCCTGATCCGCCGCACCGGGGAATTAATCCAATTCGTCCCGTGCAGCATGCGCGCCTGGCATGCTGGCGCTTCAAGCTGGCGGGGCCGAGCGCAGTGCAATGATTTTTCAATCGGGATCGAGCTGGAGGGAACCGATAGCGAGCCCTACGCCGAGGCCCAATACCAGCGCCTGGGAACTCTCGCCGCCGCACTCTGCCGTCGCTACCCTATCGCCGACATCGTCGGCCACTCCGACATCGCGCCCGAACGAAAAACCGATCCCGGGCCCGCTTTTGATTGGGTCCGCTTCCGTTTGCTGCTTCGCCAGCAGAGTTGAGCCCCCGCTGCCATCGGGCCGTTTTCGAGTGTTTGTCGCACTGCGACGCTGCGTTGGCTATTGCCAAAAGCCGTTTGATAAAAATCTTGCAACTCCAAAGCTAGCGCACTAGAATTAGTGTCAGCCCTCTGGAGCCATACTATATATAGTATGCGAAGAGAAGCGGCCTCACAGAGGTCCCGAGTAGGCAAAAAAGTGGACGAAAGGAGATCGATATGCAGCTTGTCGGCGAAGCGACCCAGGTTTATCCCTTCGTCACGGCAAGTCGCTTGGGGGATTCTCCAGACAGCGGAGCGCCGCCGTACTCACAGTACAACGTCATTCGCCGTAATGGTGCGGTAGTCGGTTTCGAACCGTCCAAAATCTCCGTCGCAATGACTAAGGCGTTCCTCGCCGTAAATGGCGGCCAGGGCGCCGCCTCCGCACGAATCCGAGAGCAGGTCGTTCAGCTCACCGACGCCGTCATCGGCGCGCTCGTTCGCCGGCGCCCGACGGGCGGTACCTTCCATATCGAGGACATCCAGGACCAAGTCGAGCTCGCGCTGATGCGTTCTGGCGAGCACGATGTGGCACGTGCATATGTCCTATATCGCGAGAAGCGCGCGCAAGCCCGAGCACAGGAGGCCGCACAAAGGAAGGCGCCTGCGCCTCAGGTCTTGCACGTCACGGAAAACGGCGCGCGTCGTGCGCTTGACTTGAACACGATGTCGCAGATTGTGAAGTCAGCCAGCGACGGGCTGGGGGAAGTGGTCGATCCCCAGCTCATCGCGCAGGAGACGCTCAAGAACTTGTACGACGGCGTTCCAATGGACGAAGTGCGCAAGTCGATGATCCTCTCGGTGAGATCGTTGATCGAAAAGGATCCAGCGTATAGCTACGTCACCGCCCGCCTGCTGCTAAACACAATCCGGCTGGAAGTGCTTGGCGAAGAGGTATCCCAACAGGAGATGTCGAGCCGCTATGCTGACTACTTTCCGCAGTTCATCAAGCGGGGCATCGACGACGATCTGCTCGATGAACGGCTGGCCCGCTTCGATCTCCTTAAGCTCGGGGCGGCGCTCGACGCGTCGCGCGATCTGAAGTTCGGTTACCTTGGTCTGCAAACACTCTACGACCGCTATTTCCTGCACATCGACGGCCGACGGATCGAGCTGCCGCAAGCGTTCTTCATGCGGGTGGCGATGGGGCTTGCGCTGAATGAGATCAACAAGGAAGACCGGGCGATCGAATTCTATACAGCGCTGTCGAGTTTCGATTTTATGAGCTCCACCCCGACGCTCTTCAATTCCGGCACGCAACGTCCGCAGCTCTCGAGCTGTTACCTTACAACCGTGGCGGACGACCTCGATGGAATATATGAGGCGATTAAGGACAACGCCTTGCTCGCCAAGTACGCGGGCGGCTTGGGGAACGATTGGACGCCGGTCCGCGCCCTCGGTAGTCACATCAAGGGAACGAATGGAAAGTCGCAAGGGGTCGTGCCGTTCTTGAAGGTCGTCAACGATACGGCGGTCGCGGTTAATCAGGGCGGCAAACGCAAAGGTGCGGTGTGCTCCTATTTGGAGACGTGGCACCTCGACATTGAGGAATTTCTTGAGTTGCGCAAGAACACTGGCGACGACAGACGGCGAACGCACGACATGAATACCGCCAACTGGATCCCGGACCTATTCATGCGGCGGCTAATGGAAAACGGCGAGTGGACGCTCTTCTCGCCCTCGAACGTGCCCGATCTTCACGACAGGTGCGGCAAAGCGTTTGAGCAGGCCTATGTGGCGTACGAGGAAAAGGCGGCACGAGGCGAAATCAAACTCTACAAGAAAGTTCCGGCTGTCCATCTCTGGCGGAAGATGCTGTCGATGTTGTTCGAGACTGGGCACCCATGGATCACCTTTAAGGATCCTTGCAACATCCGCTCGCCGCAGCAGCATGTCGGTGTCGTGCACAGTTCGAATTTGTGCACGGAGATTACCCTCAATACCAATGACCGCGAAATCGCAGTCTGCAACCTGGGATCGGTAAATCTCGTAGCCCATATGAAGGATGGCGTGCTCGATCATGCGAAGCTCAAGCGCACGATTGCAACAGCGATGCGGATGCTCGACAACGTGATCGACATCAATTACTACGCGGTTGCGAAGGCTCGGAATTCGAATGTCAAGCACCGGCCGGTGGGCCTCGGGATCATGGGGTTCCAGGACTGCCTTCACATGCTGCGCATTCCTTACTCGTCCTCGCAAGCGGTGGAATTCGCCGACCGCTCGATGGAGGCGGTGGCGTATTACGCTTACTGGGCGTCGACCGAGTTGGCCGAAGAACGCGGTCGGTACGCGAGCTTCAAAGGATCGCTATGGGACCGGAGTATCCTGCCGCAGGACACGCTCGCGCTATTGAAAGAGGAGCGCGGCGGATTCGTGGAAATCGACGCGACCGAGTCGCTCGACTGGACGGCGCTCCGCGACAGAATTAAACGGCACGGAATGCGAAACGCGAACTGCCTCGCGATTGCTCCGACCGCTACCATCGCCAACATCATCGGGGTATCGCCGTCGATCGAACCGACGTTTCAGAACCTGTATGTGAAATCTAACCTGTCGGGCGAATTCACCATCGTGAACGAATACTTGGTCGCCGACCTTAAGGAGTGTGGACTTTGGGACGAGGTCATGGTCGCCGATTTGAAGTACTTCGATGGCAGCCTGGCAAAGATCGATCGCGTTCCCGCCGAATTACGCAGCCTGTATGCGACGACGTTCGAAATCGATCCTTCGTGGCTCGTCGAGGCTGCGGCACGCCGTCAAAAGTGGATCGATCAGTCGCAGTCGCTCAACCTGTATCTAGCCAACGGTTCAGGTAAGAAACTCGATGACACCTACAAGTTGGCATGGATGCGCGGGCTAAAGACGACCTACTATCTGCGAACGCTCGGTGCCAGCCACGCAGAGAAGTCTACGGTCAAGACGGGCCAATTGAACGCGGTGCCCAATGAAGGGGGGTCATCCGTCGCTGACGCAGTGGAACCGAAATTCTGTTCCATCGACAACCCAGAGTGCGAGGTTTGTCAGTAGGGCTCAGTGGAGGAGCTGGAATGCTGAAGTTCGAGGATGATGTGGCGTCGTTGATGAAGGGGGTGGGGCTTCAATCGATATCCGCCTTTGGCGTCGGACCAATGGACGGGTTGTCTCAGGGCAGGCAGGCCGCATCGCCGTTCGACGCAGAGGCTCATTCACGCGACCTCGCCGATTCCAGACGGATTCGCGTTGAGGATAAGCGCGTCATCAACGGGCGTACTGATGTCAACCAGCTCGTTCCGTTCAAGTACAAGTGGGCGTGGGACAAGTACCTTGCGGCATGCGCGAATCATTGGATGCCGCAAGAGATTAACATGAGCCGCGACATCGCCCTTTGGAAGGACCCAAACGGACTCAGTGAGGACGAACGTCGGATCGTCAAGCGCAATCTAGGCTTCTTTGTGACCGCCGATTCGCTTGCCGCTAACAACATCGTGCTCGGCACTTATCGCCACATTACCGCGCCGGAATGCCGGCAGTACTTGCTCCGTCAAGCTTTCGAAGAGGCTATCCATACCCATGCTTATCAGTACATAGTTGAAAGCCTCGCTCTCGACGAGGGCGAGGTCTTCAACGCCTACCGCGAAATTCCGTCCATCCGTGATAAGGACGAATTCCTGATACCGTTTATTGATGTGCTAACCGACCCTTCATTCAAAACTGGTACGCCCAATAGTGACCGTCGGCTTCTCACGAGCCTCATCGTGTTCGCATGCATTATGGAGGGCCTGTTCTTCTACGTCGGATTCGCCCAAATTCTCGCGCTTGGCCGCCAGAACAAAATGACGGGCGCAGCGGAGCAATATCAATACATCCTTAGGGATGAATCGATGCATTGCAACTTTGGTATCGACCTAATCAACCAGATCAAGCTCGAGAATTCCCATCTCTGGACCGTAGAGTTCCGGGATGAGGTTCAAGGCCTCATCAAACAGGCGGTGGACCTCGAGTACCGCTACGCAGAGGACACCATGCCCCGCGGAGTACTGGGCTTGAACGCGACAATGTTTAAGGAGTACCTTCGCTACATCGCCAATCGCCGCTGCCAACAGATCGGCGTCGAACAGTTGTACGAGGGAGCCACAAATCCATTCCCGTGGATGAGCGAGATGATTGATCTGAAGAAGGAGCGCAACTTCTTCGAGACCCGTGTGATCGAGTACCAGACGGGAGGCACCCTAAGTTGGGATTAGACGCAAGCGGGTAGGCGGTGTGGATTCAGAAAAGGTGAAACCGTCAAGGTGGCCGGCGCCCTAGTTGAATCGTCGGCAACGATAGCGGTGCGCAAAGTTCGGCGGCCGAGGTTGGTTTCGGCGTTGAATCCCATGGCGCTTGTCGCCGTGGTACGACTGACGTATCTCTCGTCAACTCTAGAAGGAGTATGAACATGGCTGCAAAAAAGAAATCCGCTAAGAAGGCGGCAAAAAAGTCTGCCAAGAAGAAGAAAGCGATGAAGCGCAAAGCGGTAGCGAGAAAGAAACCCGAGAAGAAAGCTTCAGTGAAGAAAAAGGCGGCCAAGAAGGCCGCCCAGAAGAAAGCTGCGAAGAGGCCCGCCAAGAAGAAGGCCAAGATACCAGTAACGACGACCGCGCCAGCAGCGAAACCGTTAGCGCCTGCCCCGCCGCCGGCGGCTCCTGCAGCCCCGTCGACTGCGGCAGCACCTGGGGCGAAAACTGCCCTAAATCCCGCTGCGGCTTGGCCGTTCCCGACCGGGTCCCGACCCTAGGCGGCGGTCGAATCTTCCGCGGCCGGATTTTGTGCAGCCAACATCCGAGCCGCGGATACTCGACGCTTGAAGTGCCTATCCCTCGGCTTTACGGTCGAGAGACGCATATATTTTACCAGTCGATCGGCAGTGAAGCCGGGGCCCTTCACCAAAAAAATGTTTTTATTGTGCGTCGCGATACCGGTAACTGATAGCGCGTGTGATTAGGTAGCTGATCACACGCGATTTTCTCGTCGCTTGACACGAGGTAACCGATTCATTATATTCGCCTTTGCGTGATCGCAGCAGGGGTGTGCGAAAGCGCTTTCAGTCCGCGCTAAGGCGGTTTACCCAAGGCCAGACATAACGGCCGGCCCCAGAGCGCGGCGGAAGTCGATAAGGGTCTAAGAGACCGGATGCGTCTCGTTACCGGACCCAAAAAATGCGGGGGATAGGTTGGCGGGGTTTGCCAACATTGGGATTGCGGTACCCGGTGTTCTGTCGCACGTTAATTCGGAGGTGAGCGTGAAAGTCTCCAACCTCGATACACACGCGCGCAGCGGCTTTGGCGCAATGCTTGGCGCGCTCCACAACGGACTTGCCGGATTTGGCTTGCTTGTCCTCGCGTTCATTGTCTTCGACGGGAGTCGATTCCTTCCCGTCGGCGCGGCGCAGGCGGGCGCGATCGCGTTCGGCAAAGTGACGCCCGAAGCGCCGGTACCTGATGTCGGTATCGACGAACGCAAGGACCCGCAGCATCAAGTGCTCGCGAGCTATCTCTCTCGCCGCTACCGAGTCGCGTCTGATGCTACGGCGGACCTAGTGAGTGAGGCGTACACGGTAGGGCGCATGGTTGGTCTCGACCCATTGCTGATTCTTGCCGTCATTTCTGTCGAGTCACGCTTCAATCCGATCGCCGAGAGTGATTACGGAGCGAAGGGGTTGATGCAAGTTGTGCCTCGCTTCCACAACGACAAGCTTGTGGAGCACGGTGGAGCGCCGGCTGTCCTCGATCCGAGGACCAACATTCTGATCGGCGCTCGAATCCTAAAGGAGTACATTGGCCGCACTGGCAGCGTGGAGGATGGCCTACAGCTGTATGCCGGTGCTCCCGATGATCGAGCACATGGTTATGCTCAAAGGGTTATTGTCGAAAAGCAGCGTCTCCAACAGGCGCTAAAGCAGCAAGGGCGAAGCGGGACAAGCACTTAATTCCGCGCCACTCAGGCGCGCGCGAGAAACCGGGCCAGGCGGTCGACCCCTTCTTCCAAGTCAGAGAGAGCTTGCGTGTAGGCAAAACGCACATGCTCTTGGGCGCGATGCACGCCGAAGTCCCGTCCAGGTGTGATGGCCACCCCTGCCTCCTCAAGCACACGCAACGCAAATACCTCGCTATCGTTGTGAAAGCGCTCGCACCCCGCGTAGACATAGAATGCGCCCTCGGGCGTTAGCGGGACCCGAAACCCAAGTGCACGCAATGCTGGGATAAGGAAGTTGCGCCGGCGCTGGAATTCAGCGCGACGTTCCTCAAGAACCTCAATCGTCTCAGGCCGGAATGCAGCGAGTGCAGCGTATTGTGCTGGTGCCGAGACGCTAATGAAGGCGTTTTGGGCGAGCCGCTCCATTTGGCGCACGTAGGCCGCTGGCGCGACCAGCCAGCCAAGGCGCCACCCGGTCATGTTGAAGTATTTCGAGAAACTGTTGATGACGAATACTTCGGCAGAGTGTTCGAGCGCCGTCGGATGACGGATCTCGCCGTAGCTAAGCCCGTGGTAAATCTCATCAACCAGTACGAAACCCTCTCGGCGCTCGACCTCGACGATGATGGCGCGCAATACTTCAGTCGGCACTTCTGTTCCAGTCGGATTGGAGGGAGACGCGATTAGCACCCCGCGCGTCCGCTGGCTCCAATTTTTCGCGACAACGTCGGCTGGAAGCTGGTATCTGGTTCGCTCGTCGACCGGAATCGTCCGCGGAACACCCTCGAAAATTCGTACGAAGTGCCGATTGCACGGATAACACGGGTCCGGCATCAACACTTCGTCGTCTCGATCGATGAGGGTTCCGATGGCAACTAGGAATGCCCCCGAGGCGCCCGCGGTGACCATGATCCGCTCCGGCGCGATATCGACGTGATATCGGTCGGCGTAGAACTGTGCGATAGCTTCGCGCAGCGCGGGAATGCCCAGCGCGGCGGTGTACCCCATCGGTACGCGCCGTAGCGCGTCGATCGCCGCGTCGATGACCGGCTGCGGAGCGGAGAAGTCGGGCTGACCGATTTCCATATGGATCACGCGCTGCCCTTGCGCTTCTAACTCGAAAGCCCGACGTTGGACCTCCATCACGTGGAACGGCTCGATCGCCTCGATGCGCTGAGCAAGCCGCAGGCGTGCAAGATTTTCCGGGGAAGCGAGGATATTCATGCCATCGTGTCGCAGGTAGCAAGCGACCTGCGACCCACCTTATCCGATCATGGCTGCGCTCGCGCGCGAAGCCCCGGCCGCGGCCATGTCTTGCCAGGCGGCGACCAGCGAGCCTTCGATGTCGATCGCGCGACACGCGTCCTCGATCACGATCACCTCAAAGTCGGTCTTCCGGGCATCGATCGCTGACCATGCGACACAAAAATCGGTCGCAAGCCCGCAGGCAAAGACGCGGCGGATATTTCGCTCGCGCAAGTAGCCAGCAAGACCGGTAGTGTGCCTCCGATCCGCTTCAACGAATGCGGAATAGCTGTCCACCGTGGGATGGTATCCCTTACGCAAAACGAGCTGTGCGTGCGGAATG
>Ga0126369_10001514_pt1 | contig 16158 bp, 15 predicted proteins | sample PanSoiMetaPlot_1_FD_109646 | JGI IMG/M metagenome (GOLD analysis project Ga0126369, IMG submission 109646) | Tropical forest soil microbial communities from Panama - MetaG Plot_1 | ecosystem: Environmental > Terrestrial > Soil > Tropical forest > Bulk soil | place: Panama | collected 2016-02-17 | reverse complement strand
CGGCCCGACGGAACCGGCGGGGTGGTCGCGCCGGCGGCCGGCTGGGCCGGCCGCGCGGCGTCCCCTGTGCCGCGGTAGTAGTCACGCCAGATCAGGCGGTGGAGCGGGACCCAGCGCGGGATGCTCCGAACGACGGGGATGAACGGGAGCAGGACCAGCGCCGCGCTCAGGCCGGCCATCGTGATCACGACCATGAGGTCGGCGTTCGCGTTCCCGTTGAACGGCGGCACCTGGTACCAGAGCGAGTACAGCCAGAGCCAGGTCTGGCCGGGGTAGCTGCCGGTCTCGTTCATCATCCCCCACTGGTTGCCCAGCAGGTGCTGGTCGGAGGCCAGCGAGGAGAGGTAGGTGCCGTCGCCCATGAAGAGCAGCGGCCGCGTGTAGTCGGTCTGGTAGAAGCCGCCGGTGCTCAGCAGATAGCCGTCCAGGGCACCGGCGCGGGCGATCTGGAGCAGGTTCGCCATCATGACGGGCAGCGGCCCGTAGTCGCCGCCGGCGACCACGACCCGCCCGTTGTCCTCCTTGGCGTCCTGGAGGGCCTTGGTGTAGGCGTCGAGCCAGGCGACGCGCTGGCTGTCGCTGGCCACGTTGTACCGCGAGAGCGCGGCGGTCAGGTCGGCGTTGCCGGCCGACGAGGCCTGCAGCGGGTTGAGGACGAACTCCTTCGCCGAGTCGACGGGCAGGCGGACCCCGACCCATGACTGCGGCGAGACCGGGCCCAGGCTCTGCACCGAGCTGGAGCCGTCGTTGTACGGCGCGCCATAGCCGGCGCTGACGGTGGTGCCGGCCAGCTCGCCGGCGGCGGTGGTGACCAGGTCGACCGGCTGCTTCTGGGCCCAGCTCTGGATGGTCACCGAGGGCACGTCCGGCGAGGACAGGACCGCGGCCAGGACCAGCACCAGCGCCAGCGTGCCCACCAGCGCGACCGCCAGCTCCCTGACCAGGTCGTAGGGTCTGGTCATTCCGACTCCTCCGCGGGCGCGTCGATCGGCGCCACCACGCCGCGCATCCGGACCTGGACGATGTGGACCACCACCAGGACCGTGACCGCGACGGGGACCAGCATCACGTGCAGCCCGTACATCTGGCCGAAGTTGAGGACGTTGAAGAAGCCGCCGGCACCGCTGGCGTTTACGGCGTCCTTGGCGTTGGCCGCGATCCACTGGGAGTCGAGGTTCTGCTGCGCCAGGTAGCCCGTGAATGCGGCCACGATGCTGACCAGGAAGATGATGGCGCCGATCATCCAGGTAGGCGCCCGTCCGTCCCGCCAGCTGGCCATGAAGAACTGGCCCCACAGGTGCAGGACCATGAACACGAAGAAGAGCTGGACGCTCCAGAAGTGCAGGCTGTTGAAGAAGCGCCCGGTCGAGGTCGTGTGCCACCATTGGGGCCCGAAGAAGGCGAGGATCACCCCGCTCGCGATCACCCAGACCAGCGCCGCGATCGTGATCACGCCGAACACGTAGACCCACGACCCCACATACACCGGCTGGCGGTCGGGCAGCAGGCGCTCGATCGGCAGGCCCCGGGCCAGGCGCTGCTGGACGGCGCGTGTCCAGCTCGGGGCCTGGACCTCCGTCCCCACGTCGTCGCTCATTGCGAGCCACCTCCTCCCCTGCCGCCCTCGCGCGGGAACGGGACGAGGATCGCGATCAAGAAGAGCGCGATCATCGCCGCGATCAGGGCGAGGTTGGGCAGCGAGATCACGATGAACCCGAGATGCAGATATCCGGCGGGGTTGTCCACTCGGCTCGCCTCCTGTTGCTTGATTGGCTCAACCGTGCCGGCGTGGCGGCCGGCCGCCCAGGGCCGTTCGGACGGCTCCCCGGAGGCCGTTCGGACGGCTCCCCGGAGGGCGTCCGACCGCTGGCGGGCGGCGGCGCGGCGCTCATCCTGGGGGTATGGAAGTGGCTGTGTCCCGGCTGCGCGCCGCGTACTCCGCGACGGCGGGCAGCCCGCGCGTGGTGGCCGCGATCACCGCCGCGGGCATCACGGCCGGCGGCGTCGCCTGGCTCGCCGGCGAGCACGCGGCGGCGGACCTGGTCTGGGCCGTCGTCACCGCGCTGGCGCTGATCCCGCTCGCCGTGAGCGTCGTGCAGGACCTGCTGCGTCGCCGGCCCGGCGTCGACCTCATCGCGCTGCTCGCGATGTCCGCAGCGCTGGGGCTGGGCCAGGCCCTCGCCGGCGCGGTGGTCGCCCTCATGCTCTCCGGCGGCCTGGCCCTCGAGGCGTACGCGGGGGCGCGCGCCCGCCGCGAGCTGTCCGCGCTGCTGGCCCGGGCGCCGCGCTCGGTCCGCCGCCACAGCGGCGGGGCGCTCGAATCGGTGCCGATCGAGGAGGTCAGGCGCGGCGATCTGCTGCTGGTGGCGACCGGCGAGGTGCTGCCGGTCGACGGGGTCGCGGTCACAGCGGTGGTGCTGGACGAGTCGGCGCTGACGGGCGAGTCCCGCCCCGTCGAGCGAGGCGCCGGCGCGGTGGTCAGGAGCGGCGCGGTCAACGCCGGCGCGCCGTTCGAGCTGCGGGCGGTGGCGACCGCCGACGAGAGCACCTACGCCGGCATCGTCCGGCTGGTACGCGAGGCCCAGGCCTCGAAAGCGCCGTTCGAGCGCATCGCCGACCGCTATGCGCTGGTGTTCCTGCCGCTGGCGCTCGCCGTCGCGGTGGGCGCCTGGCTGCTGTCGGGCGACCCGGTGCGGGCGCTCGCGGTCCTGGTCGTCGCCACGCCCTGCCCGCTGATCCTGGCGGCGCCGGTCGCCATCGTTGCCGGCATCTCGCGCGAGGCGCGGCGGGGCCTGATCGTCAAGGGCGGCGGCGCGCTGGAGACGCTGGCGCGAGCGCGAGTCGTGGTGCTGGACAAGACGGGCACGCTGACCGCGGGAGCGCCTCGGGTCGCCGGGGTGGAGCTCTTCGACTCCCGTCCGGCGGACGAGGTGCTGCGCCTGGCCGCCTCGCTGGACCAGGTCTCGCCCCACGTCTTCGCGGCGGCCGTGGTCTCCGCGGCCGCGGAGCGCGGGCAGGCCCTGAGCATTCCGGACCACGTGGAGGAGCACCCCGGGACGGGTATCCGCGGCGTAGTCGACGGCAGCCGGGTGGCGCTGGGCCACGCGGCCTGGGTGGCGGGCGGCGGCGCGCTGCCGCCGGCGGCCGCCGCGCTGCGCCGGCGGTGCGCCGTCGAGGGCACGTCCAGCGTGTTCGTCGCCGTGGACGGCGACCTGGCCGGCGCCCTCCTGCTGGACGACCCGGTCCGCGACGACGCCCCCGGCGCGATCAGGGAGCTGCGCCGGGCCGGCGTGCGGCGCGTCGTCCTGGCGACCGGCGACCACCCGGACGTCGCCGCGCAGGTGGCCGCCGCAGTCGGCGCCGACGCCGTGCTGGCCGACCAGACGCCGGCCCAGAAGGTCGATGCGGTCCGCCGCGAGCGGGCCGCCGGGGTGACGGTGATGGTCGGCGACGGCGTGAACGACGCGCCCGCGCTGGCCGCCGCCGACGTGGGCGTGGCGATGGGCGCGAGGGGTGCCACCGCGTCCTCGGAGGCCGCCGACGTGGTGATGACCGTCGACCGGCTGGACCGTCTCGCCGAGGGCGTGGGCATCGCTCGCCGCACGCGGGCGATCGCGGTGCAGAGCGTGGTGGCCGGCATGTCGCTGTCGATCTGCGCGATGGCGGTCGCCGCGGCCGGCTTCCTGCCCCCGGTCGCCGGCGCCGTGCTCCAGGAGGGCATCGACGTCCTGGTCATCCTGAACGCCCTCCGCGCCCTCTCGGGCCGCGTCTGAGGCGGCCCCCCGCGACGTGCCGGCGGCCCGCCGCCGGCGGGGCCATCGGCCCTGGCTCTGGCCGGAATGGCGGCGCACGCTCGAATCCATGGAGACCGGACGTACCGCCGACAGGAGGCTGCACAGGGTGCTGCTCGCCACCGACCGCTCCGCGGCGTCGCGAGCGGCGCTGCTGGCCGTGGCCGGCCTGGCCGCCGGCGGCGGGACCGAGGTGGTCGTCCTCCACGTCTCCGACCGCGGGCGACCCGAGGAGGGCGAGCGACTGGCCGGCGAGATCGCCTGCGGACTGCTCGCGCTGGCCGTGAACGCCCGCTCGGAGCTGCGGCGGGCGCGGCCCGGCGGTGTCGCGGCCGAGATCGCGGCGGCGGCGCGCGAACATTCCTCGGACCTGGTCGTGCTCGGGTCGCGGGGCCGGTTCGACCTCGGCGGTCTGCTGCCGGGCAGCGTGAGCCGCGAGGTGCTCGAGCGGGTCTCGTGCCCGGTCCTGAACGTCCGCGCCGGCCGCCGCGCCGCGGGCAGGCGCCGGCGCGTCCTGCTCGCGATGGCCGGAGACGAGGACGTGGGCGACCTGGTCCTGGTTACGGCGGCCATCGCCGACCGGGACGCGCGGGTGCTCGTGCTGCTCGTGCGCGCGCCCGGTGACCGGGACCTCGAGCTCACGAGGTCGGAGGGGCTGGTGGAGCGGGTGGTGGTCGGGCTGCGCCGCTGCGGCGTGCGATCGCGGGGCCGGGTCGGGGCCGCTGCGCACGAGACCGCCGAAGAGATCGCCCGCGACGCGCTCGGCTACGGAGCCGACCTCGTGGTGATGGGCTCGCGGCGCCTGCCCGCACAGACGGCGATGCTGATCGCGGCTCTGCGAGAGGGCGATTCGACTCAGGAGGAGGGACGGCGATGAGCCAGGTCAGTTCGACGATGGCCCGCATCCTGGTCGGCGTCGACGGCTCGGAGGGGTCGGCCGCGGCCATCCGCTGGGCCTCGCGGCTCGCGCTGACGGCCGGCGCCGAGGTGGTGGCGGTCCACGTGATCGACCGGTCGGCGGACGACGTCCGGCCGCTCGGCCTGCCACGCGCCATCCTCAACGAGGCCGACTGGCGCGAGGCCGTCGAGCATGAGCTGGACGCCGCGTGGTGCGGGCCGCTGGCGCGGGCCGGGGTGCGGCACCGCACCCGGGTGGTCGAGGGCCAGCCCGGCCCCCGCCTCGCGGAGGTGGCCGGCCAGGAGCACGCCGACCTTGTCGTCACGGGCCACCGCGGGCTGAGCGGCCTGGGCGAGCTCCTGCACGGCAGTGTGAGCGCCTACCTGACGCACCACGCGCCGTGTCCGGTCGCCGTCGTGCCGGTCGAACCTCAGGCCGCCTGAGCGCGCGCAGCCAGCGACTCCCAGGCCTGGTTCATCCCGGCGACGAGGACGTCGACGTCCGGGCAGGCGGCCGCGTCGGCGTCCACGACGACGTCCAGCCGCCCGTGGTAGGAGAGCGCCGCGAACGTCACCGTCACGTTGCCCGCGAGCACGACCACCGGCAGCACCTGCTCGATCCTGGCTCCCAGCAGGTACAGCGCGTCGCGCGGCCCGGGGACGTTCGTCACGAACGTGTTGACCATGCGCTGCCGCCGCGCCAGCGGCACCGCGAGGCCGAGCGCGGCCATCGCGGCCGTCATGTGCTGGACGGACGCTGGGCGCTGCGCCGCCCTGGCGAGGCGCATCTCGGCGGCGATCCGCTCCAGCCGGCGGGCCGCGTCCGGCTCGGACACGGGCAGGGCCACGACCATGATGCCGGCGGCGTTGCCGAGCTCGCGGGCCTCGTCGGCTCGGCGGAGCGACGCCGGCACCGAGACCCGCAGCTCCATGCCGTCGACCGGCTCGCCCCGCGAGACCAGGAGGTCGCGGAGGCCGCCGCTCACGACCGCGAGCAGGACGTCGTTCACCTTGCCGTCGTGCGCGTGGGCCACCGCCCGCGCCCGCTCGAGGTCCAGGTGCACGGCCCGGAGCCGCCGTGACCCGCCGGGCAGCGCGTTCAGCGAGGTACGCGGTGCCTTCGTCGACGTCCTGAACGCTTCCGCGACGTCGCCGGCGACGACGGCCAGCTCGCGGACCAGCACGACGGGATGAACGATGGTCGACGCGAGCGCCGTGGCCCGGCTGCGCACGCTGTCGGCCAGCAGCGCCCGCGTCGAAGGCGCCGGCGCGGCGCTCCACCGCTCCGGCGGCGGATCGGCCGCATCCGGCTCGAGGTCGAGCAGCGAGGCCAGCAGGGCGATGGCGGCCAGGCCGTCCGCGACGGCGTGGTGCACCTGGAAGAGGACGCCCAGGCGGCCATCGGCCACGCCCGTCAGGAACCACAGCTGCCAGAGCGGACGCGAGCGGTCCAGCAGCGGGCGGAGCAGCATCTCGGTGGCCCGGAGCAGGCTCGCCTCGTCGCCTGGCGGCTCGACCCGCGCCGCGTGAACGTGGCGAGCGATGGAGAACGTGGGGTCGTCGACCCACAGCGCCGGACCGCACAGCGGGGGCGGCCGGCGGACGACACGCCGCAGCTCGGGAGCCCGGACGAGGCGCCGCTCCAGGCGGCGACGGATCTCGCCGAGGTCCAGCTCGCCGTCCTCGCCGAGGAGCGGCCCGGCCTCGACGACGCAGACGCCGGCGACGTGCCCAGGCGTCTCCGGCCGCTCGATCCGCAGGTTGCTGCGGTCGGCAAGTGACAGCCGCGCGTAGCGGCTCACGTGCGCGCCCGCTGGAGCTCGCCGGCCCACGCCTCGGCGACCAGGAGGTCGCGCGCCGAGACCATGCCGAGCAGCTGGCCCGCCGCCACGACCGGCAGGTGCCGCACGTCGTGCTTCACCATCAGGCGGCCCGCTTCGACGACGTCGGCGTCGGGCGTGACGACGATCGCCGGCGCGGACATGTAGATCGAGACGCTGGTCACGTTCGGCGGGGCGCCGTCCGCCATCGCCCACAGCAGGTCGCGCTCGGTCAGGATGCCGGCCAGGTCCTCGCCGTCCAGGACGACCAGGGACCCGACACCGTGGTCCCGCATGCGCGTCGCCGCATCCGCCAGGCTCTCCTCCGGGAACGTCTGCCAGACGTCGGGCTGCATCAAATCGCTCACTCGCATCGTTGAACCTCCACCTCCAGGGTCGTGCGCGCGGGGGGTGCTCTCCCATTGCCGTCGGTCCCGGACCCGGAGGGCCGTCGGACCCGCCATGCTGTGGGCGGCGATGACCTGGCTGCTCGCTCTCAAGCTGGCCGCCACGCCTGTCACCGTCGGCCTGGCCAGCCTCGCCGGCCGGCGCTGGGGCCCGGGCGTGAGCGGCTGGATCGCGGGCATCCCCCTGACCTCTGGTCCGCTCGCGGTGTACCTCGCGCTCGAGCAGGGCGCCGCCTTCGCGGCGGTCGCCGCCGCCGGCATCCTGACGGGCCTGATCGCCGTCGCGGCGTTCTGCCTCGTGTACGGGCGGCTGGCCGTGAGGCTGCCGTGGAGCCTCGCGCTCACCGCCGCGCTGGCGGCCTTCGGTGCGATCACCATCGTCCTGCGGAGCGGGCCGTTCGTCCTGCCGGTCACCGCCGCCGCGGTCGCCGCGGCGATCGTGCTCGCGCTGACGCTGCTGCCCAGGTCAGCCGGCGGGACCGCCCGCCGGGCGGCGCCGACCTGGGACATCCCCGTGCGCATGCTGGTGGCGACCGCGATCGTCGTCGGACTGACGGCGATCGCTCCACTGCTCGGCGCCCGCCTGGCGGGCCTGCTGGCGCCGGTCCCCGTCTATGCCGGCCTGATGACGGTATTCGCGCACCGGCTCGACGGCGGCTCCTCGGCCGTCGAGGTGCTCAGGGGCGTCCTGTACGGCGCCTTCGGCTTCGGCGCGTTCTTCGCTGGCCTTGCGGCGACGCTGACCGTCGCCGGGATCCCGGCCGCGGTGCTGGTGGCCCTGGCGCTCGGCCTCACGACGCAGGTCACGACGCTGTGGCTGCTGTCCCGGCTGGCCGGCGCGGCCGCGGCCGCGGAGGCGTGAGCCCACCGCCGGCACTGCGCTCAGTGCCCGTGCCCCGGCTCGGACAGCTCGTCGATGCACACCGCCGCGGCCAGGAGCAGCACGTCGTCCTGCCCGGGTGCCACGGCAATGCCGTAGGTGTCGTGCACGCTGAACCACCGCCGCGAGATCACCGCCACGACCTGACCATCCGAATGGATCCGGTACTCGTGCTCGGTGATGCTGCCCTCCGCCTCCAGCGTCCGGCCGCCCTCTACCTCGATCGTGTAGCGCGGATGGAGCAGTGTCAGCAGCTCCTTCGTCACCGTCGCGTGGGGCCGCCCGCCCCGCTCGATCACCATGGTCGGCCGAAGCGTGATCAGCTTCGTCCCGATCGTCGCCCGCTCGTTGCCACCCCGGTCCTCGAGCACGAAGGTGCCGTGGATGCTGAGGACCTTGCCGTCCACCCGGTACAGCGCCTCTCCGCGCTCGTTCTCGATCCAGAAGTCCTCGCCGATCGAGAACAGCTTTCGCCGAAGCTGGTATCGCGTCCAGGCGCCGATCGCTTCCTCTGCCATCCGGCCAACCTCCGACCTCACCCTACCGCGGTCGGCGCGAGCGGCCTGCCCACACGAGTTGTTGGAAGCGTCGGACGCCGGCGGGGGGCACCGGCGTCCGACGAGATGAGGTGCAGGGTTCTCGCCCGTCCGGAAGGGATTTCAGGAGCAGCCGCGGCGGTCGATCAGCGAGATCGGCGGAACACTCGGCGCTCCGACGTCGTCACGGCTCGGCCGGCGCCTCGACCAGCAGCTTGCCGGCGACGTATGCCTCGGTGAGCACGCCCGGCCTGCCCTGGGTCCGCGTCACGCGCCCCCGTTTCCACAGCGCGCAGGGCGCCTCGAGCACCATGCCGTGAGGGACGTCCGGGCTCAGGTCCACCTGCTCCATGCCGTCCGGAACGCCTCCACCGGCCAGCGCCCGCGCATCCGCGGCGAAGGTGCTCCGGTGGGCTCGGTCGACGATCATGAACCGGTACCCGGTCGTCCCCTCCTGAGAGGTGAGCACTCGCCATCCGCTACGCCTGTCCGCGTAGAGCTCGATGATCGCTGCCACGACGCATCCCTCCTTGGTTCGGATTCGTCGAACAGTTTGGCACTGCAGCGAACTGCCATCGATCACTTACCGTCTGGTGAGCGTCTTCGGGGTGGGAGCGGGTCAGAGAGGACGGTTCTGCTTGACGTCCCAGCTCGATTCGACCGGCGTGCCCGGCTTCCCGTCAGGCTGCGGTGGAGTAAAGGTGTACTTGATCTGGGAGAAGTCGAAGGCGGCCTCGTCGACGGGCCGATCCCCTTCCGCCGGCTCGTTGATCCGATACGAGCTGATGAGCACGTCCTTGAACTCGAGCTTGAGCAGGACGACCGGCTCCTTCAGCTCTCTCAGCACGCCGGTCACCGTGGCCGTGGGGAAGGACTTGCCGGTGGTGACGCCCCGGAACAGCTCGGGCGAAGCACGACCGGTGTCGGCGGTGAACGAGAAGTCCTCTACCTTCACCTTCCCGGCCGCGCCGCCGTCCTCGGGGCGGCCCGCCACGGGATGGGCGGCACCCCAGCTGAAGGACAGCAGCTCGATCTCGCCCTTGTGGGTCGAGTCGGTGCTTTCGCCCTCGATGCCATCGATCTTGAGGAAGAAGTCGACCTTCGCCATGCAGCACTCCTCGCGACTCCAGAACGAACCGGCACTCACCGACATCGCCACAGGCGGCGCCGATTATCGTAGGCCCGTGGCGGCGCCTCGTGACGGCCCATCTGCGGTCCGACCGGCGGACCTGGCACCGCTGCGCCGGGCGCTCCGCCAGGCCATCACCACCGAGTCGGTCGCCTCCGCCCTGCGCCTCGAGACCAGTCTGTCGCTGAGCCCGCTCGACCGCGGCGGCGATCCGGTCCACTGAGCGCGGGCGGCGTGAGCGCGATCCTGACCTCGATCACGCGGGAGCCCTGGACCGCGTCGTTCCGGATCGACGGCGAGACGGAGGCACCGCCCTTCCTCGAGGGCGTGCCCGGTCGCTGCTTCGGCTTCGCCACCGGCCTGCCGGCCGATCCCGATCCCGCGGCAGGCGGCTGGCTCGATCGCGACCGTCCGCTGACCGGCTGGCGCCACGGGCCGCGCGACGTCGCGGTCACCGTCGCGGCCGCCGGCGATGGGATCGTTGCGCTCACCGTGACGGCGACGCCGGCCGGCGAGACGGTCGTGGCGGTCGGCGCGCGGTTCGTGGCTGCCCCCGGCGAGCGCTTCTGGGGCTTCGGCGAGCGCTCGCACGCGGTCGACCATCGCGGCACCACCGTGGAGCACCGCGTGGGCGAGGGCCCGTATCAGCTCGACGAGTACGGCCTCGTCGAGGCGATCACGCCGCCGTGGGCGATTCGCCGGCGGCGGGACGCCACCTACTACCCCGTCCCCTGGCTGCTCTCCAGCCGCGGCTTCGGCGTACTGGTCGACAACGACGAGGTGAGCCTGCACCGTCTCGCGACTCCGGAGGCGGGCGAGTGGAGCGTCGAGGTTCGCGCGGACGAGCTGCGGCTGCGCGTGTTCGCCGGTCCACGCCCCGCCGACGCGCTTCGGCGCTTCACTGCCGCGACGGGCCGCCAGCCGCTGCCGGCCGCCGCCTGGTTCTTCGGTCCCTGGTTCCAGACCGGGCACGCCAACCAGGTGCCGCTGGAGCGCGAGCGGGAGATCGTGCGTCGGCTGCGAGACGCGGGCGTGCCCGCCTCCGCGGCCGAGACGCACATGCGCCGGCTGCCGGCCGGCGCCCACGTCGGCCGGCGCGATGGCGAGCGGGCGCGGGCGGCCATGTTCCACGCCGCCGGGCTGGCCTGCCTGACGTACTTCAACCCGATGGTCGCCGAGGAATACGAGCCCGTCTTCGCCCGGGCCGCGGAGCAGGGCCTGCTCCAGCGCCGGCCGTCGGGCGAGCCAGCCGCGTTCACGGCGTACGCGGGGGGCCGCGTGCCGCCTCTGGCGGTCGAGGCGCAGCTCGACTTCACCGCGCCGGGCACGGCCGGACTGGTCGCGGAGCTGGTGGCGGAGGCGCTGGACGACGGTGCCGACGGCTGGATGGAGGACTTCGGCGAGTACACCCCACCGGACGCGGTCTCGGCCGACGGGACGCCGGCCGAGCGGATGCGCAACCTCTATCCCGTCACGTATCACCGCGCGTTCGCCGAAGCGGCGGCCGGCGCCGGTCGGCCGCTGGCGCGCTTCGTGCGCTCGGGCTGGACCGGCGCCGCCCCCTTCGCACCGATCGTATGGGGCGGCGACCCCACCACCGGCTGGGGCTTCGACGGCCTCCGCTCGGCGCTGACGCAGGCGCTCACCATGGGCCTCTCCGGCGTCGCCATCTGGGGCTCGGACATCGGCGGCTTCTTCTCGCTGGGGGAGCAGCGGCTGACTCCCGAGCTCCTCGTTCGCTGGATCCAGTTCGGGGCGGTCTCGACCGTCATGCGAACGAAGTCGGAGGGCGTGGCGATCCCCGAGGGCGAGCGCCCGCAGATCTGGGACCCGGACGTCCTGCCCCACTGGCGGCGCTGGGCGAGCCTGCACACCCAGCTCAATCCCTACCTCCATGCGGCCGCTGCGGAGTACGTCGAAACGGGGATGCCGGTGATGCGCCACCTGGCCCTCGCGTATCCCGGCGACCCTGCGGCCGGGGCAGTCGAGGACCAGTTCCTGCTCGGGCCGGACCTGCTGGCCGCCCCGGTGCTCGAGCCAGGCGCGCGAGAGCGGCGCGTCTACCTGCCGGCCGGGTCCTGGGTCGATCTCTGGCGCTCGGCCGTCTGGGAACCGGAGACGCGGGCACTCATCCCGGGCCGGCCGCGTGTGCTGGACGGACCGGCATGGACGACGCTGCCGGCGCCGCTGGCGGAGCTGCCGCTGCTGGTCAGGGCGGGCGCGCGCATCCCGATGCTGCCCCCGGACGTGCTCACCCTGACCTCGGACGGCCTGCCTCCGCCGCGCCACCTGGCGTTCGCCCCGAACGATCCGTAGCGACCTGACGGCCAGGCTCGACACGAATCCGGTGCGATCATGGGCGCATGACCGCGTGGCAGGACGTCGAACGAGCGGCGCCGGAGTTCGCCCGGCGCGTGCGGACGCTGTTCGACGCCCACAAACACAAGACGATCGCCACCCTGCGAGCCGACGGGTCGCCGCGGATCTCGGGGATCGAGACGAGCTTCGAGGACGGCGAACTGGCCTTCGGCTCGATGCGGAATGCGCGCAAGGGTGCGGATCTGCGCCGGGACCCGCGGTTCGCCATCCACAGCGCCACGGTCGACCCGATCGAGGGCTCGGAGGCCCAGTGGCCGGGCGAGGCGAAGATCTCCGGTCGGGCGATCGCTGCCGGACCGATCACCGGCGGACCGGACGGCGAGCTCTTCCACGCGGATGTCGCCATGGTCGTGCACACCCACCTCAACGACGAGGCCACGCTGCTCGTCGTCGAGTGGTGGACGCCCGCGCACGGGCTGCAGCGGATCGAGCGCGAGTAGCCCTGGGGAACCGCGACGCGGACCGGTGCCGCCCTCGACGTGTGCTACCAGGGGTTGGCGGCTACCCAGACGTGGTTGTCACCCGGGTTGGCGAAGGACAGCAGCAGCTGGCTCGACGTGCTGAGCTCGGGGTGACCGATCAGGGCGCGGCAGAGGTTGAGGCCACTGCCGCCGGAGCACGGCACCTTGCCCGACGTCCCCTGGCTCCAGGTCCCGGTCGGCGAGGTCGCGTGCCAGACGCGGAAGTCGCCGCCGAGCGAGGTCTCTTCGACCAGGGCGAATTTCTGGCCGACAGAGGAGAAGTTGTCCGCCGTCACCGCGAACGGCGAGGCGCCGGAGATGATCGACTGGGCCTGGGTGGGGTCGGCGGTGAAGCCGCCGCTGGCGGCGGGATCGAAGAACCGGTAGCCGCTCGAGTTCCGCCAGCTCGACGGCTGGCCGCCCACGCGGGCCAGGAAGATGCGGCCGCTGCCGCACGCACCGAACCCGGAGCTGTCGCAGATGGACGAGAACAGGAACAGGTTGCCCCCGCTGAAGACGGGTGAACCGAGGAGGAGCTGCGACGGCAGGCTCCGTCCCGGCGTGGAGGCCTTGAACACGCGCGTCATCGCGCTGACGGCGTTGGTCGACGGATTGTACTCGGCGATCCCGAACCGCTCGGTCACGATCCCGGTGCTGCTGGTGACGCACACGTCCGTGAAGCTGATCAGCAGGAGCGAGCTGTTGACCGCCGCCGGCTCGCGGGTGACGCCTGAGATCCAGGTGGCCGCGTACGCGTTCGTGCCGGACGCGCCGCAGGCCGTGGTGCCGTCGGGCATCACCAGGCCCGTGGGCGTGGGCAGGAACTGCCTCGGGGCCTGGTTGCTGGGCAGCGGCTCGATCGACGTGCCCGTGCTCGGGATCTCGCTCAGACCGGTCGGCACCTGGCCTGCCGTGAACGGACCGATGGCCGCCGTGGACCCGGGGATGAACCCGAGCACGGTCCCGCCGGAGTTGGCGATCGGCGTGTCGCAGAAGAGCCAGATGCTGCTGCCGCTCTTGTTGGGCAGCTGGTGGCTGAACCCGCAGTCGCGCTGCAGGACGTTTCCGGAGGAGGTCTCGTAGCGCGAGACGACGTGGTGAGGCGGAGCGGCGTCCGCGGATGCGTTGACCGGCGCCGCGACGGCCGCGGCCGCGACGGCGAGCGCGACGAGCGAACGAACCCGACGAGGAGGCATCGACACATCTCCTTGCGTTGCGAGGCGGATGCGGGCGGCGAGCCAGCCCGGAGCAGCCGGCCACCTTGCCGGACGGCTGCTGCGTCCCAGGTCCGAGTACAGCAGAGTACCGCACCGAGCGCTCCTGAAGTCAGCGGCTCGGGAGCCGGCGCTCGGGCCGGGTCAGCCCTGGCCCAGCCGAAACCCGAGCTCGCGCAGCGGCGCATGAAAGGCGACCGCCGGCCGCTACACCGTCTTCACACCATGCGCGACAGTGTGCGTGAACTCCCGACCGGCGATCCCAGAGACCCGCGGCTCGGGCCCGAGCGCAGATGAGTCGGGTCGGCCACGTCCCAGTACTTGCGCTGAGCGAGCACGCTGAGCCAGCGCCCGCATGCGATCGCCATGATCGCCGAGAGGACGGCGTCGGGGGCCACCGCCATCACCCACTGGATGGCCGTCAGGGTCGCGAAGTAGGGCCGCATCGCGCGGACCTGGCGCCGGTACAGCGCCTGGGCCGTGCCCAGCGCCAGACGACCGTCCAGCACGTCGCGGGACAGGCGGCCGGCTACCTGCCCGAGGACGAGCGCCGTGCGGATGCCCTCGCCGCCCAACGGCAGGCACTGGCCGGCCGCGTCTCCGACGACGAGCAGGCCATCGACCGCGGGCTCACGGAGTCGATACGGAAGGATGCCTCCGTGCAGATCGGAGGCGCGGACCGGGCGACCGGTGAAGCGCTGCAGCAGTCCCTTGATCTCGCCTCCAGCCGGGAAGCGGCCCACGCCCACCCGCCGGTGGTCCCCCGACGGAAAGTCCCAGTGATATCCGCGGCGCAGCCCGTCATGGTGCAGCCAGAAATGCAGGTCGTCTCCCACGCTTGGCACTCGGCACTCGATGCCGACCCCGCGACCTCGCAGCGAGACGTAGCCCCGACGCAGCGATGAAGCCAGGACGGCGTGGGCGCCGGAGGCGTCGATCACGACCCGGGCCTGGAAGACGCCCCGGTCGGTGACGACCCTCCCGCCGTCGATCCCCCTGGCTGAGGCGAGCAGGAAGTGCGCCTCGGTCCTCGCGAGCAGGAGCGCGCAGAACCGTCCGTAGTCGAAGGTTGCGAACGGGTAGTGCAGCCGCAGGCGCAGCACCCGCCCACCTGGGAGGTGGATGCTGAACCACTCGTGGACCTGCTCGACGCTTTCGAGTGCGTCCAGGCGCTCCAGGACCGCGAGGGGTGTCGCGCAGGCCGACGTCTGCTGCTGACCGACCGGATGCCGGTCGATCAGGAGGACGCGCGCTGCCGGGCCGAGCTCCTGCGCAGCGGCCAGGCCCGCGAAGCTGGCCCCGACGACGATGGCGTCCCAACCGATCGGCGTGGTGGCTGGCGCCACGGCAGGAGACGGCGCGATCGGCAGGCTGCCGCTCGCGGGGGGGCGGCTGGCACTCGCGTCGGTCACCAACGGGTCGCTGCCGGTGGGCCCGCCGGCAGCGTTGGGGTGTGCATTGCGTCGGAGCATGACGAGCCTCAGCGGTGAGGCTATCGCGCCCGACCGAGATCGGACAAAGCCGGAACTGAGACGAAGTGGGCGCGGGACTGCGGCCGGGGCGCCGCCGTGACCGAGTGTTCCCCGGGGGCGGCGTCGTGGCTGTTCGAGCGGGCCCGTCAGTGCGGACCACGCAGCAGCATTGCCAGGAAGCCCACGTAGAGCAGGACCATCGCGGCGCCCCCGGCGCGCGTCAGGCCGCGCTGTGCGGCGGAGATGGCGATCGCGGCGACGGTCGTCAAGCCCAGCCAGGCCAGCGTGGCCGCCACGCCATGCTCGTCCGCACGCGGACCGAGCACGACGACCGGCAGGCCGAGGCCGACCACCAGGTTGAGCGTGTTGCTGTTGAACGCCTCGCTGACCACCGTGGCTCCGTCGCCACGCATCGCCAGGCGCACCGCGGCATACAGGTTCGGCACGCCGGTGAGGGCGGCCAGCGCCACGGTCCCCACCACGACGTCCGACACGCCCCAACGCCGGCCCAGCAGCAGCGCGGTCGTCACCATCACGACGCTGCCGGCCACGATGACCGCCACGGCTGCCGGAACCAGCCACACCGGGAGCCAGCCAGCGCCGGCCCCGATCACATCGACGACCATGTCCTCCGAGTGGATCTGCGCGGCCGGCACCACCATGATGCGGACGGCCCACCCCGGCAGCGGGAGCCGGCGGACCCGGCGCGGCGGCAGGGCGAGCAGCGCGACGTAGCCGGCCAGGATCACGAGGAAGAGCGCCACGGCGACCCGGCCCGGGAGCACGCCCAGCAGCAGCCCGGCCGCCACCAGTGTGATCAGGAGGTTGGCCGTGCCGTCCACCAGCGGCACCAGCCGCGAGAAGGAGAGCCGGCCGGCCAGCAGACCGGGCACGCCGAGCAGCGCGGCCAGGTTGAAGAGGTTGGAGCCGAGGATGACGCCGATCCCCGCTTCGCGCGCGCCGGTCAACGCCGCCGACGTGGCCGAGGCGATCTCGGGGGCGTCAGCGCCCAGGGCTGTCAACAGGCCCAGGAGGCCAGCGGCGAGGCCCAACTTGAGGCCCAGCCGGCTGAGGCCCAGCACGAGCAACTCGCTGGAGCCGAGCGTCGCAGCCAGGGCCACCAGGAAGGCCGCGACCGCGAACCCCGTAGACACGTCGTCAGCAATTGTCGG
>Ga0126369_10001513_pt1 | contig 16161 bp, 16 predicted proteins | sample PanSoiMetaPlot_1_FD_109646 | JGI IMG/M metagenome (GOLD analysis project Ga0126369, IMG submission 109646) | Tropical forest soil microbial communities from Panama - MetaG Plot_1 | ecosystem: Environmental > Terrestrial > Soil > Tropical forest > Bulk soil | place: Panama | collected 2016-02-17 | reverse complement strand
TTATCTTCACCCTGGTCGGCGTCAAGAAGCAGGCACGCCAGCTTACGCTCGTCTTCGAGGATCAGGCCATCAACGTGTTGCGTTACTACAACACATTCATCCAGGCTGATCGTAGCAAGGTGACGCGTGCACAGTTCGTCCTTCGCATGATACGTGAGGTGAAGGAGATTCCGCTTTCGTGGGTCATCCCGGAGCTAGATGTCATCCAACAGGTCAGCGATATTCAACCCGGACAAGTCATCGTGAATCCGGATGGCACGCCGATGGTGGCGGTCAAGACAGACAAGGCCACGAAAGCAGCCGCCAAGACGCAACGCCAGAAGGGCATCACTCCTCCCAGCCCGCAGGACACTCACGGGCTCACAGTGCGTGGTGCTGCAATGGACATCGAGCAGTGGCAAAATGCCGTAACCATCATCAATACCGGCGTTGCGATGAAGATGACCACCAAGGTGATCGTCTGTTCCATCATGACCGCGATCGACGAGAGCAATATTCGGAATCTGACCAATGCTCAGAGCGATCCTGGTACGGATAGCGTCGGTGTGTTTCAGCAGCGTCGCAGTATGGGCTGGCCCGCGACACGAAACGTGGCTACGGATGCGGCAGCATTCTTCAACGCTGCGGCTCCGATTGACAGGAACAATCCGACGATGAGTTACAACGATGTCTGTCAGAGCGTGCAGCACAGTGGTACACCGTATGCCTATGGAGCATTCTACGACGAGGCTGCCCTCATCGTTCATGCTTACGGTCTGGATGTGAAGTCAGGACTCGTTGATCCGAAGTACACGGTTCAGGGTGGTAACAACATGCAGGCTCCTGACACCATCCCGGATTACAGCACCGGTGCATTCTTCTTCACACGTGGCACTCTGTCTACAGACAGCATCGGCGAGACGCTACTGACAAAGGAAGACAGCTGGACTTGCATCCGACGTCTAGCCACCGAGGTCAACTGGAGAGCGTTCTGTGTCAGCGGTGTGATCTACTTCATCGATGACAAAGATCTGTTCGCCAGCAAGCCATTCATGGTCATCGACGAGGACACCGACGGTATTGATTGGATCGACTATGATTATGATGAGGGTAAGCGCAAAGCTACTGTGACCGTCACGGCACACTTGTCGCGCTGGAGCGCACCTCCTGGCAGCACGGTGAAGTGCATCAACAGCGGTATCGTGAATGGCAAGTGGCTGGTACAGGACATTACTCGTAGCTTGTACGATCACATCGGTACGATCACGATGATCAAGCCACAGCCGGTGCTGCCGGAGCCGACCACGAGCAGTACGTCAAAGATTATGGACGGTACTACCGGCGGAAAGACCGCGAAGCCTGGTGGAGCGCGTGTTGGTTCTGAGGGACCGATGGGCTCGGTGCAGAACAAGATCGTGTCCTTTGCTCGGCAACAACTGGGTGTCACTTACGTGTATGGTGCGGAGAGTCCTGGTAAGGCATTTGACTGCTCAGGGCTGGCACAGGCAGCATACAGCGCCGCGAACATCAGCATCCCACGTGTAGCGCAGGATCAGTTCAACGCCGGCAAGCCTATCTATCCTCCCGAGACGTTGAAGCCTGCTGATCTCGTGTTCTTCGGTTCATCGACCACTAGCATTGAACACGTGGGCATCTACATCGGAGACGGGAAGATGATCGACGCGCCGCACACCGGAGCGGTTGTGCGCGTGGATGATGGCTTTGTCAACTGGACCAACCCACCCTACGCAGGAGCAGTGCGACTGTGGCAACAATAACAGATTTGATTCCTGAGGCACAGAAGCACGGCAAGGCTGTGATGCAGGGCACGTGGGCAGGGATTGTCGCGTCGAATCCTGCTGGCTTTGACAAGCAGATATATGTCATCATCCCTGATATCAGCCGTGATCACAAGTGGGGTCCGTGTAACTGGCAGGCCAAGGACAATGTAACGCTGCCGCAGGTGGGGGATCAGGCACTTGTCGTCTTTGATAACCGGCGCGCACCCTGGGTGACTGCCTTCTGGTCAGGAACGAGGCATCCGTCTAGGACTACTCGTCCTCTGTCTTCTGGTCCACCGCCGAATCCGATTGATGGCGATGTTTGGGTGGCAGATACTGGTGACGGCCTGGGGACACGCTGGCAATTCCAATACAACGCTAGCTCTAGTTCATCTTACAAATGGGAGTTCATCGGCGGATCTCCCTTGTACAATGGTAGCGCGTATACAGCATCTGATGGCTCGTGTAACTCTGTCAATACGTGGGTGGGCGTTGGACCGACGATCTCTATTCCACGAGCCGGGGAATATGATGTCAACGTTCGAACATCACTCATCCGTAATGGTGGGTCTCCTGGAAACAACGTGTATGTTGGCGCTGGTAGACCGGTGACACTTTCCGTCCTACGTTCATGGGCAGTTCAGAGTTGCATGGACGCCTACGCGAATCACGTTGATGCATACACGGCTGGGTATCTGGCCCAGACATATCTCTACTGTGATACTTCAGCCGGTGTTGATGCGTATGATAGTCAAATCAGGGTGCTACCAAAAAGGATCTCATGACGACTGTCCCTCATTTCGACATGCCCTTCAGATTCGGCACCGGCGGTGTACACGCAGCCGTGTGCGAGCAGAACAGCGGTGATGATATCACCAACTGCGTCGAGGCATGTGTACGCACGATTCGTGGTACCAGGATGTTTGTGCCCAACTTCGGGATTACAGATCCGCTCTTCGCCATCAAGACCGGGCCACTGTTCATCACCGATCTCATGCAAGCAGAGGTACAGGAGAACGAGCCGAGAGCCTCCACTCAGTTCACCGATGTTGGTTCGCTCGACGCCATGATCGCCAACATCATCGTGGAGGTGTCAAATGAGTAGCACTGGCTACATCTCCTACCCGATCACCACGGATGCTCGCGATCTGATGCAGCGAGCCTTTGACTACTTGGCCCTCAAGATTCCGGGGTGGGTACCGGCAGAGGGAAATCTGGACGTGTGGATGATCGAGGCATTCGGGAATGAAGCTGCTGACATTCAAACGCTGTCCAGTGAGGTGCCGAAGAGCCTATTCCGGTACATGGGATCAAAGCTGTTCAGCATTCAGCCCATCGATGCCATCTCTGCTACCTGTAACACGACATGGACGATGATCGATAACCTGGGCCACACGGTACCGGCGGGCACACAGTGCTCGATCCTGGACGGTAATGGCAACTCTGTGCCGTTCACTGTCATGTTCGATCTGATCATCCCTGGTGGACAGACACAGGGCACAGCGACGATCTCAGCCTCTACTCCTGGGGCCGCTGCCTCCGGGATCGGCAGTGCCAATGGTGCTGTGACGCTGATCGATCCACTCGTTTTCGTTCAGGGTATCACCCAGGTGGCTGCTACGGCTGGCGGAATCGATGCTGAGACTGATGATCAGTATCTGAGTCGCCTCAGTAATGAACTACAGACCATGACGCCGCGCCCCATCCTTGCTCGCGACTTCGGTATCCTCGCAGAGAACGTACAGGGTGTGCAGCGCGCGATGGCCATTGATCTTTACAACCCGGCAGACCAAACGACGAACAATCAGCGGATGACAACCGTGTACTGTCTGGACAGCGCCGGAAATCCTGTCAGCTCAACAGTCAAGACAAATGTGCAGACCTACCTACAGTCATTGCGTGAGATCAACTTCGTCGTGAACATGGATGATCCGACGAAGTCCGAAGTGAACGTGGTTGTAGCGGTCACGATGAACGTGGGTTACACTTCTGCCGACATTATCTCACGGGTGACTACCGCCATCATCAACTTCCTGAACCCTGCAACCTGGGGCATATCTCCATCAGACACGCCATCGGATCCGATTACATGGATCAATACGCCGGTGATCAACCGTCTCGAGCTAGCATCTGCCATCACAACCGTGGTCGGTGTGAACGTGATCAACAGTCTCACCCTCGGTCTTCACAGCGGTTCGCAAGCTGCAACAGATCTGGCGCTGCCTGGCAAGGCACCGGTGCCCTGGACGCAGGCTGCTGACATCACGGTGACAGCGAGCTAATGCCCGCTCCGACTGACGCCGGTTCTTTCGCCCAGGCCATGTATGACCAGATGGCCCCTGTTCAGAATGCGGAGGTTCAGACCGGCTATGCGCTACTTATCTTCCTTGGCGCGATCGGGCAGACGCTTCAGGACCTGGATTATCTCTCGCACGCGCCAGATGCCGCACATCCTGTTTGGTTCAATCTCATCGACCTGGACGCGGTTCCTGACGTTGGTATTCCTTGGCTTGGTCAGTTCATTGGTATTCGCGCAGCCCCTGGCCTGACAGCTGCGCAGCAGAGGCAGCAGCTTCGTGACCATATCTCTTGGCAGCGTGGTACACCTGCGGCCATCGCAGCTGGCGTTCGTCTGTTCCTTACCGGGACACAGACTGTACAGATCGCCGAGCGCGATACTGGTCCATATCACTTTACGATTACGATCGCCACCGCAGAGGCTCCGGCTGATACTACTGCACTCGTAAACTACATCAATCAGTTTGCGAAGCCAGCAGGTCTGACGTGGACTCTTGTTGTTGGAACTGCACCACCTGCGACATATAACACAATCTACCAGCGTGGTGATACGTACATCACGATGTATCAAAGCTTCCAGACATACAATGACGTTCGCTAGGAAGGGAGGGATATGCGAACCACACCGAGACGGGCGATTCAGTATCCTGATCCGGCTGCCAAGACGGATCGCGCTGATATCTCTACGCATCTCAGCTACATCGCCCTCGCTGCCGATGTGAGCGTTCTGTTCAACCAGGGTACTGACGCTGCGCGGCAGGCGGCTGGACACCAGGCACAGGGTGGTCGCTTCTGGTGGGCCACTGACACCAAGATCATGTGGTACGACGACGGTACCACCTGGCAGCAGATCCTGCCGACGACACCGGTCAACACTCAGGCGGGCAGTTACACACTTGCACTTGGTGATAACGGTGCAGTTGTAGAACTGAATGTGGCCGGAGCGAATACGTGTACAGTGCCGAATGACACGTTGGCGAACTTTCAGATCGGTGCCCAGGTGACTGTCACGCAACTAGGGGCAGGACAGACGACTCTGGTTGCCGCCAGCGGTGTGACGTTGCGATCCTACAACAACAGCCTCAAGATCGCGGGGCAATACGGCATCGCTTCGGTGATCAAGCGTGCCGCGAATGACTGGTATGCGGCTGGGAACCTTGTGCCATGACCAAAGTGCCTCCTGGCGTTCTCTGCGTAGATCGAGTCAAGCCGACGATCGCAATCACCAGTCCCGCAGCTGGTACGGTCTCGGGTACGATCACGATTGCTGCTTCTGCGGCAGATAACGATCAGGTTGCCTCGGTTCAGTTCAGAATAGACGGTGCCAACTTAGGTGCTCCTGTCACAAGTTCGCCGTATCAGATTACTCAGGACACTCATGGGCTCGTCAACGGAGGACACACTTATAGCGCGATCGTGACCGACAGAGTTGGCAATCAGCAGAGCACAGCCGTCTCTGTTACGGTAGCGAATACCCCTGCGGTCAACATGACCAGTCCTGGTAATGGTGCAAATGTCAGCGGCGTGATGACATTGGCTGCTACTGTCACCGGCTACGGTACTGGCCTATCGGTGCAGTTCCAGGTTGACGGTAGTAACGTCGGCGCTGCACAGATTAGCGCACCATTCTCGGTGAACTATGACACGCGTGCGCTTGTGAACGGCAACCATACCTGTACTGTCATCGTAACCGATTCGCAGAACAACCAAACGGTTGTGAATCAGACGGTGACATTCAAGAACGTTCCTCTCGTTACTGTTACGAGTCCGGGTAGTGGAGCGAGTGTCTCCGGGATCATTACATTGCAGGCGTCGGTGACCAGTTATGGTGCAGGTACTACAACTGCGCAGTGGAAAGTTGATGGGAACAACGTTGGTGCTCCGGTTACTAGTCCTTATTCTACCAGTCATGACACCCGTGGGCTTGTAAATGGGAGTCATACATACTCGGTGACAATCACCGATGCACAGGGTAACTCCTCAACCGCCAGTGTAACTGCTGTGTTCCATAACTTGCCGGTCGTGACTATGACCAGCCCTGGCAACGGTGCAACAGTCACAGGAACGATAACTATCGCTGCTAGTGTGACCCAATATGGCAGCAGCTGCACCGTACAGTTCCAGATAGATGGCTCGAACTTCAGTCCGCAGAGTGGAGGCAACGGTAACTACTCTGTCGGCTATGACACGCACTATCTTGGTGTAGGTTGGCATACTGCTACGACAATAGTAACAGATGCACAGGGCAATTCTACTACCGTTAGTCAGAGTATCTACGTCAACAATGCCATACCCGGCGCTGGAACCGTCACGCTCGGTGATCATGCACTCTGGGATGATGGTGAAGCTGCCTATGACAGTTACCGCCATAGTCCACCCAGTTCCGATGATTCACAATATGGCAACTGGATCTGGACGCAAACTGGAGCCAAGTACACGGCTGTATTTCTACCAGGCAACCCCGATCCGACGCATTATCAGATGCGCGTATGGATGCATGGTGAGCGCGTCGAAGGAGGATCTGACGGCAACGTCTGCTACATGGACTTCCAGATCGGTGGTGTGGTTGGATGGACAACCGTCTGGGCTAATGGTCCTACCTGGGGATTCAACGTCGGCCCGCTGTGGAATGTCGGCGGCGGGAATGACTGCTACGCGCATTGGTACTGTTCCTGGCCGGGCAACAACACTTGTTTCTGTCAAGGCATCGGCTTCTACTACGACTTCGTCGTGAAGTCTGGCTACAACTCGTGATGACTGATGTCCCCACGGATGTCTACATCGCTGTTCCGGCAGGGGTAGCCATCGCCTTGATCTCGATGATCGGCTGGTATTTCTACAGGCGGAAAGACAAGAATGATAAGTCAGAGCCGCCGCTTCCGCCGCCAAGTGCATAACGCTTACCAGCGTAACGCTAGTTAGCGTAATGCATAGTCGAGCCAGTTCAGCTCATTCACCAGCTTCATCACGGCTGACTTAGCCCAGCGCTGAAGCTCGACGTCTTCTTGCCTCAGACCCCAGTTTGCAATGTAAGTGATGCGGTTACGGAGTGCAATCTGGTGCGTCTCCCACCATTTGTCCCAGATTACCTGGGCAGCCTCTTTCTTGATGTCTCGAGACGGACTCTTGTCAATCTGCCCACCCCATCCAATCAGACATTTCTGTGCAACGTGTGCGATACGTCGGCATTGTCTCTTGTCTACACGTAACTCCATGTAGTCGGCTTCACCGCCGATTCTCCTCGGGATTTGGGAGGCTGCTTGTGCCACCGAGAATAGCACGAACAGCCTCTCCCTTTCGGCCCTCTCTATCTCCACTGGGTTTTCGTCCCTAATCGCTACTCCAGGGTCATAGTAGGGTGATAGGTATCCCGTAGCGGCCTTGTACGGCTCGTTATCCATCGTTACTCCGTTCGAGAGAGGAAAAGTACCACCTCGCGACTAGCGACGATGGAGGAGCCATTACCCATCCCCGTAGAATCAGCATCCGCGCTCTTCCATGTACGCTAGCCATCGTTCCGGTGACCAGTTCGGATTCGGGATCACGTGTATGGTGTCATACAAAAGGTCAGACCGCTCAATGACGGTAAGCAGCAGATCTGCCTGAGAAAGCGAGACAAAACGGTACTCACCCTCAAGCAAGCCATAGATGCGTCTGACGTGTAGACCGGTCATTTCCTTCAGCCAGTCACGTGGGCCCATGACCTTGCCCCATAGCGCATCCGGTGGATACTTTGCGACGAACTCAACTTCCCATTTCTTCAGTACGTCGGATAGCTGACTGCCAAAAACAACCTGCGCTTCGCCTTTGCCACCGTACTTCTTCTCTTCAGCTTCTACTTCAGCACGCAATGCGGCGAGCCGCCGCTCAGAGATCGGTGCCAGTCTCTGAGCGTGCAGCTTCGCCGTATGCGCACCACGCTGGCTGCGCTGGTATGTCACTTCGGACGGTCTTCTTCAGACCACGTAATGCCCGCGTTGGCGTTGGCCATCCATTCCTCAATCTCGATGCCCGGTATGGCGGCAGTGCCTTGCGCCCACTGATCAGACGCTACACCGGCTGCTGAGAAAGCCTGTACGCGGTCACGTATGGTGCAACCGCGATCGATCGTGCCCATGAAGACGCAGTGCCCCGCCTTGTAGCATACAGGCGCGAATGTCTGCGGGATCGGTGACGCGATCTTCTCGAACTGCCACTTCGAGTTACGGACGGCATAGACCTCTTCATGTTCAGTCGGAAGTTTGTACTTATAGTCCGACTTACTTCTGATGGCCTTGATGATGCCGAGGAACACGGCACGCCATTCGAACTGCGCCTGAGTGCAGAGACGGTTGCCGGCATGTTCGAGAAGCCCACGCAGGTTTGTCTTGTAGACTACTCTGGTAGTTACGCAGTGCGGGAGGATGCTGCGCGCATCTTCGGCAGGGATGCCGAGATCAATCAGCTTCTCGTACGCATCACTCACCTGCTGCATGATGTCACACCACAGCTTGAATGCCGGCTCATCACCAGCTGGCCCTGGCACGATGTGCGGCGGTAGTGCTGCTTCAGCTGCGAGGCCACGCTTGACGGCAAACCGCAGGCTCTCTTGCGCATAGACTGCAGTACGCTGCCGTACAAGCTGGTGCGTGAAGGAGCGCGTGACTCCCTCGATCATGAACTGGAAGTCGATGAACTCCCATGGTGCCTTGAGATGGGTCTTGAGGCTTTCGTCCCAAGCCCACTCACGTTGCTCGTCCGTGATGTCCCGCAGATGGTACACCGGGTCACCACGGTACATGCGGAAGCCTGCAGCTAGCGAGCCGAGCGGATCCGGCGTGGCGCTGAGGAGGGTCACACTTGGTGTAACCATGTGGCCCTCCTCGCGCCGGATCGGCTGCGACTCGTACATCGCTACATCCGCGTACCGTAGGATGTCCGAGCCGGACATCGCTAACCCTTCTTGCGGGCTACGACAGCCTTGGCCGTCTTGGTTTTCATGTACTCGGTCATCTGAGTGGACTTCGGCCGCAACCTGGCGACCTCTCCAGTCAGAGCAGGCTTGAGGACCACTGCTGCCTTGACAGGCGGGCTGTCGGTGTCCTTGACGGTCTCGATCCCTCCGAAGCCGACAACGGAGTCACCCTTCTTCCAGCGTGCACCCTTTGCCTGCGGTGCCTTGTAGCGCCACGTGATGCGAACGATCCCTGGCATGGTGAAGTCCTCACCAGCCTCGATCTCGTCCGCCGCGATGAGTGCGATGGCATCCATCACGCTCTTCGCGAGACCCGGCTTGATGCCGGTCTCCTTCTCCACTTCAACTGCAAGTTCGTGCTTGGTTAGCGACATGCTCCCTCCTAGTTTGCTTGTTACAATCCGCAGAAGTGTCGCGTCGTAGGCCACGGGTTCCAACCCCGCACCGCTACGGCATTCCGTCCGGCTTGTAGCTGTGCCCATACAGGCCAGTGATCTGCCGTGCCCCACCTCCGAAGGAAGGCACCTCCATAAGCCTTCATGAAGTTGTAGTCCATTTGCAAGCCGCCGTAGTACCCATAGCCGCTGCTGTCCGGATCCGTCCAACTTCCCTCGTGTGAGTGAATGCACAACAACCCGTTCGTCACGTAGTCGGAGCTTCCACCGGCTGCGTACGAACTTGCTACCATAGAGAACGCCACGCATAGCGCGGCTAGGATGACGTGTACCCTTCTCACAACCCTCCTGGGGTAGATGACAAGACAGGGTGACAGCCTCAGGCCACCCATGCGCAGCCCCGATCGCAGGCACCGGTCTAGAAATCCGGTCCCGTTGACCCATCAACCCGATTGCTGCGCGTCCCACGTTCATCACCTACTCGTCCTCCGACGACTCCTCGTCGCCGTTCTCGTCCTCGCCGTCGCCCTCCTCTGCCGGCAGGCCGGTGTCGGGATCGTTGGGCGTGGACTCGGGCGGCGTTTCGGGAGTGGCCTCGCTCATCATTTCTCCTTTCGTCATAGTTCCGGGTCGATTACCCACATCTCAGAGATGCTCACCTGGCGTGTAGGCATGTATCCCGGTTTGACACCGCGCACGAGAATGAGATCTCGGCCCGGCCTCATACCCCAGACCTTCTCACGTAGCCTGGGATACCGCCAGCGATCGACCCGGAGACCGAGTTGGTCACTCTCATCGTCGCCGACCATCACCACCCATTTGTCTAGGTGGGGATCCTTGATAGGTCTTCCGTTCAGTAGCGGATGCTTTGGATCGCTCAGATCTAGCTCCGCACCCTTGGCCTGGTTGAACTCAAATAGGTCGCGCTCGTTCCGCGTATAAATGCAGCCCAACCAGACAACCTCGATATCCTGTCCCTGTTCGTAGGGCAGGTCCTGGGCTACATGTGTCGGCAGCGGTAGCATGTCTAGATTGCCGTGATCGATCTCTGCCCTGACAGCGGCGATGGCCTTGTCTAGCCACAGCGCGCCGAACGGATCGTCACCGGCATCGGAGAATGCCTTGATCTTCTGCATCGTGATCGGACCGACACCTTTTACCTTGAGGAGATCTGGCCAATCACGCATGCCGTTCTCCTCACGATACTTGATGATGGCGCCACCTACCTTCTCACCGATACCCGGTACCTGACTGAAGCCGCTGATGAGATCCTTGTTCTCGCGCTGCCAGCCGATGCCACTTGTCCGTGGATGCGGTGGACGAATCACCAGCTTGCGGCCGAACCGCTGCGAGTCGCGGAGTAGACGACGCTCCTTCTCTACGTCGGTGGTGACGTTCAGCCTACACATGTAGAAGACCTCGGGGTGATAACGCTTGAAGTACATGGTGTGGTATGCGATCATACCGTAACTGACTGCATGACTAGCGTTGAAGGCATACGAGCCTGCCGTGATAAGTTTCATCCAGATGAGCCGTGCTAGCTCCGGCGTCATGATACCGTCGTCGCCGTGCAGATGCATCGCACCCTTCAGCGCCTGCTCCCATTTGCGGTTGAACTCCTGGTCACCTGACTTTTTGCTGATGATGCGGCGCACCTCAGCGCGGTGTGTCCAGTCGAAGTCGAAGATCGCACCTAGGAGTCTGAGGATTTGTTCCTGGTAAACAATCTGACCATACGTGCTATCGCAGATCTCACCCATCGCGGGATGTAGCTGCTCAGGCTTCTTCCTCCCCCACTTGATATCGATGTAATCATTAGCGGCGCCATTATGCAAAGGACCAGGGCGACCCAGAGCAGTGACATCGTAGACATGCTTGAAGTGATCGGGCTGAAGAGCGCCATTGACATACCGGCAGGCTCGGCCATCAAACTGGAAGATGCCAACAACATCGTTCTCCTTGAATCCCCGAATGACCTCGGGATCCTCTAGCGGCATGTTGTAGAGAGCGTCTAGGTCCCAACCCATTTCCTTGCGCATATGGTCCAGGGCTTCAATAGTGCTCAGCCCTAGCGCATCGATCTTCAGGAGTCCCTTTGCCTCTGCGTCGTACTTATCCATGCTAATGACCTGACGCGTCTCACCTTTGACCTTGCGCTCGTAAATAGCGGCCACATCCGTGATGGGACCAGTAGAAATGACCATTCCCGCCGCGTGGACTCCAAATCCAGCGTAGTTGCCCTCAAGGTCAAGTGAAGCTCCAAGATCCGGATATTTCTCAAAAACCTGGCGTGCCTGCGGAAACTGTTCAGCCGTATCCTCCACCGTCGCACTGGCCCGGAGATCGCCTGATGATCGTTCGATGAGAACATCTTTGATCTTTTGTATCTCCCAGTCGGGTACATGATAGACACGCGCTGCCGCATCCAGGCTATTCTTGCCTTTGAAGCGGGTGAACGTGCCGATGGTGCTAACCTTACCTGTTCCGTACTTCTGCTCCATGTAGCTCCAGATATCATTGCGACGATCGGATGAGAAGTCGATGTCCACATCGGGCAGATCCTGACGGGTGACGTCGATGAACCGCTCGAAGACCAGGTCAGGATAGAGCATGGGGTTGACCTCGGTGATGCGGAGCAGCCAGCAGACGAGTGAGCCTGCGGCGCTGCCACGTGCAGGGCCAACCGCGATGTCGTGATCCTTGGCCCAGCGCACCATGTCGCTGATGACAAGGAAGTAGTCGATGAAGTCTTTGCCTTCGATGACTTCCATCTCGTGCCTGAGCCGCTCTTTGTACGCAGACAGCTGCGGTTCGGACAGCTTGTTACAGCGGCGATAGCGCCACCCATCCAGGATCCAATCTCTCCAGACCTGGAGTGCGTTCTCGTACTCAGCCGGTACCGGGAATCGCACCATCTCTAGCGATGGGAGCTCAACCGTACAACGCTCGGCTACCTCCCGCGAGGTAAGGATCGCGCGAATAGCCTGCCGCTTAGTCAGCCCCGTACCGACCAGCTTACGCACGATCATCTGATCTGTCCATGGTGGGCAGAGGTTCGCGCTGTAACCCCATTCGCGCGCCATGTCCTCCAGGCTGCGCTTCTCGCCGGGTCGTAGGTTATGCAGGATTTGCTGCATCTCCTTCTCCTCCGGCACTGTGTAGTGGCAGTCGAAGGTCACCACATATGGAATCTTGAGCTCCTCGGCAATTCGGACAAGCATAGGGTTCGCCTGACACGTCTTCTCAAGTTCCGGGAAAGCCTGAAGCTCGATGTAATAGGCGTCGCCGAACTGGCGCTGGTACTGAGCAGCAAGGCGTCGTGCTCGTCCAAAGGAAGCGTCAGCTTCAGGCACGTGTTTCCCGCCCACGGCGGCTGTAGAAAGTGCAGAGCCTTGACATCCACTAAGTATGACCAACCCGCGCTTATGAGCCGCAAGCATTCGTCCGTCTGCTGTGGGCTCATAGTAGTAACCTCTCGAATAAGTATCAGAAACGAGGCGGAGCATATTGCGATATCCCTCCGCGTGTTCGGCCAGAATGGTAAGGTGATTCTTCCTTTGTGTTGCGTTTTCACCTAGCTCTCCCGTGTAGAGTTCAACTCCAAAGAGAGGCTTGATCCCCTGTTTCTCAGCTGCAGCCTCAAGCTGTACGTGCGATGAGATGTTCCCATGCTCTGTTGCGGCCAGGGCAGTGAGTCCGATCTCACTCGCTCTACGGACATGAGCCGACGGTAGAGCATACCCATCTCCGTATGAAAACGTAGTGTGATGATGTAGAGATGCAAACGTCATCTCCCTCGTCCGCTGCGGTAGTCTAGCCGTCCGCTTCACTTTGCGATGGATAATGGGCGTGTGGTGCCCGTGCCCGTCGCGGTGGACGGGCACACGGACGCTGAGGTACTCATGCTCTCTTTCGCGCTTCGCCATCAGGTCGTGCCCTCCGCGATCCTGATCGCGAAGTTCGCGTAGTTGATGATGTCGGCGAACTCCTCAACCATGTTATTGATCAACTCAGCACGATGCGGCTCTGTTAGATGTCCAGCGAGCAGATCCAGCGCGTTGAGAGCTCGGTCAATCTTCGTCCGAATCTGGACGGCCTGATCTCGACAGGAGTATTGCTTCCAGAGCGCGTGCCGCAGTCTCTCACGATCAACGTGTACTTCCCACGCCATGCGGATGACCCGCATGTAATCCTGGGCGTCCTCTTCTGAGAGTGCCCCTCGGGTGTCATATGTCTCCTCGAACGTCATGATGTAAGCCCCATGACTTCTTTCGCTCCCTTGTAGACGTCATGTAGCAGGACACCGTGCTCCCACCGAGCCCATCTGCCGAGCCGGTGGATGCGCGGCCAACAATCGCAGTCATTATCTACCGCCTTGAGCCCCATCTTCCACGTAGGGTCGCTCTCGTCGTAGTCAGGCGGTTCGCTCGCGTACTCGATTGAACAGATACCGCCGATGATGGACCAGCGGTACCACTGATCGTGCGCGTAGCCATTGTAGATGAAGATGTCCTTCTCCTTGTCCAGCGGCGGTGCCTCTATCGTACGGATGTAGTATGGCGTGCTTCTAAACTCGTGCTCGTGCTGACAAATCAGCGGCTGCGGTAGCGTAGAGATCGCAACGTCAAACTCATACCCGATGTTGTGTAGGCCAACATCGTTGTTGCTGAAATCAGTTTCAAGGATCTTCCACTCGTAGCGTTCCCAGAGCGTGTCGTACACAAGCGGTAGGTTCCACGATGGGTATGCTTGCAGGTAACGCTCCCATGCGGTATAGCGGGCAGCGTCACCGTACACCTTCTTCGCGTATCCCTCGGCGGTGCCCAGTCGGACGTATTGTACAAAGTTGTCCGGGTACACCGGGCTGATGCCTGGGATCGGCTCGTGCAGGTACATGGCCCCAGGCAGTACGCTCTTCTGCTTGATGCTGAAGATGGTGACGTTCGCACCCTCAGTCTCCTCGCAGGCGTGAGCCGCGATCAGCCCCGCTGGCCCGCATCCTAGGATCGCTACATTCATATCTTGACCTCCCTGAGCAGGGCATGAAGCGTTGGCTCAACGTAGATGTCGCCGAGATAGCGGCGGATCATGCGTGCCTCGTACAATGTGTTGATGATGCCGTTCGCTTCATCCCTGGGTATGTTCAGAAGCTCCTCGAGATCCTGACGGCGGAACTTCCCTTGGTTGCGAAGATGCTTGGCAAGCAGCGGACGACCTTTGAGGTACTGCGCGATCGTCTTCTTGTTGTCCTCAGCCGCTGCCCTGTCAGCCAAGATCTCCTTGCTGCGCTCGCGGTACCCGAACGTAGGCATACCGTAGAGCACATTCATGAAGGTACAGGCTGCCTTCACGTGCTCGGGTCGCACGATTACCTTCTGGTATGAAGGATCGGTGCTGAAAAGTCGCGCGGCGAGAGCTACAGAAACTCGCGCTATTTTTGTGCGGATATTCGCCGCCTGTACTAACGGTGGGTCTTCTATGTACCTCTTTCCCATCTCATTAGCAAGGTCGAACACCAGCTGTTCCGCTGGCTTCAAGAACTGTACATGTTCAGCAGTTCGCGTCCAGCACCAGCGTAGTAGCGCATGACATGCCTCCGGTGTGTACTTCAGTTCACCACCGCTTACTGGCTGGTTGATTGTCTCAGCGGCCACGTCGAAGGATGTACAGGCCATCGCGAGATCGAAGCGTGCTATGTCCTCTGCGTTGCCGATGAGCGGCTTGATAGCGTCCACGCCGTAGGTGTAGTTTGCCATCGTCGCGTTACGTGGGTTGCCCATCCATAGCAACCGTGTGCGCGCCCAGGTGGCGTCTTGCTGAATCTTGGTAAGCTTCGCCTGCCCTGACGAGCGGATGTCGCTCATCTGCGCGATGTCTTCCGGCGTCAGCCCGCTGATCTCGTCCAGCACAACCAAGCGTCTGTCGTTGACGGGCACGACGCCCCAGGTGATGGCCCAGTCACGTCCTCCCATTTGCTGTAGGCCACCTACCACGCCTGCGAAGCTGGCAGCCTCACAGCTGATTAGCTCCCCGCCACCGTAGTGACGTATCAGCCGCTCGGCTGCCAGGCTCTTGCCGGTGCGTGTATCACCGATGATGAGGCTGTCTAGCCAGCCACGCTCAATCAGTTCACCGGCGAAACTGAAGCCAAGGATGCTATGAAATGTCAGATCCATGAGCGCGTGCATCTCTGGGCGTCCGTGTATTCTCGTGATGTGATTGCTCAATGCTCGGCTGATTTCGGCCAGCTTTTTGAGAGGATCACTCGGTGCCTGAAATCTCTTCAACAGCAGGATGGTAGCGTCGTTCATGTCAAAGCCATCGATAACGGTCTCGGTGTACGCTACTTCATGCGCCAAGAACTCCTTGCGCTGATCGCGTGGGTTCGCATATAGTGCACCTACAACCATCACCGTACTATTCGCAATCAGATCGTGATGTCCTACCGACGTGATGGTGATGCCCTTGTACCGTGCTGCGTCCGGCGAGACGTCTGAACCGTCCGAGTGATCCAACGCTGGACGCGCAAAGAGTACGTCTACTGATTGGTGTTCAGAGGATTCATGGTGAAGTCTGCCACACTTACCGCCGGGGATCCCGAATGATTCGTTGATCGCGAATGCTAGCCCAGGCTTGGTGGCTTCAATCATGGACAGGATGAGGGGATCATCGGGGGTGAACTCAATCTCAGTATCACCACCCATGGCGTTGAGAGGACAGCCTTGACACTTAGCACCAGCGTCCTGTGAGCAGA
>Ga0126369_10001512_pt1 | contig 16164 bp, 11 predicted proteins | sample PanSoiMetaPlot_1_FD_109646 | JGI IMG/M metagenome (GOLD analysis project Ga0126369, IMG submission 109646) | Tropical forest soil microbial communities from Panama - MetaG Plot_1 | ecosystem: Environmental > Terrestrial > Soil > Tropical forest > Bulk soil | place: Panama | collected 2016-02-17 | reverse complement strand
TCACACGGTCCCCGAAAGAGGACTCGAACCCGGATCTGCGATTCCGGTATCCAGTGTGAGCGAGACCGGCGATCGGCCAATTCTCGACGAACCGCCGGTGCTGCTCCCAATGCCCGCCTACCACGGGACGCTCGCGGCCGTGCGTTGCCTAGGAGCTGCCGGAATCTCCGTCACGGTCGCGGACGGCAATCCATTGGTACCGGCCAATTGGTCCCGCTTCGCAGCTCGCCGCGTCCGCTGTCCCGATCCATCGAACCCCTCTCGGTTCATGAGCTGGCTCTGTGAGTTTGGCGAACGCTATCCCGGATACGTCCTCTATCCGACCAGCGACGACCTGGCCTGGCTGTACTCGAGGCATCGGGACGAGCTGACCAAGCGTTTCATACTACGGCATCCACCGGTGGAGGTGACCTATGGGCTGCTCAACAAGATTCGGCTGCGCACTGCGGCGGAAGCGGTGGGACTATCGATGCCGCGCACTTGGGTCCCGGCGGGCGAGGCCGATCTTGAGGGCATCTCGGCCGCCGCGCACTTTCCAGTGGTGATCAAACCACAGACGCAAATTCTCTTTCACCCGCACGCGAAGGGCGTACCGGTGTGGCAGCCACGAGATCTTCAGCGGGCTTACGCCCAGTTCATCTCTGCAACAAAATACGACTCGTCCGTGATCGCCTATGACCCAAGCGTCTGCCGCGTCACCGTACAAGAGTACTTCCCTTCGCAAGCGGAACGGATCTACGGAATCACCGGTTTCATAGGCCCAAGGGCCGAACTCTTCGCGACCCGCGCCTCACACAAGATCTTGCAGCAGCCCAAGCAACTGGGAGTGGGCCTGTGTTTCGAGGAAGCTGAGGCGCGGCCGGAACTGATCTCGAAGATTGCCAGCTTATGCACGAGCGTCGGATATGAAGGCATATTCGAGGCGGAATTCGTTGAGCACGGAGGGAGTCTGCTTTTGATCGACTTCAATCCGCGGTTCTACGGGCAAATGGCCTTCGACATCGCGCGTGGACTGCCGCTGCCCCTGCTCGCATACGATGCGGCGCTCGGCCGCTGGGATCGCCTCAGCCGGCGAATTGCGCTGGCTTCAAATTGCAGCGTACAACGAGGACTGATCTACTGCCGCAGTCTCGAGCTGAAGCTCCAGCTGGTTACCCGACAACTTTGCCGAAGGATCTCCCGAGAGGAGTCGGAGCGCTGGTGGGGGTGGCTGAGGACCCACCGCGGTTCAACCGTGGACGCGGTAGCCGATGCGAATGACCGCATGCCGGAGTGGTTGGAAGCTTTCCATCATTTCGCGCGGTTCGCGCGGCACCCCAGAAGCTTCGTGCGTCAAGTCGTCACCGATTGAGCTGCGCCCGAGCGGCACGCTATCTTGTGGGCGGCCGCGCGGCTTTGGCCCCCCCTGGAGAAGCAACTTGGAAGTTCTCATCGTTGGTGCAGGCCCGTACGGTCTTTCCCTCGCCACCCATCTACGCCACCGCAAGGTGCCATTTCGGATTTTCGGCCAGCCGATGCGGTTTTGGCAGGGGATGCCGCGCGGGATCTTCCTCAAGTCATTTGCCTTCGCGACCACCATCGACAGTCCCGAGAAGTTGCCGTTCGAAGAATGGTGCCGTGAGCGGGGTCTCGAGGACCGTGAGCCGTGCAGCACCGTGTCTTTCACCCACTACGGGCTATGGTTGCAGAGGAAGTTGGTGCCCGAGGTCGAGCCGGTCGATGTCCAGCTCATCGAAGGCGTCCAGGGTGGATTCCTCGCCACTCTAGCAAGCGGCGAACAAGTCCAGGCGCGGCGAGTGGTGGTGGCCGTGGGCTTGCGGTACTTTCAACACCTACCGGAGGTGTTCGCGGGACTTCCGCGCGAGCTGGTTTCGCATACCGCGCAACACCAGAGCTACGATCACTATTCGGGGAAGGATGTTTGCGTAATCGGAGCGGGACAGTCAGCGTTCGAGGCAGCCGCGCTTCTGAATGAGGGCGGTTCCAAGGTGGAGCTGCTGATCCGCAAAGCCCGACCGATCTTCCATAGGAAGACTCCCTTTGAGCGCTCAATCCTCGCTCGGTTGCGGGAGCCCTTGAGCGTCTTGGGCGCCGGGAAGCTGAACTGGGCACTGGAGCACTTCCCGCTAGGCCCGTACTTCATGCCTGACTCAGCGCGCGTGCGATTGACCCGGAGGCATCCGTGTCCGGCCGGTGCTTGGTGGGTGCGCGACCGGGTTGAGGGCAAAGTCAACATCCGCACCCGGTGCGAGATTGTCTCTGCCCGCGCCGAAGGTGGCCGCCTACTGCTGCGCGTGCGCAAACAAGACAAGGGCGAGTTCGAGCTTCGCACCGATCACCTGGTTGCGGGAACGGGCTACAAAGTCGACGTGGACCGCCTACCGTTTCTCGACCAGGATCTGCGAGCGCGGATCGATCGCATTGAACGGGCCCCGCGCTTGAACCGTCATTGCGAGTCGTCGGTATCCGGGCTTTATTTTGTCGGAGTGATGTCAGCAATGAGCTTCGGACCGCTGTTTCGATTCGTCGCCGGCACTGCCTTTACTGGACCATCGCTTTCTCGCCATCTGGGTCGCGTCGTGGCGCGCGAGGCCAGCGCCAGGGCACGCGTTCAGCCCCCGGTCACCGGAAGGGTGTTGAGTTAGTCGCGCGCCGTGCCGGTGCAACTCCCGGCCCCCTGGCTCACGCCTCCTTACGATGTTGGGAACGTGGGGCGCGAAGCGAAACTTCTTAGAGCGATGCAGGCCTCGACCTCGGGTCCTGGCTGAGCTCTACAACCCAGTCGCACGTTATGGTATGCGCGCTCGTGGGGTTTTGGGTGCTGCGGGAGGGTAATGCTTGGAAGCTCTCATCGTTGGAGCGGGTCCATACGGTCTTTCAATTGCCACTCATCTTAGAAGCCGCAAGGTGCCGTTTCGAATCTTCGGCCAGCCAATGCGGTTTTGGCAGGAGATGCCGTCCGGAGTCTTCCTGAAGTCGTTGGGCTTCGCCACCACTATTGATGGGCCCGAAAATTCCGCGTTCAGCAACTGGTGCCGCGAGCGGGGCCTCGAGGATCGCGAACCCTGCTCCGTGAGGTCCTTTTACGAGTATGGGCTGTGGTTGCAGAAGAAACTCGTCCCCGAGGTTGAACGCGTCGATGTCCAACTGATTGAACGCGCCGGGGATGGTTTCGTGGTCACCTTGGCGAGCGGCGAGCGGGTGGAGGCGCGGCGGGTGGTGGTGGCGGTGGGCCTGCAGTACTTTCAAAGGATGCCGGAGGTGCTCGCGGGACTTCCGCGCGAGCTGGTTTCGCACACTGCAGAACACAGGAGCTACGATCAGTTCCCAGGGAAAGAGGTTTGCGTCATAGGAGCCGGGCAGTCGGCGTTCGAGGCGGCAGGGCTTCTCCACCGGAGCGGTTCTCAAGTACAGCTGCTGATCCGTAAATCCCGACCGATCTTCCACACCAAGACACCGATTCGTCGCTCGCTGCTCACCCGTTTGCGGGATCCGCTGAGCGTCCTCGGGGCCGGAAAGCTGAACTGGGTGATCGAGCATTTCCCTCTTGGCCCGTCGTTTTTGCCCGACGCAAAGCGGGTGCGGTTGACGCGTGGGCACCCTTGTCCGGCAGGTGCGTGGTGGGTGCGCGACTGGGTCGAAGGCAAAGTGACCATCCGCACGCGTTGCGAGATCATCTCTGCTCGGCCGCAAGGGGGCCGGCTGCTGCTGCGCGTGCGCGAGCAGGACAAGGGCGAGTACGAGCTTCGCACGGACCACCTGGTGGCTGGGACTGGCTTTGAGGTCGACCTGGACCGGCTACCGTTCCTCAGCGAGGATCTACGAGCTCGCCTCGATCGCATCGAGAAGTCGCCGCGCGTGAACCGCCATTGCGAGTCGTCCGTTCCCGGGCTTTATTTTGTCGGGATCATGTCCGCATTCAGCTTGGGACCGCTGTTTCGCTTCGTAGCCGGCACTGCCTATATTGGACCAGCGCTGGCACGCCATCTGGCACACAGGGCGGGCCGCGCGGCGACCACTCCAGCCGGAGTCCAGCCCGAGGTGACTGGTAGCGTGATGAGTGAGCCCTTGGGCGGCGATTGAGGGTCGGTGGGTCAAAAAAACTGAATAACGACGCCTTCTTTGTGTTACCAATCCGCGCGCGGTCTCGGTACAACTCCGGGCCCCCAGCGCTCAGGCTTCTTTAGGAAGTTGGCTGCGTGCGGCAGGAACTCAAACACCTTAGAGCAACGCCGGCTCCTGCGGCGGAGCCACAGCTGAGCCCGGTCGACGCGCAGCGGCTCTGGCTTGAAGTGCACCGTCGCCCATGGTCGTCGCTGGTCATCGTACCGGCGGATCCGGGCACTGTCGCCGCGGGCATCGCAACCAGCCTGGCGAAGGCAGGCGCCACCTTGGGCGATCCAGAGCTGCGGGTGCTGAATGCCGAGGGAATGGGCGCCGAGGCGATCCGAACGGTGATTGCAGACCTGAAGCTGATCGGAGAACTCTCCGGCGGGGCGGTTTCGGCAAACACCGGCAATCCCTGGCGAGTGGTTATCACCATCGACTCGGTGGAAACAAACCCGCTGGGCGTGATGCTCGCACAAGCTGCCGATGCGGCGCTGCTCTGCGTGCGCAAAGGCAAAACCGAGCTCGCTGCTGTTCGAAAGACGGTGGAGCTGATCGGGCGAGATCTCTTCATCGGGTCGTTGGTGTTGTCCGGTCGGCGCTGATCCGAGCGTGGATGGCCGCGTCGAAGGTTGGCGCTCGCCCTATCGGAACACCTGATGCCGATGGCACCAGCGGATGAGCACGTAGATCGCCCAAATCCGAGACCAGTAGAGGCCCGGCGCGCCGTCGCGGAAAGCTTGCCAAAGGCGGCGTACCGGCTCGGGGTTTAGGCCGGCAGCGGAGACCGCGGCCGGGTCGCGCATCGTCTCATCGATCGTCTTGCTCAAACCCTGGCGGATCCAGCGATCATAGGGGAGCACGAACCCACTCTTGGGGCGGTTGAAGAGCGCCGGGTCCAGTCCGCGCAAGCCGATTTGTCTTAGCAGTGCCTTTTTGCCAACCGGCGTGTAGCGAAGGCCGTCCTCGAGCCGGTCGACACTCTCAAACAACACTGAATCGACGAGCGGAAGACGCTGCTCGATCGACGCAGCCATGCTCGCGGCATCGTTGTCGCGCAGCAGCCTCTCGCCGAGGAAGAGTCGCTGTTCCATGACGCTGATTGCCGACAGGGCCGAGCGATCTGCGGTCTCTTTGTAGAGCAAGGCGCGGAAGGCGGGCGAGAGCCCATCGATCAGCGGAGCCACTGAATCCAAGGCCACCAGCTCCCGCTGAAATTCCGGGAGAAACAGCGCGTACGCGAGCTGGTAGAGCGACAGCAGGTCGTCTGCACGGCGCAGCATTTCGGGCAGCTTTGCCCAGCGCGTCTGCGGCGCCACCGCGCCGGCCCTTCCGGTGAGCCGAGAGGAGAGCACGGCCGCCGCCGCGACCAGGGCTCCGCGGGGCACAAAGCTAAGTCGCTCGGACCAGCGCTGAAGGATCGGCAGCTCGCGGAATGACGGGTAGCCGCCGAACAGCTCGTCGCCCCCGGTCCCAACCAGTGCAACCGTGAACCCAGCCCGGCGAACCGCTTCGGACATGTAGTACGAATTGAGCCCGTCGAAGGTTGGCTGGTCGATGCTTTCGAGCGCCCGATCGAGGTGCTCCACAAAATGCGCTTCGGTGAGCAGTACCTCTTGGTGTTCGGTGCCGATCGCCGCGGCGATCTTACTGGCGAAAGGCGCCTCGTTGAGCACGGGGTCCTCGAAGGCGAGGGTGAAGGTGTGCACCGGTCCAGCAGCGGCGCGCTTAGCCAGGTTGGCAACCGCGGAGGAGTCGACGCCGCCAGAGAGAAACACCGCCAGCGGGACGTCGCTGAGAAGGTGCAGGCGCAGCGACTCCTCGAGCGCAGTGCTCAGCTCGGCGTTGTCGATCGGCTCGGATTCGCAGCGGGGCGGAATCGACCAACACTCCTCGGTGGCGGTCTCACGCCCTACGCCATCAAATACTCGAAGCTCCCCCGGCATCAACGACTCAATTCCCTGCACCGCGGTGTCCGGGCCGACGATGAAGCCATTCCAGGCAATCGAGGCCGAGGCTCGCGGATTGAGCCTCGGCTTTTCCAGCAGCCCCGATGCCAGCAGGGCGCGTACCTCCGAGGCGAAGGCCAGCGACCAACCTTGGTCGGGATTGGGGCAGCGCGCGATGTACAGCGGTTTGATTCCGAGTGGGTCCCGCGCGAGAAGCAGCTCACGCTTGTTCGGATCCCATAGAGCGAATGCGAACATCCCGCGCAGCGAGTTCACCGCGCGACGCCCTTCGATGCCGATCGCGCGGAGCATCACCTGGGTATCGCCGGTGGACTCGAAGGTCTGCCCCTTTGCCAGCAGTCGATCCCGCAGGGACTGGAAGTTGTAGATTTCCCCGTTGAAGATGAGCACCTGGCCGGTCACCGGGTCGTGCATCGGCTGCGATCCCGCGGAGGACAGGTCGAGGATGGCGAGCCGTCGATGCCCAAAAAGCACGCCATTTCCCAACTCGTCCGAGGGCGATTCCCAGTACCCTTCACCGTCTGGCCCCCGATGAGCCATGGCATCGCTCATTCTGCGCACCGCTTCGCGGTTGCGCGAGTCAAGCCGACCGACGATTCCAGCGATCCCACACACGGCTCATGCCTAACATAGAAAACGGCGCTCGCGACAGTCGTGCGGCGTTCGTGACACCCGTGAGCTCCATCGCATTTGGAAACACGCGGATCGCCTAGCGACGGAACGGATAGAAGGTGAGGGCGGCGAAGGCGGCCCACTGCGCGTGGGGAAGTCCGGCCACGGGACGACTCACCCAAAAGCCTCGTGGGCCCACCGATACTTCGATCTGCCGGATCGCCGCCCACACCATGTTCAGCTCCCCCGTGCCGTAGCGGTCGCCGCGGACCGTGCCCAGGCCGCCGGAGACCCCGGAGGTCAGCGCCACGCTGCCGATCGCATGCAGGTTGAACGTGAGGTCGCGTGCGGCCGCGACGGTGAGGCCCGCGGTGATGCCTCCGCGCTCGACGAAATCGCCGCTGATCACATCGCCGACCGGCTCCGCCGCCGCCCGCAACGACAGCGACAGGCCGCGCGTCCCGAACGCGACCGGGGAGAGAGCGAGGTCGGCGTGGGCGTTGTAGACCAGCGAATTGCGGGTGCCGGTGCTCGGGGTGACGCCTCGCCCGAGGGAAGGACCCGCTCCCAATTGAAAGGTCGATCCCGGCGCCAACTTCGTGCCCCAGCCGAGCAGCGCGTTGGCCACGCTCACCCGGTTACCGTTGGAGTATCGGGTGTCGAATCCCGAAAGCTCAGCGTCGAATTGGTCCAAACGCGTGAGCAGATGGCTGAGCTGCGCGCGCAGGCGTCCTCCGCGCGCGAGCGGAACGGAGTTGCGGGAGGGAGGGTCGGCGCCGCCGCTGACCTGCCATGCGGCATCCGTCGAGATTCGGGTTCGGCGCGATAGGTCGACTTCCACCGCCCCGGTCGTGGTGGACTCCTCCAACACCACGATCGGCATTGCCGGCGGCGGCTGGGCTCCCGGAGGAGGCGGGCCTGGACCCGCCGCGGGTAGACCCGAGAGAGGAGAAAGATCGATCGAGCCATACCCCAGGTCTTGCCGAAGCCGCATCCGAAGCGTGGTGCTATCGCGCACCTCGACCGCTCCGAATGCTCGGGCAAAGCCCCGCCCCACCACGCCTCCTCCGGGGTTGGCGATCAACAGTTGAGGCGCGATGCCCGCGCGCCAAAGCACCGTCTTCTCGTCGTCCTGGAGGGTTAGCGAAAGCGTGGCAAGGCCAGTGTTCGGGGTCAGCTGACCGGGGACGTGAGAGGCGGTGCGTCCCTCGATCCGGGCGGTGCCATCGACCAGCGCGCTGCCCATGAGGACCGCCGCGAGCAGCGCCCCCATCAGCAATTACTCGACGATCACCGCATCGTCCGCGAGCAGACGAAAGCGTGCCGCAGGCGTACCGGGCGTTGCCAGCTCGTCCATGCGAAAGCGGATTCGCACCTCCTCCGAGCTTCGCAAGACGTAGATCCGGTCCTTGTGAGCAAAGTCGTTCAGCCCGCCGGCCGCAGCAAGCACGCGCAGCACCCCCTGGCCGGGTTCGATGGTGTAGACACCCGGGTGCGCCACCTCCCCGACCACTGAGACCGCCGAGGTGTGGGTTTCCTCAACCAACACTGTGACCGCGGGCTCGCGGATGAACGCGAGAAGCAGCTTTTGCACGGTCTTCGCAAAATCCCCGGGCGTCTGACCCGCCGCGGTAACGTCGTTAAGGAACGGCAACGAAACCTTGCCGTCCATTCTGACGCGGGTCTTCGCGGACATCGCATCTTGACCGAACACCCGGACGTTGATCAGATCGCCAGGGGCGATCCGGTATTCAGTGTTGGTTTCGCGCACCTGGCGGTAATTATCGACCCAGATGTATTTGCCGGATGAGCACGCGATGGCCAGGCACGAGGTGATCGCCCACGCCATGAGCGCCGAAAACCAGCGCCCAAAACCCTTGCGGAAGCGCATCGATACTCTCCACACCCGCTCCAAAGTTCCAATAAATCAGCGTACTCGAGGTTCTCAGCTGGCAACAAGCAATGAAGTGCGTGGCGCCCGGGTGGACCAGGCCAGCTTAGGGACACCCTAGCCGAAAGCTTCCCCGGCGAATCGAAAGAGACCCACTCAAAAGTTGGCTGGTTGGCTGTGGGGCTGACGACTGTCTGAGGCCAGTGGATGGGGTTCCTGTCGACCCTTGGGAAATGGGTTTCTTCCCGAATTGCCGCGAAATCGTCCGGATGATGCAACCCATTAATGGGGTGCGGGAAGTTCCATGCCCCTGTTGCAAATTCTTCGATAGGCGAAGAGCATTGCTTAACGTACGCTGGGCCCTCCTGGTGGGGGCAAAAAAAATACGATCGCCCTGAGAGCCAGGGGGCCGGCAGTAAATGCAACCACAGCGCCGATACGTTTTGATTTCCCCCTGCCGGGACGAAGCGGCGCACATGCGGCGCACGCTCGAAAGCGTCGCTGCTCAGACGGTCCTTCCGAGTCTCTGGGTAGTAGTCGACGACGGCTCCACCGACGAGACGTCAAAAGTGTTGGAGCACTACGAACGGAAGCTGCCTTACTTGCGGGTTGTGCGTCGCAGCGATCGGGGCCGACGCGAGGTTGGCCCGGGAGTGATTGAAGCCTTCTATGATGGCTTGAACACGCTCAACCTCGACGACTTCGACTACCTGTGCAAGCTCGACATGGACCTCGAGCTTCCGCCCCGATACTTCGAGTTGCTGATGGTGCGAATGGAGCGCGAGCCTCGATTGGGCACATGCTCCGGCAAGCCTTGGTTCATTCACCCGCGCAGCGGTGAGAAAACGCAGGAGGTTTGCGGCGACGATATGTCGGTCGGGATGACGAAGTTCTTTCGGGTCGCCTGTTTCCGAGAGATCGGTGGCTTCGTGCGCGAGGTGATGTGGGACGGGATCGACTGTCATCGTGCTCGGATGTTGGGGTGGCTTGCGGAAAGCGTCGCCGACGAAGAGCTCCGCTTCATGCATCTTCGCCCGATGGGTTCGAGCCAGGGTAGAGGCCTCTGGTCCGGTCGGGTGCGCGCGGGGCGCGGCCAGTACTTCATGGGGACTTCGCCGCTTTATTACCTCGCCGTGGCGATCTACCGACTGCTGAAACACCCGGTCCTTTACGGCAGCATCGCGATGCTCTGGGGCTACTTCTCCAGCCAGCTCAAAGGGCTGCCGCGCTTCGACGAGCCAGGCTTCCGCAGGTTCCTCCGGCGCTACCAGCACCTTTGTCTCACCAGGGGCAAAGCGGCGGCGACGCGAAAGATCGCGCGGGAGCGAGCCGCCGTCTGGCAAGCGAAGCACGATTCCAGTCCGGCTCCTTCGGCGATTTCCAAGCCTCGCTCGCAATTGCTGGGAATCCCGTTCGACGCCGCGACGATGCGAGAGGTCACCGGTCAATGCCTCTCTTGGTGCACCACTTCGCGCCGACCCCACACGGTGATCACCTTGAACGCGGCAACCGTCTGCATGATGAGACACGATCCCGCGCTCCGGGACGCCTGTCTGGCGGGTGACATCATTGTCCCCGACGGGATGTCCGTGGTGTGGACGTCCTTTCTGACCGATTCTCATTTTCCAGAGCGGGTCACGGGCGTGGATCTGATGGCGCAGCTGCTGGAGGTTGCCTCCGAGCGCCGGCTCAAGGTCTACTTGCTCGGCGCCAAGCCGGAGGTGGTCTCGAAGCTGGCGCAGCTTTGCGCCGAGCGCCATCCGGGGTTGCTGCTGTGTGGTTACCACGACGGCTACTTTTCCGTGGCCGAGGAGCCGGCGATCATCCAGGAGATCCGTGAGCGCGCACCGGATATGCTGTTCGTCGGCATGCCGACTCCGTTCAAGGAAACTTGGTGCGAAGGCAATCGGAGGAGCCTTAACGTTCCGGTGATGATCGGTGTTGGAGGAAGCTTCGATGTCCTCGCCGGATACGTCCGGCGAGCGCCCAAGTGGGTCCAATCAATGGGAATGGAGTGGTCGTGGCGATTGGTGATGGAACCGCGGAAGATGTGGAAACGTTACCTGGCGACCAACACGGAATTCATCTGGCTTGTAGCCCGGGCGATTTTAGCACGGCGGATGTGGCGAGTGAGTGATGGGAGTGTGCATTAATTTAATCCACGCAGGGGCGTGCCGGTGAGTATCAAAAACTTGGCAGTGTTCATGGGCACTCGGCCCGAGGCAATAAAGCTCGCCCCGGTGGTGGGTGCCCTTCGACAGTCGTCGGACTTCAAGTGCGAGGTGGTGGCGACCGGGCAACACCGGGAGTTGTTCCAGCAGGTGGCCGAGCAGTTCGGCTTTCAGGTGGATGCCAATCTGGAGGTGATGCGCCCCAACCAGAGCTTGGCCGGCCTTACCGCACGCCTGATGGACGCAATCGATGGCTGGTTGGAGCAAGCCCGACCCGACATGGCGTTGGTCCAGGGGGACACCACCACGGTACTGGTCGCCTCCCTTGCCTGCTTTTACCGCCGGATCCCGATCGGCCACGTGGAAGCGGGGCTTCGCACCGGCAACCTCTGGTCTCCTTTTCCCGAGGAGGCGAACCGCAAGCTCGCGACGGCGCTGGTATCCCTGCACTTCGCTCCCACCGCCTCGGCCCGCGACGCCCTGCTCGCCGAGGGTGTGCTGGAAGAGAACATCGTTGTCACCGGCAACACGGTGATCGACGCCCTGTTGTCGGAGGTGGCGATCCAACAGCGCAATGAGCGCATTTCCGGCGCGATCGACAGCGAGCTCGCGCTTTTGCTCGGGGCAGACTGGGGATCGGTGCCTTTCGTTCTGATTACCGGGCACCGGCGCGAAAACTTTGGCGACGGCCTCCAACAAATCTGTGAAGCGATCGAGACTCTGGCCCGCCGTTTTCCCGACCACCGCTTCGTCTACCCGGTGCACCCGAATCCGAATGTGTTGGTTCATGTGAAGCGCCTGCTGGGAGACCTTTCCAACGTGCGGCTGATCGAGCCGCAAGGCTATCGGAGCTTCGTTCGACTGCTGTCGCGTTGCCGTTTGGTGCTCACCGACTCTGGCGGCGTCCAGGAGGAGGCCCCGTCGCTCAACAAGCCGGTGCTGGTGATGCGCGACACCACCGAGCGGCCGGAGGGCGTCGAAGCAGGAACGGCCATCCTCACCGGGCCGAAGGCATCGGCAATCGTGGATAAGACGACCCGGCTTCTGACAGATGCGATCGCTTACCGGGCCATGGCGAGCGCCAAGAACCCGTATGGCGACGGTCTGGCCGCGGAGCGGATCGTCTCCCGGATCCGCCGTCACTTCGGGATTGTCCGAACCCACACCGTTTCCGATGTTCGCCGGCGGCCCACCTTGCCTCAGGGTGCCCCTCTGTGAGTGGGCTGGCAGGCCTGGAGCGCGGCGGAGATGGTACCGACCCCGCAGGGCGTCTGAGCATTCTCTGCGTCTCGCAAGTGCCCCCAAGCCCGCCTCGCTTTGGGGCTCAGGCGCGCATCCACGGGCTGATGACTCGCTTGGCGCGGCATCACGAGCTCACTGCGATCTGCTTGGTCGAGGAAGAGTTCGATCTCGAGGAATGCCGCCGCGCGATGCAAGGCTACTGTCGAGAGGTGGTCCTGATTCGCAACCCGAACGGGCATGTTGGCCTGTCCAAGCGAAGCCTCCAACTGCGCTCGCTGGCGTCGCTTCAAAGCTTCCAACGTCATTTGTATTCGGCGCCAGGGTTCCAGAATGAGCTGAATCGGCTGCTTCGCCGGAGGCGTTTCGATCTAGTGAACCTCGAGTTTCCGTTCCTTGCCCACTTCCAGTTGAAGCAGTCGCCGCCCGGCACGCGCCCACCGGTTTTGGTGCTCAATGCTCACGAGCTAGAGCACGACAAAGCCCGTCAATTTGCGCGCAACGGCGGGATCGGCCGGCGACTCTATGCCAGCCTCAACTGGCGCAAATTGCGCAGAGAAGAGCTGCGGGCTTTCCGGGCCGCGGACGGGATCTCCGCCTGCAGCGTCGACGACCAGCGGCGGATTCTGCACCAGGTACCATCCGCGCGCACGGCGGTGGTACCCAACGCGGCCGATGTCGAGTTCTATCGGCCGCGGCCCTCCGATCCCGTGGCGGACGGCCGCAGCATCGTTTTCTTCGGCTTAATGTCCGACTATCCCAACATCGATGGGGCGCTTTGGTTTTTGCGAGAGATCTGGCCGAGAGTTGCTGCTGCCCGCCCGGACGCCGTTTGCAGAATCATCGGCAAAGGGGCGCCCCCGAGCTTGCTCGAGTACGCCGGGCCGCGTGTCGAGCTTGCAGGCCTGGTGCCGGACCTGCGTCCCCACCTGGCATCGGCGGCAGGGTTGGTGGTTCCACTACGAATCGGCGGCGGAACGCGACTCAAGATTGTCGAGGGGATGTCGATGGGTAAGGCGATCGTCTCGACGACGCTGGGCGCCGAGGGAATCGATGCCGTGCCGGAGCGCGACATCCTGATCGCCGATGATCCAGAGGACTTTGCCGCCTCGGTCGTGCGCCTGCTCGACGATTCCGGGCTGGCGGCGCGCCTCGGATCCTCCGCGAGGCGGCTCGCCGTGGAGCGATATGCCTGGAGCGCGGCGGCCACTCGGCTGGAGCAATTTTATCGCGAGCTCCTCACGGAACGCGAAACTGAGGTTCTGCGAACACCGGCCCCGCGTCAAGGGGCACCAGCGTTCGAGGCGTGATGCTCGCAGCAAACCTCGGCAAACCGGGCACGCCCCTCACGATTCTCTGCATCGGCGCGCACTGTGATGACATTGAGATTGGCTGTGGTGGAACGCTGCTGCGGCTGATCCAAGAGCGCCCTAAGTCGACCGTGCGGTGGGTGATTTTCGCTTCGGATCCGGACCGCGAAGCCGAGGCAAGGGCAAGCGCAGCCGAAATCCTTGCGGCAGCGGGCCAAGTGCAGATTGAGATCCACGCCTTTCGCGAGAGCTTCTTTCCTTTCATTGGCGCCTCGATCAAGGAACAGTTTGAGCGTCTCAAGTCCGCTGTCCAGCCCGATCTGGTATTGACCCACCGAGTCCACGACCTTCATCAGGACCACCGCATCCTCGCTGAGCTCACCTGGAACACGTTTCGGGATCACCTGGTTGCAGAGTACGAGATCCCCAAGTACGAGGGGGACCTCGGCAGCCCCAACCTGTTCGTCCCGCTCGCGCGCAGCATTGCGCAACGGAAAATCGAGCTGCTCATGCGCCACTTCGGGTCGCAGTCGACCCGGCGATGGTTTCGGGCAGAAACTTTCGAGTCCCTGATGCGGCTTCGCGGCATTGAATGCAATGCCCCCGAGGGTTTCGCCGAGGGGTTTTACGTGCGCAAGCTGGTGATTTGACCCTCGGGAAGTCGCCGGTGACATGCTCTCGAGGGCTGGCGAAGCTCTCGACATTTAACTAAAAGCAGCGGGTACCTGCCAACTTCTGGGGCTCTTCCACATGCGCGTCTTGGTCACCGGTCACAAGGGGTTTATCGGTTCCGTCATGGTCCCATTGCTGCGTGCGGCAGGGCACGACATCGTCGGCATGGACGCGGATTACTACCGTGATTGCACCTTTGTCGGCAGCCTCGCGGATGTCCCCTCGATCCAAAATGACATCCGTGAAGCCAAACCCAGCGACTTGGCCGGATTCGATGCAGTTGTCCACCTTGCAGCTTTGTCCAACGATCCCCTTGGCAACCTCGATCCGGAATTGACCTACGACATCAATCATCGGGCGACGGTGCATCTGGCAAGGCTTGCGCGCCAGGCGGCGGTATCGCGCTTTCTCTTCTCCTCCTCCTGCAGCAATTACGGCGCATCAGGAGATGGCCTTCTTGATGAGAATGCTCCGTTCAATCCGGTGACAGCCTATGGCGTCTCGAAAGTGCGCGCCGAACAGGACCTGCTCGAGCTCGCGACGGATCAATTCAGCCCAGTCCTACTACGCAGCGCCACTGCGTACGGAGTCTCGCCGCGGCTGCGTTGCGACATCGTTCTTAACAATCTGACCGCCTGGGCCGTCGCGACAGGCAAGGTTCTGATCAAGAGCGACGGCACACCCTGGCGACCGATCGTTCACGTGGAGGATATCTGCCGGGCCTTCGCGGCTGCACTGACCGCTCCGCGTGAAGCCATTCACCGACAGGCATTCAATGTCGGTCGGCGAGAAGAGAACTACCGCATCCGTGAGTTGGCGGAGATCGTCCGTGACACAGTGCCTGGCTGTACGATCGAGTTCGCCAGCGGCGCGGGCCCCGACGCCCGCAACTATCGCGTCGATTGCTCAAAGATTGCCCGCGTCTTGCCGGGCTTTGTGCCTCGCTGGACGGCGCGCGAGGGCGCGCACCAGTTGTACGAGGCATTTCGCCAGGCGCGTATCACCGTGCAAGACTTCGAGGGGTTTCGATTCCGGCGCATCGGCCAAATCGAGAAATTGCTGGCCGAGGGACGGATCGACGCGCAGCTGCACTGGCGCGCGTGAGGCGCAGCGGATATTGCGCGTGGCCGGATCTGACGTCAGTCCGAACGGTGCTTGAGCTGAGGGCTTTCCTCCACTGTTCGTTGAGGTGAGACCACGCTAGCTCGACCGCTGCCCGGCAAGCAGCCGCATCCGCTGCCGTTGTTTTTTCAATCGCGGCGCTCTGCGTTGTAGCGGCTCCGAGATTGCATGCTTGAGCAGCTGAGCACTGGTTGCAGCTTTGGATTGCCGTCTTCGTGGCCCGATCACCCTGAGTGAGAGGCTGCGGATCAGTGCACCGGGGGAAAGGACCAAACGTGAATTTATCAAAATCGGGTGTTCTCGTTGTAGCTGCTGTTTCGCTGGCTGCGGCTGATCTGTGGAAGATAATCCCTGCGCAAGCGGCAACTCCCGTTTACACCGCGCTTCCCCCAGACCGGCGGACCGTCTGGAACCCAGGCGTCGTGGGCGGCATCCCGGCACGCACCACCATTTGTGCAACGGTCGATGCGTCCACCTACGGCTACGGGACGCAGGACGCAACCGCAGGTATCCAGGCTGCCATCAACGCATGTCCTCTAGGGCAAGTGGTTCAGCTGTCCGCGGGCACTTTCACCATCAACGATTACATCCTGTTCCTCAACCGAGGGGTCACTCTGCGCGGAGCGGGGCCCACTTCTACTCTGTTGCAACGCACCAACGGCGCCACGCCCGGCTCTTACATTCCCGGCGTGGCCGAGCCAGTGATTATCGTCGGGCCGGTTCGATGGGACACCCCCGGCACTGCTTTCAACCTGGCCTCGGATGCCGTGAAGGGGAGCACCTCGGTCCAGCTTGCTGCGGCTCCGCCCGGTGGTCTCTCTACAGGGCAAATCGTGCTCATCGACGAATTGTCCGGCGCCGCGTGGCAAACAGATCCCGCTGGACGTGGCCAGATTTGGGCGGCGGCTGACTGGCGCGTGGTGTATCAGCGCCACAATCCGAGCCAGCCGTCCATCGACGATCCCTGGCCAGACGTGGCGGGATGGTTCAGCCGTCAAGACCGCGTCACTGCGGAAGTCAAGGAAGTCCAAAGCTACGATGCCACGACGAGGACCGTGACCTTCACCTCG
>Ga0126369_10001511_pt1 | contig 16165 bp, 19 predicted proteins | sample PanSoiMetaPlot_1_FD_109646 | JGI IMG/M metagenome (GOLD analysis project Ga0126369, IMG submission 109646) | Tropical forest soil microbial communities from Panama - MetaG Plot_1 | ecosystem: Environmental > Terrestrial > Soil > Tropical forest > Bulk soil | place: Panama | collected 2016-02-17 | reverse complement strand
GGCTGGGTAGCCGAGGCTCTTGGCTCGGCCTTTCTAAGTATGAACGACAGCTTTGGCTCAGGCAACTTTGCTTTCTATGGCAACACCAGCACAAGTGCTGGTACTGGATATACTCCGACCAAAATTGCTACGATAGCTCCACCGGGAAATCTTCAGCTAGCTGGTTTAGCTGGAACAGGCTCCCGTTGTCTACATACCGACGCTAGCGGAAATATTTCTGCGACAGCCGGTGATTGCGGAGCAGGTGGTGGAGGGGGTATAACTTCTATAAACGGTGATACTACTGCGGCGCAGACGATTGCCGGAGGCAGTGGAGTTACCATTACGCCTACCACTGGTACAACAACTATTAGTAGCTCGCCAGACTTTCCGGTGAATCAAATCACCACTACAACTACGTTGACAGTCTCTGACTTCCAAAATTGCGGTTTCAAGTACGTAGCCTCTGGCACCTTCACCATTACCTTGCCAATAAATACTTCTCAGCCCGCTAACGGCACTTGTGTCATTGTTAGTAACTACGGCAGTGGAACTATTACTATAGCTCGCAATGGACAGAATATCAATGGTGGTACAGTAAATCCGACTATTCCCCCTGCCACCGGCGGTTCTTCCATACAGCCAGCTTCTATGTTGATAGTCTCCGACAGCACCAACTACTTCATCGCTAGACTTAATCCGGCTACAACCGCACTTGCGTTAAGCAATCTTACAAATGCTACTGCCACGAATACTTTAGTAAACGCAGCGAATACGCAGACTTGGCAATGGCAACCTACAACTACGCTTAATGGGATGGTCTTTCAAGAAACGGCAACTGGTTCAGGAACGGGCGCTTTGGTAAGTATTCAACCTAAGTCTTCAACATTAACCGGATTAGATATTACAAATGGTAATGGCAGCTCATTACTTCACTTTGGTATCGGTGCTACCAATGGAGGCTTCTTACAAACACAAACTGGCACATCTGCCAATATGTCTGCTGGCAGTCAATTTACTTCGGTATGGACGGCAAGAGCAACCTCCGCTTCAGCTCTTGAGCTGAACAATGCCGGAACGCCAAACCTGCCGGGTGGTATGGCTTATTATGGTGATACCGGGTTGACGAGTGGCAACGCCTATACGCCAACGCAGCTTCAGACCTTTACCACAACTGGCACTACCACTGGAACAGCACATAATTTCTACAGTGCTGGTGTTCTTGCTGGTGGACTCTACACACGTGGTGGAAACTCCATGGAGATGGTGAGTGGATCACACTGGAATGGCACTAACTGGACTGCCGATAATACCAACTCAAGCATGTTTTCTGTCAATAACGTAGGCTCTGCCAATATATACATAGCACCGAGTCTTACCGTTAGTAGCACTTTTAGCTTTGGCGCAGCTAATAACATCGTGACCTTCGGTAGCGCAGGCACGGCCTTTAATAAAGGCGTAGCCCAAGGCAGCGGCTTGAAGCACCAGCGTATAGCTGGTTGTTCTACTCCAGCATCGGCTAACGGCAGTTGCACCACAACGCTTACGTGGACGACCGCATTTGCTGATGCCAGTTATACGCCGGTATGTCAAGCCAACGCCACGGCAGTAGTTGTTCTAAATATTACTGCCACGTCTGCAGCCTCATTATCAATTACTGTGGTTAACGGGCCTGGAAACAGCGCCGCAACAACGCCAAACATCTTTTGTATCGCCATGCACGACTGAGGAGGTTTTTATGGCAGAACCAGAAGTTTCTCCCGAGTTGACAACTACGTTGCCGTTGCCGGATAAGCCGGAGCCGCCTCGGGCGTTTATCGATACCACTTATGCGCCATTAAGTGGGCCGATCGTTCGAGTCCATGAGGCAGCGCAGCTTCAATCGGCCATTGATAATGCCAAGTTTGGAACTACTATTGTGCTCGACAGCGGGCAGACTTACGTCGGGAATTGGCAAGTCAAGCCGAAGTCCTGGCAGCAGGGCTGGATTCACATTATCAGCTCGAAGTTTCTCTTGCAGTCCAATACTCAGCCGTCGCACCCTGCGGGTAAAAGGATTACACCTGCTGATGCGGCTGATATGGCTCACCTCGTGAGCGCGACGCAGCAGCCGGTTTTCATGCTGGAGCCCAAGCCCAACGCACCTGCGGTTAGTCATATTCGATTCATCGGGCTCGAGATATTTACCAGATCGAACTTTGGTGCTGACTCAAGTCACAGCCCATGGCCCATCAACGGCCAGACGCCCGTCTTGGTCTCGCTTCGCGGTACTGATTCCATCACCATCGACAGATGCTATATCCACGGCGCCCTCGACAAGGATGTGGTACATGCGGTTATCGCCTTTCAGGGAGCATCTAATGTCGCTGTGGTGGACAGCGAAATTAGTGAGATTCATACTGGCGGACTCGATTCGCAGGCTTTTTGCGTCACTTCGTCGTTAGGGCCGTTTAAGCTGCTCAATAACAAGTTGTCGGCAACGACGGAAGACGTGATGTTCGGCGGAGCAGGAATTAAGCTGCCGCCGCCGTTCAACGGCTACGTTCCGGCGGACATCGAAATTCGAGGAAATTACTTCTGGAAAGATGAAGAACATTGGTACGATCGTACAACGGGTGAGCATCCGCAGTGGACAGAAAAAAATAACTTGGAGTTCAAATCCGCCCAGCGAGTTCTAGTTGTTGGAAATACATTTGAAAACGCCTGGCAAAGCGGCCAAGTTGGCAGCAATCTGCTGATTGAAACCAACACCACGCAAAGCGGAGCCAACGCTGTTACCAACGACATTCTCTTTGACTCCAACACCTGCATAAATGCAAACTTCGCAGTGTCGGTGAAGGGCAAGGACCCGGACGGTCCAGCGCCCGGCGAGAGTCGTCGAGTTCAGATTTCTAACAACATGTTTAAGCTGCGAAGCGTAGCTTCCAAAGGAAGTTATCACCCGTTAGGCTTTAGCCTTGGCATGGGGATGTGGGATTATTTGATTAAGGCCAACACTATCGTGTCGCTAGACGGCAGAGCGCCGTGGGCTTCCATTTACATGAATCAGAACAAACCAGACTTGGTTCCGGTCAATCTCTGGATTGTTGACAATGTCATAAAAAATCCCCTGACGGGGATCGGTGGCCTGACCGGGCAAAAGGCACTCGACACTTATATGCCGGAACCACCACCGCCAGCGGCTCGTTATACAGGGAATTTGATACAATGAATGCTGAGTTAAAACATTTCCTGAAAGGTGCTTGGAAAGAAGCTGCAATCTGGGCCTTGATAGCCGCGTTTGCTCTGGAGATTAGCATAAATGTTATATCTCGTAAGACGCTTTGGCATAGAGTAGAATCCGTCGAGGAAAAAGTTCGATCTCTAGAGCATGTTCGGGAGTTGGAGGAATTACAGACTAGGGCCCAGCTAGACGAGCTTCGCCGGAAATCTGACTCCAACACACAAGTGATTGAGAAGGTTGAAGAAAAGGTAGAGAGTAAACACCGATGATGCTTTGGATAGATTTCGCGATCGCGCTAATTGGCGAATTAGCTTATATCTTTTCTAGCAATGTTAAAATCGAAGAGACCGGAAAGATTATTTTCTGGTGTGGCTTATTAGCAGGGCTTATTCGTCTTGGCGGCTTTGGAGACCGCTAGTATGGTTATCTACTTTAGTTTGCTGATTGCGATTATCGGACTTCTGATTTATGCTTTCGTAGCAAATCCGAAGCTTGCAGAGGTCGGAAGAATTATGTTCTGGACAGGGCTTTTAGCCTTCCTGTTCGGTTTTTCTGGCCATCAGGTGACTATGACCCGCTAGAACGAAGTTTCGTTGGAGTTTAGCTCGGGGGAGACTATAAATTCCGACGAAGTCAGGCGGTGTCTGGTACTGGAGAGCGCTAGGCACCGCCGCTGTGGAGCATGTTATGCCGATTATATTTCCACCGCAGCCCGGTCCAGGTCCAGGACCTAGCGGTCAGTTCACCATAGGTGATTCTGCTGGAGAAGTAATTCTTAAGCTTGAGAATCGGACAACTGATTTAGCAAGAGCTTATCAATGGTTTGCGGAAGGCATTTTGGAGATTACATCGGATGGAGAACTTCGAGAAGAGTTTGACCAACTAGAAGTTCTCGGACCGATGTTCATTCTGACGCCGGGCGTCAGAGAACTACCGTTCAGTAACTTCGTTAATAGTCCAGACTATAACGACGGAACTCTCAACATGAGGATTTGGACAGATCCTCCGATGAATACAACCAGCCTACGGCTGAGATTTATTTCTTATCAGGAAGGCGATAATTATTCGAATAATCGGGGTAGACCGACGGCCTGGTATCGCTTCGCCGACTTGGTTGGCTTTGATATGATACCGGATACCGGCTACGCCGTACAGATGCGCTACCAGCGGCAGTACCCTTTCTCCGATCCGATCGAGTCGACTCCGTGGATACTGCCGCTGGACTGGTTTGACGTAGCGGTGCTTATTGCGGTGCAGCGGGGATTTATCGAATTGAATGAATATGAGAAATCGGAAGCAGTTTATAAGCTGCTTCATGGGGATCCGAAGGATCCTACCAGAATTGGTCTAATAAATCGACGCAAAAAGCGCTTCCAGCGTGAAGCTTGGCGTCAGGAGACCGGACTCCGGCCGTGGGTCGGTACGTACTCCAGAGGAGCAACAAAATGAGTAGCTCGAGTTTTAGCTGGCCTTCGGCGACACAGACAGGCACCTTTGGTGGTGGAAACCAGACGAACTTGTTTGGTTTTGGAGCTAATCAGTACGGGGCCGGATGGCCGACGATGAATTATCCTTCGGCAGGTTCTTACGGGCAGCTAGGCGAAGCCTTCGGTATGCGGAACGCAGGAATGCAAAGCGGTAACGCCGGTTATCAGATTGGTACTTCGTATAGTCCGCAACTCACAAGTGATCTGTTTGGATATTTGCAATCGCAGATTGGGCAGGGGCTGCCAGCATACCCCGGTCAGTTGACCGCTCCGCCGGTGGATATCTACAACCAGTTAAGCAATATGCTATCTGGGCAGCAGTCGAACTTACCGTTTGCGCAGCAGATGATGAGCATGGCACAGACTGGAAATCCAATCTCAGTCACGCCAGAATGGCAAGCTATGCTCCAGTCGATGCAGCAGCCGATTGCACAGCAAAGAGCACAGCTCCAGGAGAGCATGGGTGCCGGAGGCAACCTAGTCGGTACGCCGTATGGCAATACGATGGCGAACTTCGGGGAGCAGGTTGCGGCTAACCAGAATGCTCTGCTGGGACAACTGCAAACGCAAGCGCTAGAAGCGGCTGCTGGACGCGAAGCAGGAATGCAACAGTTTTTAACTGGACAAGGAATGCAACTCGGCGGTCAGTTGCAGAACATAAACCAGCTTGCTGCAAGCAATGCTTATAATGAATGGCTACGACAACAGCCAGCTTATAACCCGTTACTGGGTTACCAATATGGTGCAGCAACTACGTTCCCGCCGTACCTGAACCCTCAGGCAAGCCCGTGGCTGAATGTGCCTGGAGCAATCTTGCAGAATATTCACTTGCCAAGCGGCACTCAGAATCCAAATCCAACACCGAATCCTGGACCGAATCCTAATCCATCACCACAGCCGCAGCCGGGTTCAACTGACCCAGGACTTAGTCCTAACTGGCCGAGCTGGGCTACGCCACCGTTTATCGACTGGCAACATGGTCAGCCGTATCAGATTACTGATCCCGGTTACAATCTTAATGTCGATTATCCGGCTGGATATAACGACGTTTTTCCACCGCAGGTGAACCAAGGTTTATATGATTACAATATAACCGATACGGTTAGTGGTGGTTACGGTGGTGGAACCGGAGGTTATCTCGGTGATCCATTCCAGGAGCAGCAAATTGCGTAGGAGGCATGAATGCCCAATCCTCCAATGAGCGAAGTACCGCCGGTAGCGGGCGTTCCAGGTCCAACTGGAGTTGTAGATCAGAACTGGCTACAGTTCCTGCGGAACGCGATGCAGCAGCAGGCGCAACAGCGCCAGCAGCAACAGCAGACAGCCGGTCCGGCTGGAACTAGAGCTTTGCCTGGGCCTGTTTCACAGGCGAATGTTCAGGGGGTTGTCCAACCGAGAATCGGCGGAGCCCCATTGCAGACGGGGCCGTATCCAGTTACGCAGCAGATGCCTGGAGTTGGAGGTATGCCACAGCAGCCTGCGGCAGTTGGAGGCATGGCCGGTCTGCAAGGTGCAGGAGCGGTGCCGCAGGCAGATCCAGTACCGACAGGTGTTGGTGTTCAGCCACAGATGCCACAGTTGTCTGGAAGACAAATTCCACAAGCGCAACAGCAACCATATTATCAAGGAGGACAAACTGGCCAAGGAGTCATTGCTAATTCTATTATTGGTCTCGGCAACCTATTGTCTCGGACTCATCAAGAGGACCAAGAAAAGGAGATGCAGGCGGCGGAGAACGATTATAGCCAAATTCAAACGTACCAAGAGACCTTAGGCAAGCTCTACGCTGCAGGCGCTACGGATAACGATCCGATGGTCCAGCAGACCAAGAAAATGCTGGATGATAAGCTTCGTGATCCGAAGGTGCGCAAGCGCATGGAGGATGCACTGGGCTATTTCATGCCTACGGCAAATGGTAACGGAGATCAAGGCGGTGGCGGAGCCGCAAAAGCGCAACCGCCTGGTCCAGCTTCAACTGGCGTTCTTAACGCCATTAAGAAGCGTGGACGCCAGGTTGCTGGCGCTTTCGACCCGCGCACCGCGAGCCAGCGAATGCCCGCAGGGCAGCAGCTTCCAGCTCCCAACACACCTGGAGGTGTGCAGTTCCAATATCCGCAAGCGGATCCCGTAGCTCAGCTTAAGCAGAAAAATATTATGGCTATGGCCCAAGCCACGGATGATATCCTATCCGGAAAGGTCGATATCAAAGATCCGAGTAAACTTGATGCAATACATCAAGCGGCAGCGCAAAATCTTGGGCTAATCATGACTCCGAAGGAGAAGGCCACATACGAAGTTGGTATGGCTCGGGTCGGAGAACAGCAGGATATCGGATGGGCTAGAATTGCCCTTGGCTACGATCAGCTTGATGCGATAACTGGCTATAGGAAGACAATGGGTCAAGTTGCGCAGCAAAACGCTAATACTCGAGCTAGGGCCGCAGGTGTGGATCCTAAATATGCAATTCCGGCTACTGCTGGTCCGGGCTGGTTGCCAGATGATCCGACTTATAGAGCCGAAATTTTGATGCTAGATAATTTGGATCTTGATCCAAAGGATATAAGCTCGAGAGCGGCGCCGGGACGATGGTCTCGAGACTTGATTGAGACGGCAACGAATACTTATGATCCGAATTGGAATTCTGGCAACTACCCCCGTGCGTACAGAACGAAGTTGGAATATACTAATCCAGATAGCAGTACCGGCAAAGGTTTAACTTCGTTAAATAACTTTTTTAAGCACAGTTCGGAATTGGCTCAATCCGCCATGAGATTGGACAACGATGATTGGGTTGAAATAAATCGACTCCGGTCGGGACCATTCGGTAGAGCCTTAACCAAGAGCGGCCGACCGAATGTGGCTAATTTTGGCCAACTTCAAGAAGTAGTTGCTAGCGAAGGCGCAGCTATGGTGAAGTATGGTGTTGGAACTGTTGCCGAGATTGAAGCCTGGCGTAAGAAAATGGATGTCGCGAATACACCGGCCGAGTTTGCAGCACAGTTTGAGGCTTTGCATGTTCTGGCTCGAGGACGAGAGCAGACTTTTATTGGAAATTGGGATAGGATGACTGGAAGTACCGGCTTGCGACGTCCCAGGGATGTCTCTATCTTAGATAACGACTCTAGAAAAGCGGCAGCTAATATGGGCTGGACTGACACAGTAACCATAGACGAAAATGGAATGCAACGGGTTCCGCCGACTCCTCAGCAAACCTTTGGCTCGGTTCCGTATCAGCCACCGTCTGATAACAATGTCTGGGTGGGCACACCGCCGCCACAATAGGAGTAATTATGCCACCAAAAGACGAGCTTGCTGGTATACCGACTCCGGCACAGCCGGACATATCACCGGTGGCTAAGCCAGGCGAGCAGACCGGGACACAGCCGCAGAGAAATTGGGGTGTCGCCGATGATATAGCTATACAGGGAACCGACGGTAAAACGTATCATTTCCAGAAATCTCAAGGTTGGACTACGGACAAAGTCCTCCAACACATGATAAGTAAGGGCTTACTTGCCCAGAGGCAGCCTGCAACCGCGCCTTCGATTCAAACTCCAGCGTCAGCTGGAGGAGCACCCGCACCAGCACAGCCAGGAGCTGCCCCACAGACTCCAGCCGCTCCGACACAAGGTGCTCCACAGGGTGGTGCGCAACAGCCAAGTGATCTGGCAAAGTGGCTTCAGCTAGGCGCAGCAGCACATGGAACTGGTACGACTACTGGTCCGTACATGCCGCAGATGCTTTTAGGCGGAGCGAAGCAGATTGGTCGATCTGCGATTGGTATTGCTAATATTGGTGCAGGCGAGTTTGGTCTGACTCCGCCCCTTCGGGTTCCGCCTCAATTACAATCTCAGAATGAGGCTCAAAGGCAGGGTAGTCAGATTACGGAAGCGGCGGAGTATATGATTCCGGTCTTTGATGCAGAACTAGCTGGAGCTAAGACTCTGAGCGTGGCTCAGAGAGCGGCTTTTAGTTCTGCTGGACGAAGATTTCTTCCGCAAATTGCAAGCAAGCTTCGGTTGCCGCCACAAGCGTATCCTGCGATTGCGAAATGGTTTGGTAGAACTATCGCTGATATGGGAAGCACCGCTACTATTAGTACAGTTCAGGGAAAGGATGCCAAGGAGACTGCCTGGACTTCGCTTGGCGTCGGTTTGCTATCCGCATTTTCAGCTTTGAGCGGCCCGACCGTTCGAAGAATGATGGGTGTTACGCCGAAGGCTTCAACTGCGGCTGATATAGAAGCCGAAATGTTGAGGATGGGTAGAACCACCAAAGGTGGTTTTGAAAAGATAGTAGACAGGGGCCTGCAATCCGTTAGAACAAGGATTGACGCATCTGTACAACAAATTGGCACATCCATGCAGAGCATAAGGGGTTATTATCAAGCTATACAGGGATATCTTAATCATGCTGGGGCAGAGGAGCGAAAGGCCGCTGAGGTGCTCTTTACCGATTTGCATAGGGCTGCAAAAGGTCAGAGTCTTAATCTAACCAGTGTGCAACTTGAGAATTTCCGGAAGTATATGTCCAGGACATATATGAGGGAGATATGGGGCAAAGCCGATAGTTTACTTACTCCGGAACAAAGGATGATTAAGGGTATTTATGGGGATATAGAAAAGAGGCTTGGTGCAGGTCGCCAGGAGCCTCCCGGGCTCTATCAGGAAGAACGTACTTTGGATGATATCCAGTCCGGCGTCAGTAAGATTAAAAAAGGTGGTCTCGGAGTTGTACAGCATATTATAGGTGAAGACCCGGCTCAAACTGCCGCAAAAGCAGCAGCTTATGTGACTTCGGAGCATCTGGCGCCTAAAGGCGTGCCGAAATTTATTCCGGGAGTTTTGGGTGCCTACTGGGCGCCTACGGCAGTCTCAGCTGGAGCCCATGTCGCTTCTCGCGTTGGCGGTAGCCAAGTCGGCCGCGGTGCAATTACTGGCCTAGCCAGTTATTTCTTGCAACCGGATGAGCCGCCAGGCTTACCGCCACCACCAGCACCAATTCTCGACGAGAAAGGCCGTGCCGTGAAGTTACCGCAGGAATAGCTGTTCATTTGCTAAACAACAACTACTGTTTACAGGAGGGGCCAAATGGCCACAGGTGGAATGACAACCAACGAAGTTCGTGCAGAGGTAAACTCTCTCGAGGCAAACAAAAAGCTCGCCGAAGAAGTTCCTTCAAAAGCGGTTATGAAGGGCGTTCGAACCGGCGAGCGTAGCTCCGCTGGAAACGAAAAAGAAAGTGCGTTTCCACGTGGGACGAAAAAAGGCATCTAGCGATGTAATTGGTTGATTGCATCATCGTAAGATTGCCAGTTTACTTTGAAAAAGAAGGCGGCAGCCCGTTCGACCAGTGTAGCAAGCTGGTGTTCCCAGTAGTAAGGACAGTCAAACTGGTCGCCGGGCTCCCCGCTTCCCGCGTAAGCGAAGTCGAATAAATCGACTTCGTCTTGCGGGACGCCGACAAGTCGGCAAGCAATAGCTTCCACGACTTCGTGGATTGCTATCAGCATGTTGTATTGAACGTTACCGGTGTCAGAGACTGTTACAAGTATGCTGTCGCCAGAATACTGCCAGTCTCCGACGGTTTCATAGCGTTGCTTTTTGTGTGGGATTACATCAATCAGGATATGTTCTATCATTTTGCTTTTCTCTTGTAATAGTAGTCTAGAGCCCTTTTGCGCCTACAAGTCAGGCACTCCTTGAACCCATCGCGTTTATAGTACAGGTTTCCTGGTACGAATGGATGACCAAAGCCACAAAATTCCGGCTGCGATTTCTTTCCCACCGTTCGGTTTCTTGCTTGTTGATGCCAACTAGCCCATCTGCAATTACCTGGTTCGTAATTTCCGTTATTGTTAATTCTGTCTAGTGACATTTCTGGGCTTGGTTTTTTACCCATATCAACTAGGAAATCTGCGAAGTTTCGCCAACGCTCACAAACTGTAATTCCACGTCCGCCGTAATATTTGTAGCCAGACCAGTTTTTATATTTACATCGGCTTATCATACTTCGCCACGCGATGTATTCAGGGCTAGTCATTTTGACACCACCATCTTCTCGGGGTCTATGATGAGTTCCCCGGCAATTTCATCTGGTGTTAAGGACAGATACGCTGTCGGTTCGCCTTCTGCATTAATAATAGTTATTGGTACACCAGCGTAGAGACTAAAAACGACAAGTTCACCGAGCTTAACGAAGTCTGGATCTACACTGGGGCCAATAGCCACCACGCGGCCCGTCGTCGGTCTTGCCTGTGCAGTATCGGGTATGTAGATAACCGATCTCTGCAAGAATTTATTTTGTCGAACGAGTATCCTTGATCCTTTTGGGATCATTGGAACTCCGTCTTCGACCTGCGCCTTCGCGCTGGCGTAGCTAGGTTCTTTGAAAACCTCCGGTTCACCTTTAATATCTTCGTCGAAAGTGCCGCTAGGCATTGTTAATCTCCTTTTTTACTACGTAAAGTTCTGCGTTGCCACTATCACCGTACTTGGCATGAAGATCAAACCCTGCTTGCATAGCAAGCAGGAAAAGGCTTAGTGCATTGCGCCAGGGCAAGCCGCTCAAGAGAATTGCTTTTAGCAATTCTTTGGAATCTTTCAGCTCGAGCCATTGGACGTTAGCTGTTCGGCTAACGTCGTTGGCCTCACGTGTGAGAACTTCATTTAGCATTTCTTCGGTTAGGTTCTTTGGACTTCGAAAAGGAACTGTCATTTCTTTTTGGCCCCCAATATTCGACCTCTTGTAGACCATAATAGTGGATTAGCTCCTCGAGGACTTCCAGTGCTTTGCAAAATTCTGCCGCGACTGGCTCTCCGTCTCTCTGGTACTCGTCGATCTTTCGATCGGCTCGGTCGGCGATTTCCTTAAAGGTCATAGACCTCCTTACTTTAGTCGGTAGAGAACTTGGTTACCTTGGTAAATTTCTTCGATTATGCCGCCAGCGACCATAGTCGCTACGACCATATCGAGATCCTGGCGAGTCATGTATTGCCAATTGTTCGCCAAAACATCCTGGCGAGAGACGACACCCCTAACTTCGATATATCGGAGAAATCTGTCGGAGACACCTGCGAGGTCACTAGAGCCGACGGCTCTAAAGACCTTCTTTACGGTCTCACCGCATTTGTCTATGCGGAGTACGGCTTCTAGCCAATCAGTTGTACTGATTACCAGGTCGTTGGACCTGGATGCTGAAAGCACCATAGCAAGCTTTATCGCATGGGCGAACATGGATGTTTCATACGAAGCCGTGGCTTCGTCTTGAAAATCCGCGATGTTTCCTCGCGTCTTGCGATAATAATCTTCGAAAAGTTGAATAGCCTCCGGCTCCCATGTGAACTTCCCTGCAAGCAGGCTTATCAACCGAAGGTCTTTCCAAAGACCTTCGTGAATCGGAAGATCCTCATTCGGCCAAGGAATCAACTTCGAAGCATCACTTGCAAAAACGAAATTTACCCTGCGGGTAAAACCGCCGCCGACCGAGGCAGATGGAATCAGCTCGATTAGAGCGTCTGGCGTGCAGCCAGCTAGCAAGCTGACGCACGGATCGTTGAGTTCGTATTCGCCAGAATGGCGGGTGCCATATTCCCATTTTCCCTCTCTAGAGTCCCATAAATCCGTCAACACTTTTAGCGTGTGGCCACTCGCCGAGACGAATACATTAAATTCTGGAGAAAACAAAAGTACGGAACTTTCAGTTCCGAGTGTCATCGCTCCGTTGCCGGAGCTTGCTGGCATTGGGCCATTAAAGCCCTTAGCAAGCTTTTCTAAGACCCATTCTATGGTTATCCTTCCTGAAAGGAAGTGAGCTGCACTGGATTTTTTAAGCATGTTGATAGCCGGGAGCAGAGCGGCTCCTTTTCCTAATCCCGGCTTCCCAACGAGTATCGTGTACATATTCGGATACAGCCTATAGGTGCCCCTAGGACACCATACGTGACGTTTTAGCGCCGCAGCAACGATAGTGGCTGCGCTCCAGAAGTGATAACTTTCAGGGCTCTCAGCTACGGCGCCATAATATTGGATATACTCATTGATCCAATTTGGCACCTGCCTTTGCATTTTTTCCTCTATCCCTCCTCTTCCATCGCCTCTCATGGAGTCTATGACATTCTCGGCACTGACGATACCCATGACAGTCGATGTAAGTGTTTAATGGTGAAAACTCATGGCCCTTTGGACAATGAGTCTTGCTACTTCCGCAGATTACCATCCTGTGCATTGACCGGTGTTCGGAGGCGTCGACCGCATCTAAGTGTTCTGGGTTGACGCAGTTTCTTGTACCACACTTATGGTGAATCTCACATCCTTTTGGTATTTTTCCTTTATACAGAAGGAAGGAGGCTATATGGGCGTAGCTGCCGTCAAAAGGGCAATATCCATCCGCACGAGAAGGACTTTTCCATAGCCAACAGGACTTAGTTTTCAGGAATTTTTGCGAAAATTCAGTCTTGGTGTAATTCATTTTCTTCTTTACACCTCCGGTATGCGGCTAGAGTATCTTCGGTATTTTTGAACGAAGTGGTGTCTTCGAGGTTGTAGCCGATTTCGAATTCAATTGGGATTCGGATTGTCAATCCATTCGTGAAGCTGATATCACGAGTAAAGCTATGGTTAAGCAGGCTGACACCAAGGCTGACAGCGCTAGGGTTATCATCAACTTCCAGTGTAGCCGCGTCGTGGGAATCCATGACAACAAGGCCGAAGTTGTTAAGCTCACAAGAGAGAATAGAAAGGCCAGTGTTATCACCGACGGTGCTTTGAGGATCAAAAGCATAAGCTTCCTTAAAAACCTTGCGGTTGTCGGAATACGGTCTTGCAGAGAGGAAAACTCGCTCTCGAGCGAACGGAGTGCGAAGCATCCTGCAAGACGAAATCTGGTCCTGTACCCACTTGTGGTAGATACCTTTGATACCGGGAGATTCTCTATGGAAAATCTTCAACAAATCTCCACAGCTTGCGGGTGTAAACCCGGTAAAACCTTCTTTCACCAGTTGCCGGGCAAATTCATCATGCCCCATGTCATAATTACCTGCGTGTCGGGTTTTCTTACCCATAAATCTCTCAATGGTGTTTTTGCCACATTCGGCCTCCGGCTTGTTGAACAGCTTAGATGCCAGTCGGCTATGCCGGTCTGTCCCAGCTTGAAGTTCGCGGAGTCCAGAAAAATCCCCTCCAATATCAGCGATAAGCCCGGAGACAATGAAATCCTCAGCCTGGACTTGGTCACAAGAGATAAGGATTTTCCCATCTCGTGCTCTAATGCATCGACGAAACCGATGCCCAAGCTGACTGTGCTTTGGAAGGTTCTGGGCGTTGGTCCCGAAGCCGAATAAATTCTTGCGCGCTGATCGACGGCCAGTAACTGTGCCGGTGACACGGTAAGCCGAATAGAGTATTCCGTCATGCAGCTTGGCATTGACGTAAGTTCCAAGGATTTTACTATATTCTCTGGCACGGAGAACCTCCATAAGGATTTGATCACCGCTTTCAGCGTAGAGCTGATTTAAGGCGTCTTCGCCGGTAGTTTCACTATGCGTGAGCCGATTTTTCGGCAGGACAAGTCCCCTGGACTTGAGGATGGTGGCTACGTCCTTTGGAGAAGCCAAATTGAAATAGTCTTTTCTTTCCCAGTCCATGCGCTCCGCATGGAGCTTTGAGAAAGCTATGTGGCGACTGAGCTTATCGCTCATTAGCGAAGCTAGGTCTTCCAGCTGCGCTAGCAGGAAACCTTTAAGTTCTTCCAGACGCACCGCGTCTGTAGCGACGCCTCGGCGCTCGATGTGGTAGAACGCTCTGGCGAGCGGAAGCTCATAGTGATAATAAAGATCATGTAGATCTTTTGGCGTTGGGATGGACTTCCATTCGTTTGTCATGTTTTAATCCTGATATAGCTTCCATTTTCCTGATACACAAGTTGTATTTTTTGATCCAGCCTTTGGGCTGGAAAATCCAAAGAAATTCTCTTTCTCTCTGGAGAGAATCAAGGGTTTGAAACCCGCTCTTTTTCATCCACCGAAGAAAGGCCGCACCTGCATGTGGCTGTTTTTTAGCCCGCCTCATAGTTGTAAACTCCCTTTATCGCAGAATTCAAATAGGCTGTTGCTGATGGCGAGCCCTCGAAGCCTGCGGCAATATATGGCGGTACGTCTTCGTAACGGTACGGCCCGTTGTGGAATTCTACAAACAGGGTTCCGGTTTTTGGGATATACTTAATATCTAGGATATTACCCGTTGTAGAATTGAAACTTATTTGTTCGAAGACCTTCTCCGGTTCGGCTCCTGCGACCTTGGTATCGAAGCCTTCTAAGCCGAGCTCCTCGGCGCCCTCTGCCGAGAGTTCTCCGTATAGATAAAGGGCCCATTCGAACTCAGAGAACGGCATAGCTACTCCTTTCCGCAAGCTCTGCTTGCATGGCAAGCCAGACTTCGTATGTAACGGCCGCGTCTAATGCATTGTAATGCATTAGAGGCTTGATACCGTCTCTTGACTTCCAGCGTTTGCCTTCGTCTTTCCAGTAAGGCTCTCTGGTGTATTGCATGGCCAGAAACTCCAGCTTATGAGGTAGCTCCGGCCACAAAACGTGATGGAGAACCATCGTGTCTTCGATTTGGGAATTAAACAGACGAAGGTTGGGCTCCAGTCCGAGCCATTCGTGATAGGTACAATCGAACCCGATGTAGTTCTGCCCGATTTGAGGACAACTCCGAAGAATTTCATTTAGCAATCTCCAAAGTTCTACGATCTGGTGATTGAGATAATCCCATAAGCTAAAGCTTATAGCATCGCTAGGCGAAATCGCCAGACCATATACTATTGGCCATCCGTAGAGAAGCTCAATATCGACCGAAACTCGTCGTCGAGCCGGTTGAAGGCAACCAACAAGGTATGCTCGAAGTTCGCCAAATTCCGGTTGAATCTTAAGATATCTTCTTGGGAGAGGTTGTAAATTCCCGGTTCGCAAGAAATAATCGAATTCTTCCCTGGCTCTTTCGAGGCAGAAAGTGCAAACTGGACGTTCTTTCCACTCTCGGAGAACGAAAGCTGGATGGTGACATGGTACGACATAGTGCTCCCAGTCTAAAAGACTGCTTTTTAGCAGGCTTCCGCGATAAGTTCCGATACGCGCATTTCCGCCCTTTCCTCGAGTCTCAGGGCAAAGTGTACCAAGTGAAGTGTTGCCAGTCGCAATAATAATTGTCGGTCTGTACGTCCGGAGTTCCTCAAGAAAGGCTTCGACAAACATCTCCGTAGAAATACCGTACTCGACCAGGCGAGTAAGATCGTTTCCAGGCGGACGTACCTTGAAAACGTTAGTGTACCAAATTTCTCTTGGTGCAAAGACAGAATTTCCCTTTTCAAGCTCGAGATATCCGCCGGGCCACCCGGCATCCCGAAGTATGCGACCAAGCTCCTTACCGCTTGCGCCGACAAAGGGGAGCCGGAGTCGTTCCTCGTTTCCGCCTGGAG
>Ga0126369_10001510_pt1 | contig 16168 bp, 17 predicted proteins | sample PanSoiMetaPlot_1_FD_109646 | JGI IMG/M metagenome (GOLD analysis project Ga0126369, IMG submission 109646) | Tropical forest soil microbial communities from Panama - MetaG Plot_1 | ecosystem: Environmental > Terrestrial > Soil > Tropical forest > Bulk soil | place: Panama | collected 2016-02-17 | reverse complement strand
CCCAGGCGCAGTGGGCGTTCGGCGTGCGCGGCCGCGACGGCTCGCCGCCGCGCACGGCGCTCACGCAGTGGTGGGACACGCCGGAGCTGATCGGGGGCGCGTCCACGATGATGGGCACCGGCGTGCACTCGGTCGACCTGCTGCGCTTCGTGCTTGGCGCCGAGGTGGACGAGATCACGGCCGTCACCGACGGCCAGACGGCCGCGCGCCCGCTCGAGCAGCTCGCCTGCCTCACCTTGCGCTTCGGGAACGGCACGCTCGGCCAGGTGGTCGCGAGCCGCCTTCTTCCAGATTCACGTAACGACTTCCGCGTGTACGGGATCACTGGGCTCATCGCCGGACACCACTCCATGTGGGAAGCGCGCACGGGCCGCTTCGAGATCACGAGCGACACCGTCAACGAGACCGCCGACTACCCGGAAGCGCTGCTGCCGAACTACGTGGCCGAGATCGAGGATTTCCAGCGCGCGGTCACCACCGGCGGCCAGCCAGCGGCGACCGGCCTGGACGGGCTGCGCGTCGTGGAGGTCACGCTGGCGATGATCGAATCCGCGCGCACGCGGCGGAGCGTGAAGATCGAGCGGGTCCAGCTGTAGCGTCGCGCCCATCGAGCAGCACTATGGGGGTGTCATACTGATGAGTAGCGAACGGATTCAAAGAGCAGGCCATGGCATCCGATACAGAGCAACAAACCCGGCAATATCTGCTCGCGCGTTTTTGGGAAGCGGCCCTGGGCTTCTGGCGGAACGGCGGGGCTCGCACCGCGTGGCTATTGACGTTCGCCGCCCTCGGCGTGACCTTGGTGAATCTCGCCCTGCAGTATCGGTTGAACATATGGCACCGCACCATGTTCGATGCCATCGACAAGCATGATGGCAGCGGTGTCCTGCACCAGACTCTGATCTTCTTCCCTCTGATCGCCGCCGTCGTGGGCGTGGCAGGAGTGGCCACGCTTGCAAAGATGACCCTGCAGCGCCGGTGGCGCGCCTGGCTGAACGGTCACCTGCTCGATCAATGGCTGACGAGCGGCCGGTACTATCAACTGAACCTGGTTCCAGGCGATCACGCCAACCCGGAATATCGCGTGGCCGAGGATCTGCGTGTGAGCGTCGAGGCCCCGGTCGATTTCGCGGTCGGCATCTTCTCGGCCGTCGGCTCAGGCATCGTCTTCATCGGAGTGCTCTGGTTCATCGGGGGCGAGCTGACGATTCCGATCGGGAGCACCACGCTGCATATCCCGGGGTTTCTGGTCGTCGGGGCCTTCATCTATGCGGTGCTCGCCAGCGGCTCGATGGTGATGATCGCCCGCGGCTTCATCAAGGTTTCCGAGGACAAGAATCAAGCCGAGGCGGAATACCGGTACGTGCTGACCCGCCTTCGCGAAAACGGCGAGAGCATCGCGCTGCTGGGCGGCGAGACTGAAGAGCGCGCCGGCCTCGACGCAGCATTCACGACGGCCCGCACGCGCTGGTACGAGCTGATGATGCAGTACTTTCGTACGACGCTCGTGTCGCAGGCCAGTAGCGGCGTCGCGCCGGTCATCCCGATTCTCTTGTGCGCCCCCAAGTACGTGGCCGGAACCATGACCCTCGGTGAGGTCATGCAGGCCGTGTCCGCATTCATGATCGTGCAGGCGGCCTTCAGCTGGTTGGTCGAGAACTATCCTCATCTCGCCGATTGGACCGCTTCGGCATCCCGGATGGCCTGGCTCCTGGTGTCACTCGACCGCCTGGAGCGCGCCGAATCGGCGGGAACCGATGGGCGCATTGTCCGCAAGCAAGCCGAGGACGGTGCACTGCGGCTTCGCGACGTCTCGGTCACCCTGGACGATGGGAGCGCGGTCGTGAACGAGGCCGACCTCGAGATCGCCCGCGGCGAAAAGGTACTGGTCGTCGGCGAATCCGGCACCGGCAAGAGCACGCTGCTGCGGGCGATCGCCGGACTGTGGCCGTGGGGCTCCGGCGAGATCATGCTCAAGCTCGAAGGACACGTCTTGATGCCGCAAAAGCCGTACGTGCCGCTGGGGACGCTGCGCCGAGCCGTGGCCTATCCGCTCTCGCCCGACGAGGTCGACGACGCCCTGCTGCGCCGGACGGTCGAAGAAGTGGGCCTCGGCCATTTTCTCGATCGGCTCGATGAGCCGTCGACGACTTGGGAGCTCGTCCTCTCCGGCGGCGAAAAGCAGCGGCTGGGCTTCGCCCGCGTACTCATTCAACGTCCAGAAATCATCTTCATGGATGAAGCCACAGCCGCGCTCGATCCGCAGAGCCAAGAGCAGTTGATGCGCCTTCTGCTGGAACGGCTCCCCGACGCAACCGTCATCAGTGTCGGCCACCGTCCCGAGCTCGAGGCATATCACACCCGCAAGCTCGTCTTGGAACACCGCGCCGACGGAGCACGCCTCGTCGCCGACGAACCCCTGCAACGAACCTTCGGCCGCTCGGCGCGCCTGCTGTCGAGGCTACCGATACGGAGGAGAGCGCGCAGAGTGTGAGCCAAAGCTTACGCGTTGAGCTTGCTTCTTGAAGGAGGTCCCTTACGCCGGATTTCCCGGTACCGGCCAATCCGCCAACCCGCTATAGTTAGCGGGTACCACCTTACCCGGTACCCGGAGTCAGCGACAGTGCACCATCGTGCTCCGCTTATCCCCGCGTTGATACTCGGCGGTCCCTGGGCCTTCACGGTGAGCATCATCCGGAGCCTCGGTCGAAACCGTATTCCGCTGTTCGCCACTGGAACCGACGGCAGCTTTGTCTCGTACTCAAGGTGGCACCGCGCGGCTCCGGCAGCATGGGGCACCCCCAGTACTACCGCGCTCTCAGAATTTCTGATGAACCTCCCCATTGATCGCATGGTGGTCATCCCCTCCACCGATGAGTGGGCCCTCGCGGTGGCCGAGGTCGGCCCCGCGGTTGCCACCCGGTTCCCAGCGAGCCTGGCCTCTGCGCAGAGTCTCAGAGCTCTCATAGATAAAGGACGATTCGCGAGACTCCTGGAGGAGCTCGACATTCCGCACCCGCGCACGGTCTGCCTCCGCGACGGGCAAGACTGGGCCGACGTTCGACGCGACGCCTTTGCGAGCGCGTTCCTGAAGCCATGCAATTCAATGGCCTTCCGCCGTCGCTACGGCGTCAAGGGCTTGCACTTCAAGACGCCATCCGAGGCGATCGCGCTCGCGCTCGATGCTCAGCGGGCGGGTCTCGACGTCCTGCTCCAGGAGTATGTCCCGGGGCCGCCGACACACCACTATATGGTGGAGGGCTTCGTGGACCGGACCGGACGGCCCTGTGCCCGCTTCGTCAGGCAACGTCTGCGAATGTTTCCGTTCGATTTCGGCGACAGCACGTACATGGTCAGTGCACCCCTCGATCGCGTCCGCGCCGCCGTGGAATGCCTCGATCGATTGTTCGCTCACCTGTCGTACCGGGGCGTGTTCGAGGCCGAGTTCAAGTACGACGAGCGAGATGGGCAATTCAAGCTGCTCGAGGTCAATGCTCGGCCTTGGGGGTTCATAGGCTTTGCCGCCGACTGCGGCGTCGACGTGAACGCGATGGCGTACTGGGACGCGCTGAACGTGTCGGTCGAACCGGTGGGGACTTACAAGGTGGGACGCCACTGCATGGTGGGAACCGACCGGTTCGCCTGCTGGCAACTGTTTCGCCAGGGGCGTCTGACCCTGTGGTCCTGGCTACGTGAATGGGCCGGAGCCCGTCACCTGCTCTTCTCGTGGAGCGATCCGCTCCCGGGACTCGCCCGATTCATGCAGTACCTTCGGCTTGCCATCGTCGGTCGGCTCGCCCGCAGCGAACGTACGGCCCGGACCACTACGAGGTCGGCATGACATTAGGCGACCTCGGCGCCCTGCGCTTCGCTAAGGGTGACGCCGCCGAGGCAGAGACGTGCTACCTGCTTGCGCTCAGCGTCAAGGAACGGGTTCTGGGGCGGGAACACCCGGAGTTGACGGCAACCCTCAATAACTTGGCGGTCCTCCGCAAGTCTCAGGGGCGCCTCGGCGAGGCCGATCGGCTCTACTTTCGGGCCCTCTCGCTCTCCGTTCAGGCCCTAGGCCCGGACCATCCTCAAGTGACCACCTGCCAGGCGAACTACTCGAGCCTGATGCTGAGGACCCAAGTGGAGGCCACCGGCTCTCCTCATTCGCACTCCCACTTCCCAGATTCGTGTAGCGGCACCCAGCCCGGTACCGTCGGGTCAGAAACCCAATGGTCGTTCTGGCGCAGGGCTCATGCGGACGTCTCGCGGCCGACCCGGCGACGTAGAGCGTCGGTGCGGCACGCCTTGCAGCGGCCCCGTTTCGTTCCGCGCGTCTGGTAAGGCCGCCCACAAATCCGGCAACTGATCGTGCGCATCGTGCGCAGGTACTTGCCTCGGCCGTCCGGCTTGGGCACCGCGCGCTCGGTCATCGTCTGGGCGGGTTTGATGAGCCAGACATCCGTGCAGCCGGCGATACAAAAGATACGGCCGCCGCGAAGGCCCCGGCGCGCGACGTCCATGACGGCCTCGCGGTCGGCGTAGAGAGAGCCGCCGCACTTCTCACAGGCCATGTCGATCACAGCTCATGTCTTCGACGGAATCCGCTTAGCCAGTTACTCGGGGTCAGTCCTCGACGTGAACTTGAGGGAGAAGAAGGCGAAGCGACAACGAGACGATCGCAGCCAGCGCACACCGACCGGACGAGCGTGGGGTGCAATCAGCCTCATCGTCACTATGAATCTCCCCATAAGAGTCTCGTGGAGCGCACTTTGTAGGATCGCGCGCGCGTACGCCAAAGATCGGGCCGGACGCGACATTGAGTGCTGTTGGCTGTCTGATCCGAGCGATGGGCCTACGGAAACGCTGTGGTAGCAGGTCGGCGCGGCTCGACGTGGTGGTGGTGTTCTCCTCACGAGCCTTCGGCGCCCGCAAGCCACACTTGAAGACCGCAGGCAGTTGCCGTCTACTACCATCGCTCGAGAAAAGATCGCCAAGGAGGTCCGATCATGTCGCGCATTCTCGTGCTGAGCATGGTTCTGTTGTTGGCGGGAAGCTCCCTAGGGGCGACCGCCGGGTGGGCGCAAACAAGCAAGGGCGCTCCGGCCAGCGCCAAGATCGATCTCAACTCGGCGACCCAGGCGGAACTCGAGAAGCTCCCCGGCGTCGGGGCGGCGACGGCCAAGAAAATCGTCGCGGGTCGGCCATACCAGTCGGTGAACGATCTCTCCAAGGCCGGAGTCTCCAAGAAGACGATTGACAAGATCACGCCGCTCGTTTCGGTCGGGGCCGCCGCGCCGGCGGCAGCGAAGGCGACGGAAGCGCCCGCCGCAGCGGCCGACAAGCCGAAGACACCGTCAGCCGGCAAGAGTAGCGACACCGCCAAGTCGAGCACGACCGAAGCTCGGGTGCCGCCCGAAAAGGGGATGGTCTGGGTAAACACGAGCTCGAAGGTGTATCACCGTGAGGGTGATCGCTGGTACGGCAAAACGAAGGAAGGCAAATTCATGACGGAGACCGACGCGATCAAGGCCGGCTATCACGCCTCGAAGGAAGGTGCGCCGAAGGAAGGCGCCGCAAAGAAGTGACACGACGATCTCGGGGTGCGCGCGGGCGCCGCCGCGCAGTGAAATAGCGCGTCGCAGGACGAATGGAGGGCTCCTGCTGGATTGGCGTTGGGAAGACTGTGCCGCAGCGATGCCCGCGGGCAACTCTGAGGTCGGTTCGACCCGCGCTGCGGATAAACTGCCCCGACCGATCAAGTTGTCGCCGCTAACGACGATCCTGTTGTTGGTGTTCTTCAGCTTAGCGACCGGCGCCGAGCGCCTGGACGACCCAACGCGAGCCTTCGTTAACGGCTACGACCCATCCGGCAACGACTTCCTCGCCAATGTGCCGGAACGTACCGTGCTCCTCCGCGTGCGCGCCGATCTCGACGGGGACGGACGGCAGGATCTGGCTCTGTCGGACAGTTCCACGTGGGGCAACGCCGGTGGTCAGTGGCTACTCTTCCGAGGCCAACCCGATGGCGCCTATGTCTACTGGGGCACGTTGTTCTTCGCGCCGGGCAGTGCCGCGCTGCGCGATCAAGGCGAACTGACCGTCTACGTGCGGACGAGCGTGTCACGCGGAACCCTCGAGACGTACCGCCTGACGACGGCCGGCATTACGAAGGTCGCGACGGCCGCCATTAATCTTGAGGACCCGCAGGGCCTGCAACGCTACGAGACGGCGATCAAGTCCGGCAACCGGCTACCAGTAGAGTTCTGCAAGCTGATCGACTATAGGAGTCAACCCACGACGTGTTGGCGGCCGGGCCTTGGTTTACCGTGAGGTGCTGGTCGCGGTTGATTGTGTCACCGAGAACATGTCCGCCCAGGTGAGCGGTAGAACGGAGCGGGATGCACCATCAGGGCTACGACCCCCAACTGAGTCAGTACGGTGACTGATGGCTAAGGGCACCAAGATCGAGTGGGCCGACGATACGGTCAATGCCGAGATGGGATGCGATGGGTGTGAGTTGTGGGACCCGAAGAACGAGGTCCGCATTTGCTATGCCGGGCTGCAGACCGAGAGGATGCTCTCGAAGGGACCGCTCAAGGGCTGGCCCTCGACGTTCGACGAACCAAGGATCTTCCCCGGTCGAATCGCCGCCGCGGCGCGTTGGAGGGATCTGACCGGCAGCGCCCGAGAGAACAAGCCGTGGCTCAATGGCTTGCCGCGGATCATCTTCGTCAACGACATGGGCGATACCTTCACGGCGTCACTGCCCGATGACTGGCTCGCTGCCGAGCTTGGGATCATGGCCGCCAGCCCGCACCAGTGGATCTTGCTCACGAAGCGCGCCGACCGGCAAAGGGAGTTTTCGTTACGGCACACCTTGCCGCCCAACGTGTGGGCGGGCGTGAGCATCACGAGCCCCCAGGACCAGCGGCTCCGCTATCTCATGCAGACTCGCGCATCGGTGCGGTGGGTCTCATATGAACCGATCCTCGCCCCGGTGGACTGGCGTCCGTGGTTAGGTGGAGACGGCCGCGTCGGGCTTGACTGGATCATTGTTGGAGGCACGTCGGGACCGCACTATCAGAGTCGGATCATGAACCTGAGTTGGCTGGCCGACACGGTCAGGCAGTGCCGGGACGCAAACGTCCCGCTCTTCGTCAAGCAGGACTCGGGCCGCAACCCCGGCGAGCAGGGGCGCATTCCTGACGAACTGTGGGTCCGGCAGTTCCCAAGAGTCCTCCATCAAGGCGGTCTAGCCTAGCACCCCGAGCCAATGCCCTGATTCGCCAGCTCCGGCGGGAGGCAGATATGCATCGACCAGAACCAGCCCGAGTCCGACGACCCAGAGCGGACGATCGTCTAATGCGTGACGTGCTCTTCGGCATCTCCGGCTACCCGGCCGTGCTCGTCGCGCACGATCTGAAGCTCTACCCATTGATCGCCGAGCGGCCACGCACCCTAGCGGAGGTCTGTGATGCCCTGCACGTCGCCCCCCGCGCGGCCGAGGCGCTCGTATCGGTGAGCACGGCTCTGGGACTATTAGAAGAACGAGATGGGCGCTACTCGCTCACGCCCGTCGCGGAAGATTACCTGCTCGAGGGAAGCGCCACGTACTTCGGCGGCTACTTCGACATGATGATCCAGAACTACTCAATGTACTCCTTCGAGAGCCTGCGGCGAGCTGTGCTCACGAACACCCCGCAGTTCTACGGGGGCGACGACGTCTTCACCTCCCACCGGAACCGCGCTGACCGCGTGCGCACTTACACTCGCGCGATGCACGGCACGAGCATGGCCGCCGCCCTAACTTGGCCGGGGCGAGTTGACCTATCCAAGCACCGGGTGATGCTCGACATCGGCGGAGGCTCGGGCGCTCACGCTATCGGCGCGGCGCAGCAGTGGGCCAAGCTGCAGGTGGTCGTCTTCGATCTAAGCCCCGTCTGCGGCTTGGCTGACGAGTTCATCGCGGCGCACGGTCTGGAGGACCGAGTCACGACGCACGTAGGCGACATGTGGGCCGACACTTTTCCGGCCGCCGACCTGCACTTCTACAGCCAGATCTACCACGATTGGCCGCCGGACCGGTGTCGGCTTCTCACGCAAAAGAGCTTCGACGCTCTGGCGCCAGGCGGCCGCGTGATCCTCCACGAGATGCTGTACGACGATCGCAAGACCGGCCCGTTCTCCACAGCGGCCATGAACATCAATATGCTGTTGCAGTATGACGCGGCCCGACAGTACTCGGGGCGGGAGTTATCCGCCATGCTCGAGGAAGCCGGGTTCTCCAACATCGAAGTGATCCCCACGTTCGGCTACTACAGCATCGTCATCGGTCGCAAGGCCGGCTGAGCGATGGAGTCGCCGGGCTTACTGGCCGGAGAAGGCGCAGGTGCTTGCGTGAAGATTCTCGCTACGAGGGCAGAACGCGCTTGTAACGGAATCCCGTATCGACTCGCTCGCGTCGCTTCCTTCGTTCTTGGCATTTCGCTAAGCGTCACCCCGGGCTTGGCCGCTGGCGATTCCGAGGAGGCCTGGGCCGCGCTCGTCAAAGGCGGACACGTAGCGCTGATTCGCCATGGCAACGCGCCGCCCGGCTACGGCGGTGACCCTCCCGGCTTCAAGATCGACGACTGTAAGACGCAGCGCAACCTGGATGAGCAGGGGCGCGGAGAAGCCAGAGCTCTCGGCGAGGCTTTTCGCAACCGCGGCGTGCGGGTGGATCGGATTTTGTCCTCGCCGTGGTGTCGTTGCCTGGAAACCGCGCGCCTGATGGCCGTGGGCCCTGTCCAGGAGTCGTGGGCTCTCGTTCCGGACAGGGACCCGAGTGCCCCCGTACGCCTGCTCGAATTGAAAGAAATCGTGTCCGCTTGGCGCGGGCCGGGCACGCTCGTGCTCGTCACTCACGCCTTTACCGTTCGGGCGCTGCTCGGTTTCCTGCCGATCCAGGGCGAGACCGTGGTGCTTAGGCCGGGGACAGCAGGCGCCGCGGGGGCCAATCTGGTGGGCCTAATCGCGGCACCCCAATAGGCGCACCCCGTTTCGACTCCGTAGTTCACTTGCTCACGGCAGTATGTTCGCCTAGTCTGTCCCCGGCCGATTCATAGGAGACAAGGAGAAGCTGGTGCCACGGGGTCGAAAGCCTGTAAGCGCCAAACCACCACGACGCAGCCATTGCTCTGGCTGGTCTGCTAGACTCCCCAACACGAAAGCGTTGGACGCTAGTCGAGCGGGCGCGGGCGAAGACTATTAAAGCCGATAATTCCGGTGTTATCACACGACCGCCTGTGCTCTACATCGCGGCTCTCATCGTTGCCCTGGTGCTCCATTGGTTCGGGCCGTTGCCGATCCTCCGCGCCTGGGTTGGTCGCTGGCTTGGCGCTGCGCTGCTAGCGCTGGGCCTCGCGATTGTGCTCTGGGTCGCCCACACGCTGCGGGCCGGCGGCACAAATGTGGACCCGCTACTCCCAACCACAGCGATCGTTACCACCGGGCTGTTTCGCTTCTCGCGGAATCCCATTTATGTGGGCCTGACGCTGATGTACCTGGGCCTGACGCTGGTGTTCAACACGTGGTGGGGCATCGTCCTGCTTGTGCCGCTGCTCATGACGATGCATCGCGGGGTGGTCCAGCGCGAGGAGCGCTACCTCGAGCAGAAATTTGGTGAGACTTATCGGCAGTACCGTTCACGGGTTCGACGGTATCTCTGAGCCTCGACCGATGCGGCTGGTCGTCTGCTAGACTCCCGTCAGCCATCCCAACCGAGGTGCGCATGCGGCGGATCGGGCTCGTGGTCGTTCTTACTCTCTGCTCTCTCGCCGGGTCCCTGACCATCGAGGCGCAACCAAAAGCCGCAGTTCGGATCAGGGTTCACGCCTCCTACGTAGATCGGATCATCATCAACGGTGCGAATCCTGCCGACCTGCTTGTTCAGGAGCCTACGAAGTTCGAGTTGGTCGTCAATCTGAAGACTGCGAAGGCAATCGGGCTGACGATTCCACAGACGCTACGCGTGCGAGCCGACGAGATCATCCAGTGAGCAAAGTGTGAGCGAGCACTGATGGACCGGCGAGCGTTCATCACCATCGTGGGCGGGAGTATGCTGGCTGGGCCGCTCGCGGCCGTGGCGCAGCAATCCGCAAGGCGACATCGGATAGGGCTCCTGATCGGCAGCACTGAATCTTTCGCCGCGCCCTACCTTGCGATCTTCCGACAAGCACTGCGCGCCCTCGGCTATGTCGAGAGCACCAACATTGCGATCGAGTACCGGTATGCGGACGGGAACTACGCTGGGCTCTGCGCACCGGGCTCGACTCGTGGTCCCGGTATCACGTACGGCGGCCGTTAGAGTTGGTGTGGTGCCAAGCGACAAGCTGACTGAACCCATTGCGCAAAACGGCCGGCGGCAGGTGTCGGTACGAGCGATGCTGCTCGGCACCGGGCCGCGGTTCGCCCGAGACGCCTTCGGCCCAGTGGCGGTGTTCTATCTGGGCTGGAAAATCGTAGGGCTCACCACGGGAATCGTCGCCGCCACGGCCGTGAGCGTGGCCGCCTACTTTTGGGAGCGACGCCGGGAGCGCACCGGACTTATCGCCGCCATGGGGCTGGCGATCGCGCTGGTGCAGGCACTTGCGGGATATCTAGCCGGCAGCGCGAAGTGGTACTTCGTGCCCCCGGTGATCGTGAATGCCGTGTATGGGATGGCCTTTCTGGTGTCCGTCCTGATCGGGCGGCCGCTCGCCGGAACCTTCGCCAGCGAGACGTATCCGTTTCCTCCGCAGGTGAAGGCTTCGGAGACCTTTCGTCGTGTCTTCTCGCGGGTGTCGCTGGCGTGGGCCGCATACCTGCTGGTGCGCAGCGCGCTCAGACTCATTGCGCTCGCCCGAGTGACCGTCGAGGGTGTCATCGTCGTGAACCTGCTGACGGGGATTCCCTTCACCGCGGCGCTCATGGCGTGGTCCGTCTGGTATGGCGTGCGGGGCTTCCGACAGAGCGAGGAGTGGGGCCCTTACCTGCGCGGGGCGCCATGAAGGAGAAACTGAGCTGGGAGCGCACGCCGTGGCGGGCGGTGCCGACGGCGGCGTGGGGGGCGGTCAAACGCGCAAGTCAAGAACGGTCCCCTGTCTGTCTCTGAGATGAGGTGGCGCTCAATCCTCTTCGACTTGGTGGCGGTGATCGCGATCTGGACGGTCGTCTTGGTGTTCACACGCCAGCGGCGCCTGCGGGTTGCGGCCGATCCCTCTCCCGGACGGATGCGAGGCTATCGTCTACACACTACTGCATTGATCTGTGTCGCGGCGGGCTTCACATGGTTCATCGCCTGGTTCGTCAGTGACGCGATCGGGCCTCGATGGTTGCACGGCCTATCCCTGCCGACGGCCCTCGTCTTCATCGCTGCAGGCGCCGTCTTGGCCGGGTATGCCGGTTGGGTCGGGGGTCCTTAAGCTAAATCGTGGACGGCGAGCGTAAGCAGTGGTGGCCCCAACGGGACATGATCGAACTTGCAGAATTCAAGTGCATGACTTCATTGCGCGGTGAAAGCGTGGTACGGCGAGGGTAGCGGCACCAATCAACGGGGGGTCAGGAAGACCGAGCGCAAGCCGCCTTGACAGGGCTCCTGCGCCGACACACTATCAACGTACCTATCAGGGTACTTCCGTCGCGGGAGAGGTGTCCATATGAGAACCGCTCGCGGCCTCATCGTCACCCTGCTCGTTCTGTTACTGCCATCCGTTGCCGTCTCGACGGGCGCCGCGGCGCCGGAAGGTCAGATGACGTGGGGCATCCACATTTCTCTCGCGCCCACCTGGTTCGACCCTGCGGAGACCTCAGGCATCATCACGCCGTTCATGGTGCTCTACGGGCTCCATGACGCGCTGGTCAAGCCGATGCCCGGTAACCTCATGACACCCAGCCTGGCCGAGTCGTGGACGATGTCCTCCGACGGGCTCGTTTACGAGTTTGTCCTTCGTAAGGGCGTCCGGTTCCACAACGGCGACCCGGTGACTGCGGATGACGTCAAGTTCTCGTTCGAGCGCTACCGCGGCGCGAGCAGTAAGCTCCTCAAGGACAGCGTCGAAGCCGTCGAGACGCCGGACCCCGGGCGCGTCCGCATCCGCCTCAGGCGCCCATGGCCTGACTTCATGACCTTCTACGCGGGCTCCACCGGCGCCGCCTGGATCGTGCCGCGCAAATATGTCGAGAAGGTCGGAGACGAAGGCTTCAAGAGGGCCCCGATCGGCGCGGGTCCATACAAATTCGCTTCGTTCACGCCGGGTGTCGAGCTCGTCCTGGAAGCCTTCGAGCAGTTCTGGCGGAAGGTACCAAACGTGAAGCGGCTGGTCTTGCGGGTGATCCCGGACGAAGCGACGCGCCTCGCTGCGCTGGGGCGAGGCGAGGTCGACATCGCCTATGCGATCCGCGGAGCGCTCGCCGAGGAGCTTCAGCGCTCCCCGGGGCTCACGCTGAAGCCCAACGTGGGGCAGGCCACGCAGTGGATTTACTTCACCGACCAGTGGGATCCGAAGTCGCCATGGCACGACCGGCGCGTGCGCCTGGCGGCGAACTATGCGATCGATCGGCCGGCGATCAACCGGGCGGAGCTGCTTGGATTCGCAAGGATCATCTGGAGCATTGTCCCGAGCAGCTTCGAATTCTACTGGCAGCCTCCCGGCTACGCTCACGATCGAGCCAAGGCCAAGCAGCTGCTGGCCGAAGCTGGCTACCCCAACGGCTTCGACGCGGGCGATTACTCGTGCGACAACGTGAGCGCCACCATCGGGGAGGCCGTGGTGGGCTACCTTAGTTCCGTCGGCGTCCGGGCGAAGCTAAGGCCACTCGAGCGGGCGGCGTTCAACAGGGGGTACGCCGAGAAGAAGCACAAAGGCCTCATCCAGGGGGGCAGCGGCGCCTTCGGCAATGCGGCCACGCGAATCGAGGCATTTGTGGCTGCTGGGGGGACTTACGTCTACGGGAGCTACCCCGACATCGACGGGCTCTTCCAAGAACAGGCGGTCGAGCTGGATCCGAAGAGGCGGGAGACGATCCTCCACCGTATCCAGCAGCTCATCCACGAAAAGGTGGTGTTCGCGCCGATCTGGGTGGTTGCCGGGCTGAGCGGAGTGGGACCCAGAGTGGAGGAACCGGGCATCGGCGTCATCCCCGGATACGCCTTCTCTGCGCCCTACGAGGACGTGAAGCTCAAGCCGAGGTAGTCCTGCCGTCTCCGACGATGTCCGCGAGCGACGGGGTCGGCATCCCCGCCGTCCAGGTCGGATCCCGGACCTCGAGCAGGTTGCCCGAAGGATCGAGAAAGTAGAGCTCCCGACCCGTGAAGAAGCCGTGGGCGCGGTACGTGAGCTCTTCGATCTTCACTCCCCGCTCGAGGAAGAGTCGGGCTGCCTTTTCCCATTCCTCGGGCGAGAGTGTGAAGGAATGATGCAGGCGGTTGTCCTGCTGCGGGGTGCGATGGAGCTTCTCCTTGCGCTCGCAGAGCAGGATGTCGTGGCCGCCCACCCGGAAGCACGTCATGTGGGAGTCGCCCAGCCGGCCGCGGCATTCCAGACCGAGCAGGTCGCGGTAGAAGCGCTCGCTCTCTTCCAGATCGTTGACCGGGATGGACCAGTGGGTGACGCCGTCGATCTTGAGCATGTTGTGACCTCCGTACTGCCGTCTAAAATGTCGCCTCGGAGGCGAGGTAGTGCTCGATGATCTCGCTCCCCGTCGCGCGCCACACGCCCTCGTGGCGCAGGATGTAGGCGAGCGCCGCGTCGAGCGCGCCGATCCGGTGCGGCACGCCGATGACGAACGGATGCAGGCAGATCGCCATGACGCGTCCTGACTGCGCCCCCTCGCGGTAGAGCGTGTCGAACTGGCGACGGATCATCAGCTCGAACTCGTCCGACGAGCGGCCGGCGCGGAGGATCTGCGGCAGATCGTTGATCTCTCCCGAGTACGGGATCGAACACAAGCGCTGGCCCCCGATGTTCATCATGTAGGGCTGGTCGTCGTTGATCCAGTCGGCGACGTAGGTGGCGCCGGCCTCGACGAGGTAATCGAGCGTGTGCCAGCTCTCTTGCAGGCCGGACGAGAGCCACCCTTTCGGGCGGCGGCCCGTCGCCTTTTCGATGCGGGAAAACGTCGCGAGCACGACCCGCCGCTCCTCGTCGGGCGCCATGACATGGAGCAGGCGGGCGTTGCTCTGGTTGTGCCCCATGAACTCCCAGCCGAGCGCGCGAGCGTCCTCGATGATCTGGGGATAGTCGTCGCATACCTCGGCGTTGAGCGCGACGGTCCCGCGCACGCGGTGACGGGCCATCACCTCCATCAGGCGAAAGATCCCGACACGGTTACCGTAGTCACGCGGCGCCCAGTTGATGACGTCGGGCGCCAGGCCGGTGCCGCCCGGCACCGGCTCGTTCAGCGGAAAGGTCTCGACGTTCGGGATGACCCAGAGCGCGAGGCGCGCGCCGTTCGGCCAGGTGATCCTGGGTCGGCGATTGATCGGAACATAGGGAAACGGCCCGGAACGCTGCGGCTGCATCTCACCTACGGTGTGGAGCCCGCGGCAGTGAGGCGACGTTTGGCCTCGGCATAGAGCGCCGCTGGGAGCGGCCCTTGCCGCAGGGCGACGACGTTGTCCTGGAGATGGGCCGAATTGATCGTTCCCACGATGTTCGTGGCCATGCCTGGGTGGGTGAAGGTGAAACGGAGAATGAACTCCATCGGGGTCATGCCCTCGAGCAAGTCATCGAGCCGCGCCTTCTGCCAGCGCTCCCATTGCGTTCCTGCACCCTCAGCCCCGGACGGAGCACCCTTGGCCGCACCGCCTCTGATGACGATACCTGCTCCCGAGTCGGCCGCGCTGTCAATGATCGTCTCGTGCTCTCTCTCGACGGCCGAGTACGGGATCTGAAAGACGTCGAACACGCCCATCCCGATGTGATCCGCGAGGTGAGGCAACGTGGCCGACATGCCGATGAACCGGACCTTGCCCGCGCGCTTGAGCGAGAGCACCGCGTCGAGGGCGCCCTGCTCCTCCAGCGTCTGTTTGGACGGCGAGGCGTGGAACTGGACCACGTCGAGATGGTCCGTCTTCATTCGCGCCAGGCTCTGTTCGACGCCCGTGACGATGTTGTCGCGCGTGAAGACGTGCGGGTTCCGCTGGCCTCGCGGCGCCGGCGTCGCGCCGACCACGCAGCCGCATTTGCTCGCCAGGAAGTATTCGGAGCGGCGGTTCGCGATGTAGCGTCCGATACGCTCCTCGCTCAGTCCGTAATCGATTGAGGTATCGATGTAGTTGATGCCGGCGTCGAGCACGGCATGGAGAATTGTCTCGGCTTGCGCCTCGGTGACGTCACGGCCGCGCGGCGCTCCCCGCAGCTCCATCGCGCCATATCCAAGCATGGTGACCTGAAGCCCAGTCCGCCCGAGCTCGCGTTTCGGAAGTTCCGTCATCTACGCCTCCTCTAGCGCCAAAGCCGCCAACGACGCGCACGCCGCAGCCTGAACGGATGCCGTCAGCCGGCTTTCGCCTCCTCACGGTACAGATCGAGAGCCTTCATCACCGGCGCGTCGGTGAAGCTGAACAGAAACGCGGGACGGTCGCCGTCGTTCACATGCTCCCGGAACGTCCAGGTCGGCACCGTGAACACGTCTTTGTCTTCCCAGTCGAGCCGCGTGCCGCCGACAACCGAGTGGCCGCGGCCCTCGATCACGTGATAGTTCGTGCAGGAGACGTTCCGGTGCGCCTGCGTCCGCTCGCCCTCGCGCAGCATCTGGATGTAGCACGCGATCGTCGGCATGGCGGGGCCGCCGGTCACGGGGTTCGTGTATTCGAGGATGATGCCGTCGAGCGAGCAGTCGGAGCGGTCGGCCGCCAGGCGCTCAAGCGCGGCGCGAGCCTGAGACATCGGGTAGTGCCACAGCGGCGAGTAGCGCGTGGCCGGCTCGGCCTGCCAGACCGGTCGCAAGCCCCCTTCACCATACTTCGCGAAGGACGAGCCTGCGCCCTCGACGATGGTCTGGGTTTCCTTGTGGTACTCCTCGTAGAACCCCGCCTCGAGCATCCGCACCAGCGGAGTGTCCAAACCGTCGAGCCAGATCATCGGCGCGTCGGTATCGTTGGCGTGATCGTGCCAGGTCCAGTTCGGCGTCAGCACGAGATCGCCGGGGGCCATTG
>Ga0126369_10001509_pt1 | contig 16170 bp, 15 predicted proteins | sample PanSoiMetaPlot_1_FD_109646 | JGI IMG/M metagenome (GOLD analysis project Ga0126369, IMG submission 109646) | Tropical forest soil microbial communities from Panama - MetaG Plot_1 | ecosystem: Environmental > Terrestrial > Soil > Tropical forest > Bulk soil | place: Panama | collected 2016-02-17 | reverse complement strand
TCCGCCCAACGCTGGCGCACGATCGCGGGCGGCGGGTGATCGCGGAGCCGCTGGGCGCGGCGCTCCGTCCGATCGCGCGTCCGCAGGCCGCGCGCCTGCCGCCTCCCGATCAGGGGATAGTGGCGGATCTCGTCGAGCGTCTCGGCCACCTCCCAACAATTCTCGCCGTTCGTCACCCACAGCCTCGGTGCGACCGAGCGCAGGTCGAAGGCGCGCGAGTAGCTGCGTAGCGTCTTCTCGCCGCGCCGGTTGGCGTATTCGTGAAAGTAGCTCATCGCGAGCTCACGGAGGCTGCGGTACACCGGATCGCGGAACCGCAGCACCGGGTGATTGGTCTTCGAGATCGCACCCCAGCAGCCATTGCGCCGGAAGAGCGTCACGACGTGGTCGTAATCCTGGACGGCTTCCAGGTCGAGCAGCAACGGCGGTTCGCCGTGGATCCACAGCGCGCAGGCCGCGAGCATGGCGCCCTCGATGCAGTGCGCGCGGCGCTGGCGGAGCACCTCGCGTACCGAGAGCACCGTGTCGCCGTAGGGCTCGAAGTTCGCCGGGGTGGCGTCGAGGAAGCGTTGGATTCGCGCCGGCGAGTCGAGCCGCGCGAGCACCCGGTACTCGCCCGGGGTCAGCCCCAGATCCTCCCTACGGGCGAAGCGTTTGCGCACTTTTTGGGCTTCCTCCGGCGAGCGGGGCAGACGCCCCGGCGGCAGCGGGCGCGATCTTACTTGAGCGACGGCCCGAGGTGTCGGGCCCCGCCGACGCTCGGGCCCGTCGAGCTCTCGGCACCCCCTGCCGGAAAACCGGTGTAACGACACAACCACGTTCGCCGTCCTCTGTGATAATGACAAATCGGCGTCGTGCATTCCAATGTCATTGCGAGCTTTGATCGCCGGCCTGCTGCTCGTTCCTGCCTTCGCGGGCGCGGCCGAGCTCGGACGGCTGACGGTGCTGTCGGCGGTCGGCGAGCCGCTGCGCGCCGAAATCGAGATCCGCGGGGTGCGGCCCGGCGAGGTGGCATCGCTCGGTGCGCGGATCCCGCCCGCGGAGGTGTTCTGGCGCGCGAACATCGAGCCCTCTCCCGCGCTCGATCAGATCCGCGTCCGGGTCGAGCGACGGCCGCAGGATCGCCACGTCGTCGTCCTGCGCTCGAACGAACCCTTCGAGGACCCGTTTCTCCAGCTCCTCGTCGAGCTGACGTCAGCGACCGGGAGCATCGTACGCGAGTACCCGTTTCTCCTCGATGAGCGGGGAACGAGGGCAGCGCGCGGCGGTGCGGCGCCCGCCGCCGAGAGCGTCGTGCGCGAGTACCCCTCTCTCCTCGATGAACCGAAAACGAGGGCGGCGCGCGGCACCGCGGTGCCAGCGCCGCGGCAGGCGCAGACCGACCTGCTGGCCGAAACCGCGCCCGCGTCCCCTCCGGCGGGGGCGGCGGCCGGAAAATACGTCGTCCGGCCTGGCGACACGCTCGCCACGATCGCTCAGGGGTTGAAGACGACAACTACCACGCTCGACCAGATGCTCGTCGCGCTCTACCACGCGAACGAGCAGGCCTTCGTCGACGGGAACATGAACCGCCTCCGCACGGGCGAAGTGCTCGCCGTACCCCCCGAGGCGGCGGCACTGGCGGTCGCCCCGAACAGCGCGCGGCAGGTGGTACTTGAGCACCAGGCGACCTTAGGCGACCCCCGCAAGCGGTTGACCGACGCGGGGCCCGGGGCAGCCGAAGCGCCGGCGACACCCGGAGCGGAACCGAGGGCGGCGGGAGCGGCGACCAGCGATCGGTTGCGGGTGTCGCGCGCCGAGACCGGGCGGGGTGGCATCGGCGCAGGGGCCGCCACGGCCCGCGAGGACGATATCGCGGCGCTGCAGCACGCATTCGAGGAGGCGAGGGCGCGGATCGCGCTGCTCGAGAAGAGCATCGACGACATGAGGAAGCTCCTCGCGGTGAAGAAAGAGAAGATCGCGTTGCTGGAGAGGGACGTCGGAGAGGTGAAACCCCTCCTGCTCGCGAATCACGAGCTCGCGAGGATGCAGCACGAAGGAGACCCGCCGTCAATGCTCGAATCATTGCGGCGAGCGTTCGAGCGCGCCCTTCGAGAGCACGGCACCGTGCTGATCGCCGTACTCCTGATCGGCTTCGTGACGTGGGTCGGGATGCCCTTCAAGACCGCACGTCTCTGGCGCAAGCGCCAGCGCCGTCGGGAGCGTGACGCGCGACGCGTGCGTCGCGCGGCCGAAAAGGCCGGCCTCCTGTGATGAAGGCTCTGGGCGAAGGGCGGCCGCCGCCTCGCCGCCTCACGCGGTCATCGGCGCGCCCGCGGGCTCCCTCGCAATCATCTGCCCGCTAGGCCGTCGCTAGCCCCGCGGCGGGAAGGAAACGCAGGTTGCCGGCGCTCGGGCTGGAGGCGTGGCCCGTCTCGGAGGCGTCCCGCATCGCTGGTGGGAGTTGAATCCCTAGACGGCTCACCGCGAAAACCGCCTCGGTCCGGTTCGCGACGCCAAGCGCGCGGAAGATCGCCGCGGTGTGCGTCTTCACCGTCCCAGTGGCCAGGTTGAGCTGGCGCGAGATGACCTTGGTCGGCTTGCCCTGCACGAGGAGCACGAGCACGTCCATTTGGCGCGGCGTGAGCCCGAGCTCGCGGCCGCTGCGCCAGTGGGTGGCTACTGGCACCTCGGGCCGCTCCGGCGGCCGAGGCGAGGCCATCTCCTCGCGCAGGACCTCGGAGGGCACGTATGCACCCCCGGCGAGCACCAGGCGCAGCGCGCCCATCAGCACCGCCGAGTTGGACCGCTTGGAGATGAAGCCCGCGGCGCCGCCCGCGAGCGCGGCGAGCACCGTCGCCCGCTTGTCCGCCGCCGATACGATCACGATCGGCGCCTTCGAGCCGGTCGCCCGGAGGCGCGCGAGGACGTTCCCGTCGGACGCGTCCGGGAGCTGCAGATCGACGAGCACGAGCGCAGTGTCCGGATGCGCAGCGAGATGCGCGAGCGCCGCCTGGAGGCTGTCGGCTTCCAGCACCGCCACCGGCCGCCCGAGGTCGGCGAGCGCGTTCGTCAGCGCTTCCCGCATGAGCGCGTGCTCGTCGGCGATCAGCACTTTCAGGTTCAGCTCTACCGTTGCGAGCGCCAGGCGCTTGACCGAGGGTTCCTGGACCATTGCTACCTCCTCACTGCGCTATCTCTCGAGAACATGGGTCACTGGTCAGTGGTCTCTTCGCACGCAATTGCGCGCCCGCGTGCAGCCAGTGTCGCGGCTTCGCGTGAACAATTCCGCGAAAGGTGACGCGCGGGAACTGTGAACTACGCACACCCGCCGGCCGCGGAAGCCTGCTGGACCATCGCCATCTCCTTACTGCGCTATCGATGTGATCCCAGCCTAGGACTTCGGCGCTTCCGTGGGCGGCAAGCATTGCCCCGGCCACTGTGAAAAATTCACGCGAGCGCTGGGTCAGGCGAGCATGAGACGGCTCGACGCCGGTCCGGCCCGAACCGTGGCCTCCCGTCGGTGCCCGCGTAGAATCCCGGGCCGCCCCCCTGGCCCGCCTGGCATGCACCGCTTGATCGCCCGGGACATCGCCCGGCTCGCCTGGCCGATCTTCATCGCCCAGATCGCGATCCTGACGAACGGCGTGATCGACACCGTGATGGCGGGCCGGTACGGCACGCTCGACCTCGCGGCGGTCGGGATCGGCACGAGCGTGTACGTGACGCTGTTCATCACCCTGATGGGCGTGCTGTTCGCCCTGACCCCGACGATCGCGCAGCTGCAGGGCGGCGGGCGACACGCCGAGATCGGCGAGGAGGTGCGGCAGAGCGCCTGGCTCGCGCTGGCGCTCGCCGCGATCTCGCTCGCGGCGCTCACCCACCCGGGCCCGCTGCTCGGATTGAGCAAGCTGGCGCCCGACGTCGAGGCGAAGACCCGGGCATATCTCGACGCGGTCGCCTGGGGCGTGCCCGCAGTGCTGCTCTTTCGAGTGTTTGCGGCCTTCTCGACCGCGATCTCGCGGCCCCGGGCGGTGATGGCATTCAACCTGCTCGGCCTCGCCCTGAAGGTTCCGCTCAACTGGGCATTCATGTACGGCGAGCTCGGGCTGCCCGAGCTGGGCGGCGCCGGCTGCGGCGCGGCGACCTCCGCGATCGCGTGGATCGTCTGCGCGGCGGCATGGCTGTGGTGTTACCTGGAGCGCGACTACGCCCGCTATAGCGTGTTCGCGCGCTGGTCGTGGCCGCGACTGCGCGCGCAGTGGCAGCTCGTCGCGCTCGGCGTCCCGATCGGCGCAACGTTCTTCGTCGACGTCACCGCGTTCACCTTCATGGCGCTGTTCATCGCGCGGTTCGGTGCGCTTTACTCCGGCGCGCATCAGATCGCGGCCAACCTGGCCGCGCTCTGCTTCATGCTCCCGCTGTCAGTAGGGAACGCGGCGGCGGTGCTGGTGGCCCAGGCGATCGGCGCGCACGAGCCCGGTCGCGCGCGCGCGACCGGGGTGACCGCGCTAGCGCTCGGGACCGGCTGCGGGATCCTGCTCGGGGCCATGCTCTTCCTCGCCGCCGCGCTGATTGTGCGCCTGTACACGGCCGATCCGGCGGTGCGCGCGATCGCGGCCGGCCTGCTCGTCTACGTGGCCGTCTATCACCTCTTCGACGCGGTGCAGGCGGTCGTGGTCAACGTCCTGCGGGGGTACAAGCACGCGCTCGTGCCGATGTTGATCTTTGGCGTCGCGCTATGGGGCGTCGGCCTGGGGGGCGGCTACGCGCTCGGCATTGCCGGAATCGGGTCCGAAGCGCCGATGGGGGCGAGCGGTTTCTGGCTCGCGGGGGTGATCGGGATGGCGCTTGCGGCGACGCTCGTGACCACCTACTTTCTGCGCGTGAGCCGCGCGCCGTTCCGCTAGCTCCGTGCTGTGTGCGGGATCCCGGGAAGCATCTCGTGGACCTCGTAGCTCATCACGGCGAGATACGCCGCGAGCCCGAGGTAAAACAGACCGTAATGCAACTGCTGCTCGGCTGCGACGCCGTAGTAGGCGACGTTCTCCGGCGCCCCAGGATCGAACTTGATCGCCCGCCATAGCTGCGGCGCCGCGAGGATCGCGATCAGTACGAGCAGCGGGCTCGGGCGCCAGATGAAGAGCCCGACGAGGATCGGCACGCCCGCGAGCCAGACGCGCGGCGACAGGATCGCCGTGATCCGCCCGCCGTCGAGCGGCGCGACCGGAATCAGGTTGAAGAGGTTGAGGAAGAACCCCGCGTACGACAGGGCGAGCAGCAGCGCGCTGTCGTACCGGCGAGCGAGGAAGTAGCAGGCGAGCGCGCCCGCGGTTCCGGCGACCGGCCCGGCGATGCCGACGTACGCTTCGGTCTCCGCATCGTGCGGTAGGTCCTTGAGCTGGATCCAGGCGCCGACGAAGGGGATGAACGTGGGAACGCCGACATCCAGGCCGCGCTGCCGCGCCGCGACGTAGTGGCCAAGCTCGTGGACGAGGATGAGCAGCACGAAGCCCACCGCGTACCACAGGCCGAATACGAGCGCGTAGGCGAACACCGAGATCACCATAGTGAGCCCGGTCGTAGCGAACTTACCGAGCTTGCCCGCCGCGAGCAGGAGGCCGAAGAGGGCCTTCACGGCGGGCTGGGCCGGTGCGCCGCGCGCCGAAGACTGCAGGCGATCAGGCGCTCTCGTTGCCCTTCTTGCGGCCGAACAACTTGGCGAGACCACTCGCCCCGGCGACGCCGGCGATGGCGATGACCTTCCAGAACTTGGCGAGCAGTGCGCCGAGCATCGCGAAAAGGCCGAGCTTCTTCGCCGCGAAGCCCCCGACGAGCGCGGCGAGGCCGTACTCCGCGACCCGATCGGTCGACGAGTTGAAGTCGGCGTAGCGCTTGCCCGCGTTGAATTCGAGCGCGCCGAGGAGCCGCTGCGCGATCGGCTTCTCCTTCTCGATCGCGGCGTACTCGGTCACGAGGTTGAGGCTGATGTAGCCGTGCCGGCCGAGCGCGTAGGTGTTGTAGTTCACGCCGCGCGGCGCCGCGCCGGGTTCGCTCTTGTCCTTCGTGGCGGCCGACCAGACGAGGCGATGCGTCGCGGCGTCGTAGCGCGGCGCCTCGACCCATCCGAGCACCTCGAGCTCGGGGATGCCCCGGCTTCGACGCTCGCGGTTCGCCTCGTCGGTGCCGGCCTTGAGGTTCTTCAGGAGCTCGTCGGCATTCCAGTCCTTCGCGTCGTCGTCGCGGATGTAGCCCGCGTCGATGTGGCGGATGACGACGAACCAGTTCGCATTGGGGTCATCGCCCGGAAAGATGAGCCCGAGCAGCCCCTCCCCGACCCGGTTGCCCATCGCGGTCATGATGCGACCGCTCTCGGTGGGTGGGACGTAGGCGAAGCCCTCGGGGAGTCGCATCGTCGCCTGCTCGGCGAGCTTGACCTCGGACGGGCCGTGGACCGCGGTCTTCTGCGCCGCCTCGAACGCAGTGGTGACCTCTGCCTCCGCCTTGCCCTGCGCTTGGGCGGCGAAGGGGGCGCTAAGCGCCAACGCCGCCGCCGCGACCCACTGCGGCCAAGCGGCGCGTGGAAATGTCCTCATTGTCGTCCCTCCCTGGAAGGCGAGCGAGGGATGCTAGCGAGCCCGTGGGGGCGGCCTCAATCAAGCGTGCGTCGCAAACGCGCAGGACTGCCTTTCCCGAAACCGGCGTAACAAATCGGCCGGCCGTCCGCGCGACATTCTTCTCACTTCGCGCGGTGCCGGGCGGGACCGCGCGCCGGCGGTTTGCGCCGCGCGTTCGGGTTTCGCTCGCCGCCGCGGCGCTTGCCGGAGTGCGCCCGGAACGCTGCGGCGTACGCGCGGCGGGCCCAGGGTGTGGCGAGCTCGCGGGACTCCATCGCCTCGTCGGGCGCACGCCAGTAGCCCATCGTGATCCGCCGGCCGCGCGCGTCGTAGACGAACGGTACGGAGTGCGCGCGCACGAAATCAGGCCGACTCGCTTCGTCGGCCTTGAGGTACAGCACGTCGTCCGCGATCAGCGCGAACATCACGCCGTCGCAGTACAGGCCGTAGCCGCCGAACATCCGGCGCGCGACGACGCGGCCGGCACCGCCGAGGAGCTCGACGACGTAATCGGCGAACTCGCTGGTCGAATTCATGTTCGTCGCGCGTGATAGGACTATGATAACGGCTCGACTCGGACCGCTTCTCCCGGTCGGATCGCCGGAGTCCCGCGCATGGCACACTCGCACGCCCACGCATCGAAACGCCGCCGGCCGCCGAATCTGCGCCGCACGTGGCTCTTCGTCGCCGGCGCCGACGCGGGAGCGCAGGCCGCGGCGCTCGCGGCGAGCCCGGACGTGATCATCCCCGATCTGGAAGACTTCACGCCGCCGCCACTTCGCCCGCGCGGCCGCGAGATGATCCTCGGGCTCTTGGACAAAGCCCACAAGCTGGGGATCCTCGCCGGGGTGCGGGTGAACCCGCTCGCGTCCGAGGGGCGCAACGATCTCGCGGTCGTGATGCAGGCGAAGCCCGACGTCGTGCTGCTGCCGAAGACGACCGCGCCGGAGCAGATCGTCGAGCTCGACCGGGCAATCACCGACCATGAGCGGCGGCTCGTCATCCCGACCGGCACGACCGAGATCGTCCCGAACGTCGAGACGGCGGCAGGACTCGTGGCGACCCACGCGATCGCGCGCGCGGCAAAGCGCGTGACCGCGTGCTTGCTCGGCGCCGAGGACATGGCCGCCGACCTGGGCGTCGAGCGCACGCCCGAAGGCGTCGAGCTTGCGTACGTGCGCAGCCGATTCCTCGTCGAGTGCGTCGCCGTCGGCGTCGTCGCGATCGACGTGCCCTATACCTTCAGCGACGAGGCGGGCGTGCGGTCGGACACGCAGCACGCGCGGCGGCTCGGCTATCAGGCGAAGAGCGTGGTCTCACCCGCACACGTGTCGGCCGTGAACGAGGTGTTGACGCCGGGCCACGAAGCGGTGGAGCGCGCCCAGCGGCTCGTCAGCGCGTTCGAGGCGGCTCGCGCCGCCGGGCGCGACCGCGTCGAGCATGCCGGTAGCCTGGTCGAGATGCCGACCTATCTCACCGCCAAACGGTTGATCGCACGGGCAGAAGCCCTAGCGCGCTGGATCCACTGAGCGCACACGCCGCGCACGGCGCGGATTCCGCAACGCGCGGGCCGTCGCTGGATCCCTCCTTCTCGCCGAGATGACGTCGCGGCGACCCGTGCAGAGTTCACGGGTCCCCGAAAGTGGCGCGTGCAAAATCCGGCACGCGGGCGTCGATCGCCACCTTTTCGCCAGAATTTTCCGGCACCCTTCCTTCGCTTGTGCCCGCCGGGGCCACAGCCGCAGCGCGTAATGCGAACCGTAGCGGCCCGGCGTTGGACCGCAGATTCCAAGGAAAGCGTGACGATGAACACGAAAGCCACTCCCTCCGCCCGCGCCCTCGGCGGCTGGGCAATCTTCGCCGATTTCTCGGGTCTGCTCCTGAAAGCTTCGGCGGCCGGGATCGCAGTGAGCTTGGTCGCCGGCGGCGTCGTCCTGCTCGTCGCGCTCGCCGGCTAGATCATCCGCCGCTGACGCGGCACCGGAATCCCGCAGGAAGCTGCGGGCCGGTGGCTGGGGCGAGCGAACCTTCGCCGGGTTCCTCTGCGTGGTCACCTCGTGCCACGACGCGGCGCCACCTCCTTAGCCGGTCCCCAGTCCCTGGCCCCGAGCTCCTTGCGAATCCTTCCTGGATCACTGCTGCGCGCACTCCGCAGCGACTGACAGAACTGGGGCGACGTGCTGGTTGCGAGCCTTCGGTTCAAAGCACCCCATGTTCGCACTCCCGCGCATCAGCCGATCGGACTTCCATCGCACACTTCATTGGCATCAGAACGGGCCGAGCAGCGGTCCGCGCGCCGACGAGCGCCTGCCGGGCCGGCCTTCGCTTCAGCGTGAGACGTCTGCGAAGCTCCCTTTCGAGCTCTCGAATCCACTGCCGGAACTCTTCAAGCGCGCCGCTCGCTGAACAGGAGCGGCGCGTCCGCCGCACGCCACACAAACCGTCCGCGGACCGCTTCGAGCGGCTGAAAAAGAGGTGGGGGAGTTGTAATTCTCGTCAAGAGATGATATAGCGCGTTCACACGCCGCATTGGCGTGCTACGAGAAGGAGATAATTATGGCTGCGAAGAAGAAGTCCGCGAAGAAAGGCAAGAAGAAGCGCTAACGCGCTCTACGCGTATCACACGCGAGCGGCCCGGGGTCCTGCCCCGGGCCGTTTTGTTTTTGGGGCAGAGGTGAAGCGGTCGACGCGCAGCGGTTTGGCCGGCGGCGACCTAGTCCCTCCGCTCGTTCGTCGCGTCCGCCCTCAGGATCGCGACGCACTTTGCGACACACTCGCCGCAGATGAACACCGCCGGGCCGGCGATCAGCTTCTCGACCTCGCTCTCCCGCTTCCCGCAGAACGAGCACTTCAGAGCACCCTTTCGCCCCCGGAGCCGAGCGAGAGCAGCGCGCAAGGGGCGCCGCGTTTCCGGGCGAGACTTATCGCTTGCCATAGGCACCTCCAATCTCAGACGGTTGGGATCGCGTGACCGCTCGCTCAGCCGCGCCAGCGGAGGATCATCTGCGTACAGCGAAACAGCGCGATCGTTTTTGCGGTCTGGGCTACGCGCACGTCCGCGTCCCAGACCTGTGTGCCGCGCCCCTTGTGGACAGGCCACGCTGTGCACACCACGTCGCCCTCCAAAGTGGTGCCCAGGAAGTTGCTCTTGAGCTCGATCGTCGTGAACCCGCTTGCGTCGTCGGGCAGGTTACGGACCGTCCCGTAGCCGCACGCCGTATCGGCGAGCGACACGACTGCACCGGCGTGCAGAAACCCGTTCCAGGCGCACTTGCGCCGATCGACCGGCATGCGGATTCGCACCTCGTCGGGCTCCACCGCGAGGACCTCGAAGCCGAGGTGCCCGGGGAGATACTCCCCGCCGCGGTCGTTCCACTCGGCGAGGCTTTGCGGGATCGTCAGCCGCTCCATCGCGTTCTCCTTCGCGCTTTTGCCAGCGATGGTACCGGGGGGGCGGCCGGCGCGAGGACGGAGGGGCGGACGGTTAGCAGACCTCGCGAGACGCGGGGCAAGGATGAGCGCAGCGCTTACGCGACCGAGGAGGGTGAGAAGGGATCTGTCCGGAGATCGCTTAACCTAATCGCCAGTCGTCCCTCCAATCCCGCGGGCGGCGGGGAACCAGCCCCGCCGCCCGCCTCGCGCCGCGGGTTGCCGGTGCGAGGTCCTCCTCCTCCTCCTCCTCTGCGACCTTGCTAGCCCGCGATCGCGCTCAGCTCCGCACCGCTTGGCGGCAACCCCATCCGACAAAGGCGAGGGCCGCGAAACCCCGCAGGGCAATCATCGACGGCTCGGCGGGTGTGGACGGGCTGGATGAATGCTGGGAGTAGCAATAGCAAGCGACATTCCAGCGTCATAACCCGTTGAGTTGCCGACGCGTTGCCTTCGGACATGCAAGCTGAGTGTAAGTCCCGTCGACACCCCGCAGACCTAGCCGACTGCCAACCTCGTGGCGCCCCCCACTAGAATCCGGTGTTCGCAATGCCGGCCGACGGACGACTGCCGGATACTTTGGGAGGGTCGCGATGCGTTGGCGTCCCGTAGGCACTGGGCTCCTCGCCGCAACAGCGGTCGTGCTCGGCGCTGCGCAAGCGCAGACCTATCCTGCGAAGCCGATCCGAGTGATCGTGCCTTATGCCCCGGGCGGCTTCAGCGATCTCACGAGCCGGGTCGTCGCCGATCGCATGGCCCGGACGCTCGGTCAACCGGTCGTAATCGAGGCGCGACCCGGCGGCGGCGGCCGGATCGGCGCCCACCAGATCGCGAAGTCGGCCAACGACGGCTATCAGCTTCTCTACACGACCAACGGCACGCACACCTTCATGGCGGTGACGGAGAAGGACCTGCCCTACGACCCGATCCGGGACTTCACGCCGATCGCGCTCGTGGGCGATTACGGCCTCCAGATGGTGGTCCATCCCGGCGTGCCCGCCGCCACCGTCGGCGAGCTCGTCGTCTACGCGAAGAAGAACCCGGGCAAGGTTAACTACGCAAGCTCCGGCGTGGGCAGCGGCATCCACTTCGCCGGGGAGCTCTTCAACGTGCTCGCGGGCATCGACATGGTCCACGTTCCGTACAAGGGCTCGGGCCCCGCGATGCAGGACGTCATCGCCGGCGTCTGCCAGGTCACGTTTGACGGCGCCGCGAAGCCCTTCATCGATGCCGGCAAGGTGCGATTCCTCGGCACGACGAGCGCTCAGCGCGACCCGAGATTCCCCGATACGCCGACGATCGCCGAGGGCGGCGTGGCGGGGTTCGATCTCACGTATTGGACCGCGTTCTTCGCGCCGCCAGGCCTGTCGCCTGCGATTCAGTCGCAGCTGAACGCCGCGGTGAACGCCGCGCTCGCCGACGAGCCGGCCAGGAAGCAGCTCGGGGAAATGGGCCTGATCCTGGTCGGTGGTTCACCGGAGCGGCTCGAGCAGCGCATCCGCGCGGACATCGCGGTCCTGCGTAAGCTCGCGGCGGACGCGAAGCTGCAGCTCCACTAGTTGGTGCGGGCTGAACGCTAGGAGACACCCCAATGCGCCTTGGCTATTTCACGATGCCCGTGCATCCCCTGCACCGCAACCTCACGGAGACGCTGCGCGAGGATCGCGAGGCGATCATCCTCGCCGACCAGCTCGGCTTCTACGACGCGTTCGTCGGCGAGCACGTCGCCGACAAGGCCGAGAACATCACCAACAGCCTGCTGTTTCTCGCGACGCTCATCCACTCGACGAAGGCGATCAAGCTCGGAACCGGCACGACCAACCTGTCGCAGCAGCATCCGGTGCTGGTTGCGGTGAACGCGGCGATGTTCGACCACCTCACCGAGGGCCGGTTCATCCTCGGCGTCAGCCCGGGAACGCTACGGGCCGACGCCGAGGCGCTCGGGATCCTAGACCAGGATCGCGCCCGGATGTTCTCCGAGGCGATCGACGTGATCCTTGCGATATGGGAGCGCGATCCGCCGTACGACATCGACTTCCCCGGGAACCGCTACAAGGTCACCACGCGCACGACGCACTGGCCGGAGATCGGGCTCGGCTACCTGCACAAGCCCTATCAGAAGCCGCGGCCCGAGATCGTGGGGACGGTGGTCGCCCCGTCCTCCAGGGGCGTGATCGCGATGGGCGAGCGCGACTTTCACCCGCTGTCGGCCAACTTCCTGCTGCCGCATTGGCTGCCGTCGCACTGGGCGAACTACGCCGAGGGCAAGCGCAAGGCGGGCCAAACACCCGACCCCGCCGACTGGCGCATCGCGCGCACGGTCTTCGTGGCCGACGACGACAGGACCGCCGCCGCCTACGGGCGGTACGATCCCGCCAGTCCCTATCGCTTCTACTACCACCAACTGCAGACGAAGCTCACCCTGTCGAAGCGTCACGTGGTGTTCAAGGAGCGCGAGGACCAGCCGGACGCGGAGCTCACGCCCGACTTCGTCCTCGACCGCCTCGTGATCTGGGGCACGGTGAATAAGGTCGTCGACGAGATCCTGGCGCTCCGGGAGCGAGTCGGCGATTTCGGCGAGATCGTCTACGCGGGCATGGACTGGGTCGACCCGCGGCTAACGAAGCGCTCGATGGAGCTGATGGCGACCGAGGTCATGCCGCGGGTCAACCGCGCAATCGCGGAGTCGGGCGGCGGCACGCGCACGATCGCCGTCACGCCGGCGAAGTAAATCGCGGGGGCGACGCTAGAGGGACGACGATGCTCGGTGCCGTGGTGAAGGTGCTTGCGATCGCCCTTGCGGCCGGCGCGCCGCTCGCGGCAGCCGCGCAGGCATGGCCCGCGAAGCCGGTGCGGATGCTCGTCCCGTTCCCGCCCGGCGGCGGTGTGGACTTCGCCGCGCGGATCGTTGGCAAGCATCTCTCCGACCGGCTCGGGCAGCAGGTCGTCATCGAGAACCGCGCTGGCGCCAACGGGATCATCGCCCTCGAGGCGTTGAAGGGGGCCGCTCCCGACGGCTACACGATCGCCGCGGCCTCCAACGGCCCGCTGGTGATCAATCCCGCGATGTATCTCCGGTTGCCCTACGACCCGCTGCGGGACTTCGTCGCGGTCGGCGGCCTGGTGAGCTTCCCGCTGCTGCTAGTGGTTCACCCCTCGGTGCCAGCGAACAGCGTGCGCGAGGTCATTGCGCTCGCGCGGGCGAGGCCGGGCGCGCTTACCTTCTCGTCGCCTGGGGTGGGCAACGGCAGCCACCTCGCGGCGGAACTCTTCGCCGCGATGGCGAACGTTCAGCTCGTTCACGTGCCGTACAAGGGCACGGCTCCGGCTGCGACGGCGCTCCTTGCGGGCGAGGTCGCGCTCGCGTTCAGCAGCATTCCGACCGTGCTGCCCCACGTGCGCGCCGGCAAGCTTCGCGCGCTCGGCGTCGGCAACGCGACGCGGGTCCCGTCGCTGCCGGAGTTCCCGACGATCGCGGAGAGCGGCGTGCCGGGGTACGAAGCGTTCTCCTGGGCCGGCGTGATCGCTCCGACGGGCACGCCGCGGGACGTCGTGGTCCGCCTGAATCGCGAGATCGGGCAAGTCCTCCGCCAGAAGGACGTCGCCGATCAGCTCGCGAACGAGGGCACGATTCCGACGCCGGACTCGCCGGAGGAATTCGCCGCCTACATCAAGAGCGAGCTCGGAAAGTGGGGTGCGATCGTGCAGCTGGCGAAGATCAAGCCGGAGTAGTCGGACGATCCCGCGGGCTTCGTCCGCTTAGCGAGCCCGGCGCCATGCAGCGCGCCGGGCGTTCGCGCGGCGCCGTTCCCGAGCAGTCGGGTGCAGCGAAACCCCGCGCTCACCAAGCACCTCGCACACACACGCCGTGTCCGCGTCGGCATAACCCTGCCGCATCGCTTCGTCGAAGATCGGCACGCACGTGTCGAAGAGCGGCGTGGGCGATCCGACTGCGCGCGCCATCTCGCCGATTACCCGCATGTCCTTCTGCCAGACCTCGATCTTCATCGTCGCCGGCCGGTAGCGCCGCTCCAACATGAACCGGCCGCGCAAGCGCAGGACGCCGGTCCCCACGATCGGGCTCGGGCCGAACAGCTCGAGGACCTGCCGGGCATCCAGCCCCATCCGGCGCGCGAAGGTGATCGCCTCGGCCGACGCGACGTTCAGGATCGCCACGAGGTGGTTGGCAATGAACTTCATCTTGCTGCCGTTGCCGTACGCGCCCACGTACGGGATGCTGTCGGTGAAGACCTGCAGCACCGGGCGCACGCGGGCGCAAGCACGCGGGTCGCCGCTCGCGAAGATCGTCCACAGCCGTTCCTTCAGCCGCAGGGCGGTCCCGCTGATCGGGCAATCGAGCACCGCAAAGCCGGCGCGGGCGAGGCGCGTCTTCGCGCGCTGCTTGTCGGCGAGCGGCAGGGTGCTGGTTTCGATGACGACGCGCCGCCGGGCGCCCGGTCGACGGGTCGCGTCGGCGAGTTGTTCCGCCGTGTCCGCGAGCGCGGCCGAGGTCGCGAGAGAGGTGATTAGCGTGTCGGCCTCGTTTGCGACGGCCGTGCTCGACGCGAACGGCCGTCCGCCAGCGCGCTCCAGGCGACGGCACGCCGCGGGGACCGGATCGTAGCCGCATACCGGGAAACCGGCGGCGAGCAATGCTTCCGACATTGCGCCGCCCATGATGCCGAGCCCGATGACGCCGAGTGATCGGTTCATATGATGGCCGGTTCCTAAACCGGATGCCGCAAGGGGCTTTCTGACTCGAGCTAGGAGCGTGCGACGCTCACTCGGGCTTGATCCGCTGCGGCGCGGGTCTCGTCGCGCGCTTGCCCGGGCAGTTGTACAGCTCCGTCGTGGTCGGCTGGTAATAGCGCCATCCGCGCGCGAGCTGAACCTGCTTCAGCTCGACTTCCTGCCATTTGGGATGACCTTTCGTCTGCAACGTGGAGATGTTGTGGCACAGCGAGCGGCCAAATCGGATCAGGCGGCTCTCGGTCTGATGGTCGCGAAAATCCTGGGTGACTAGATACAGCTTCACTGCGAGCGCCGGTAGGTCCTCCCGCAGCAGTGCCGGGTAGCTCTGCGCGTACATCGTCGCGGGCAGGTACGCCCTCAGCGCGGCGCCGCTCGCCGCGTCCTTGGGATCGAGCTTGAGGAGCTTGATGTACTGCCGCGCTTCGGGCTTCATGTTTGCGAGCAGCCTAGTGGGCTGCCCGGCAACGATGACGACGACGTCGATCGTCTTGTCGGTCGCGAGCTTCACGAGCGCCTGCTCGTGCGGGAGGAAGCTCGCCTGGGGTTCCTTCAGCGGCCTGTTGAACATCACGCGATAGAGCGTGCTCGCAGTGACCGCGGTATCGCTGCGCGGGGGCCCGACGTTGATCTTCGCATCCCTGATCTGATGGACGTAGTCGTAGGGCGCGTCGGCGCGCACGATGAAATGGATCTCCTCGTTGTGGAGCGGCGCCACCACGCGGAGGGGCCGCGCCAGCTCGTCGGCACCCTGGTTGCCGAGCGTGGCCTGCTCGAGGAACGCCTCGTAGACATCCGATTGTGCGGTGGCGAGCTTGACGGTCGGATCCGAGACCAGGCGGCGAAGGCTCTCCGCCGATCCGTCGGCCGTTATCACTTCCAACTGCAGGTCGGCGCCGGGCGCGACGAATTTGGCGAGGTCGCGGGCGATCTGAAGGTCCGCGTCCCCCCCTTTGGTCACCATCCGAAACTGCGCGTTCGCTGAGAGCGCCACCCCGCACAGGCAGTACAGGCCGAGCGAGATGCTCGCCAGTACGGCGAGCCGTCGCTCCGCCTCCTTACGGCCGGTTCGCATCGCACAGGCTCATCGCCGCAACTGCGGGAGGACAGGCCGGCTGCGGCGCCCCCGTCGGGGCAGGGCCTGCAGCAGGCGCGGCCGGGACGTCGCGTGCGATGCCTGGCTCTTGAGGCGCGACGATGGCCCGTGGCGCGGGCCCCGTCGCAGCAACCTCGCCTGGCGCAACGGCCGACGGCGCATCGCTCGCGGCGCGCGGCGCGGCCTGCGCAGCGACCGCGGGCGGGGGCGAGGGCTTCGCGGTCGGGCCGTCCGGTGCGACTACCGGCGGCGCATCGCTCGCAGCGCGCGGTTCGGCCGGCGCATCGAGCCGCAGCCATC
>Ga0126369_10001505_pt1 | contig 16179 bp, 13 predicted proteins | sample PanSoiMetaPlot_1_FD_109646 | JGI IMG/M metagenome (GOLD analysis project Ga0126369, IMG submission 109646) | Tropical forest soil microbial communities from Panama - MetaG Plot_1 | ecosystem: Environmental > Terrestrial > Soil > Tropical forest > Bulk soil | place: Panama | collected 2016-02-17 | reverse complement strand
TTCTTCCCGGTCAATACGCTGATGCTGATGCGGGGTGCGGTGGCGGCGCGAAAGCTCGGCATCTTCGAGCGCTATGTCGACGAGGTCTATCGCCACATGTGGGCCGATCCCAAGAAGCTCGACGATCCGGCCATCCTGCGCGCCGCCTTGATCGACTCTCACCTGCCGGCCGACAAGCTGTTCGAGCTGGTGCAGACCTCGGAAGTCAAGGACGCCCTGCTGGCCCAGACCCAGCGTGCCGTCGAACGGGGTACCTTCGGTTCGCCGACCTTCTTCGTCGACGACGAGATCTATTTCGGCAAGGACAAGCTGCGCGACGTCGAAGAAGCGATCGCTGCCAAGAAATAGGCCATTGGGAGGAACAATGCTCCGCCGTTCGCTGCTGGTCGCCACACCCGCCCTGCTCGCCTCGTCGACGGTCCGAGCAAACAGCGACGAGATAAAGATCGGCAATATCATGCCCTATAGCGGTCCGGCGTCGGCGTTGTCCGAGGTCGGCAAGGCCGAGGCGGCCTATATCCGCATGCTGAATGACCGTGGCGGCATCAACAAGCGGCTGCTGAACCTCATCACTCTCGACGACAGCTACAGCCCGCCCAAGGCCGTCGAGCACGCAAGGCGGCTGGTCGAGCAGGACCGCGTGGCGTTGATGTTCAGCCCGCTCGGCACACCCAGCATCAGTGCCACCATCAAATATTTCAACGACCGCAAGGTGCCGCATCTCTTCGCCGTGAGCGGCGTGTCGCGTTTCAGCGATCCCAAGGCTTTTCCCTACACGGTCATGGCGCTGGTGAACTACCAGATGGAAGCGCGCATCTACGCCAAGCTGATCGTGAAGGAGCGGCCGGGCGGCAAGATCGCCGTCCTCTATCAGAACGACGATCTCGGCAAAGACTACCTCGCTGGGCTGCGCAGCTTCTTCAAGGAGCGCTACGAACAGATGGTCGTGGCGGCGTCGTACGAGCTCACCGACCCGACCGTGGATTCTCAAGTGATCGACCTCAAGGCCAGTGGCGCCGACGCCCTGCTGGTCGCCGGTACGCCGAAGTTCGCTTCGCAGGCGATTCGCAAGGCCCATGATCTCGGCTGGAAGGCCATGATCGTCCTGAATGTGCCTTCGAATTCGCTGGCGGGAACCTTCCAGCCAGCCGGCTTCGAGCGGGCAATCGGCGTCATCACCGGCGCAATCGGCAAGGATCCGGACGACCATCGGCTGGTGGGCGACGCGAGCGTCGCAGACTATCGCGCCTTCATGGCCAAATACATGCCGGGCGCAAATCCCTCCGATTCGAACATCGTCTTCGGCTACAACGTCGCGATGGCGCTGGAGCATGTCCTGACGCAATGCGGCAGCGATCTAAGCCGGGAGAACATCATCCAGCAGGCGCTCAGTCTCAGGAGCCTTGCTCTGCCCATGCTGCCGGCCGGCGTCGTCTTCGACACCAGCCCCGGCAATCACTCGATGCTGACGCAGATGGCGCTGCAGCGCTGGAACGGCAAAGCGTTCGAATCGCTGGGACAGGTCATCAGTGGCGCTGAGGACTAGGCAAACGCACGACCTTGCCCTCGACAAGTTGTTCAACTTCCGTGCCAGCGTAGCCGAGCTCTTGCAGGATCTCGCGGCCGTGCTCGCCGATGACGGGTGCCGGCGACGGTGCGCGCGTCGGGGTGGCGCTGAATTCGGCGGCGGGCTTGGGCTGGCGCACGCGCCCGATGCCGGGATGGTCGAACTCGCTGATCAGGCCACGCGCCACCACCTGCTCGTTGGCCATCACCTCGCCACGCCGCAAGACCGGCGCGCATGGGACGTCGGCCGCGTCGAGACGGCTCAGCCAGTCCGCGGTCGTGCGCTTGGCCAGGACCTCGGCCATCAGATGGATGCGCTCGGCCGCATTTGCGGTCCGCCCGCCTGGCGTGCTGAAGCGCTTGTCCTGGGCGAGTTCGGGCTTCTCGGCCGCCCGGCAAAAGCCCTGCCACTCCGAATCCGAGATGGTGCCCGCCGTGATGTAGCCGTCGAGGGTCTGGAAGATCAGGTCGGGGCGTGCGATGGGATCGCCGGCGGTCTCCTCCTTGCCGACCACGGTGTACTGCATCATGGCCTCGGGCCACAGGTAGGCGATCATGACGTCGAGCATTGCCACCTTGATGTGCTGGCCCTGCCCGGTCTTCTCGCGGGCGTAGAGGGCGGACGCCACCGCCTGGGCGGTGATGACCGAGGTGGTCTTGTCGGCCACGATGGTCCTGATCATCTGCGGCCGGCGCGTTTTCGCCTCGGCCTGCACGTCGGCGAAGCCCGACAGACCTTGCACGATCGGATCGTACACGCGCTTCTCGGCGTAGGGCCCGCTGTCGCCGGCGCCGCTGATCGACACATAGATCAGCCGCGGATTGAGCTGGCGCATCGCCGGCTCGCCCAGCCCCAGCCGCTCCATCACCTGGGGCCGGAAATTCTGCACCAGCACGTCGGCGCGCCCGATCAGACGGCGCGCGATCTCGAGGCCCTTGGGCTGCTTGAGGTCGAGCGCGATCGAACGCTTGCCTCGGTTGGTCGAGATGAACAGCGCCGAAAACTGGCCGGTCGGATCGACCGACTGGCGGCTGCGACGGGTGATGTCGCCGCCCAACGGCTCGACCTTTACGACGTCGGCCCCCTGGTCGGCCAGGAACATGGTGGCGAACGGGCCGGATACCACGCTGGTGAGATCAACCACCCGCACGCCCGCCAACGGACCGGCCATGTTCACTCTCCCAGTGTCGTTTCGACACGTATACGAGGCGGCAGGCAGGGCGGCAACCGGTTGTTCACGACCGCTTGCCGTGGGAGAAATCATGGCATGGCAACCAAAACTAATGAGAGATGATTTCATTATTGAACTTGCAGGTGTTATATAGGCTGCGTGACGTCAAACAATCTGGGTGCCTGAAGGCCATGCGTTGGAACAAGCTTGAGGACGAGCCGTGCTCGATCGCGCGCACGGTGTCGGTGATCGGCGATCGCTGGACCTTGCTCATCCTGCGCGACTGCTTTCTGCGCGTGCGTCGGTTCGAGGACTTCCAGGCCCGACTGGGCATCACACGGCCGATCCTGGCGAGCCGACTGCGCAAGCTGGTCAAGCATTTCGTCCTGGCCAAGGTCCCCTACCAGGAACGGCCCTTGCGCTACGAGTACCGGCTGACCCAGAAGGGCCTCGATCTCTATCCCATCGTCATGTCGATCGTGCATTGGGGCGACGTCCACATGTCGGGCAAGAAGGGCCGCCCCCTGCTCCACCAGCATCTCGGCTGCGGCAAGACCTTCGATCCGGTGATGACCTGCTCGGAATGCGGCGAGCCGCTCGATCCCAAGCGGGTTCATGTCCATCGCGGACCTGGCGCGGCCGGCATTCGGCATTTGCCGGCCGATCTGCAGCTCGCCGCAAACGGCGCCAAGCGCGCTCCGCGACACCCACCGGGCCAACGTTAGGAATCTCCTTGCGGGTCGCGGTGAATCCAGTCAACACTGGTAGGTGTTGTTTTCAAACGGACGTTACTCCGGGTGAAACGATGAGCGATTCCAAGCCACGGCTCGTTCTTTGGGGCGTCAGCACCAGCCGCACGCTGCGGGCGCTGTGGGCGCTGCACGAGCTTTCGCTGCCCTATATCTCTCGCCCCATCCAGCCGCGCACCGGCGAGACACAGACGGCGGAATTCACGCGCATCAATCCGAGACAGAAGATCCCGGTGTTGCAGGACGGCGACTTCACCATTGCCGAAAGCCCGGCGATCGTCACGTATCTCTCCGAGGTCTATGGCACGCCGGAAAATCGGCTGGTGCCCAGCGATGCACGACGCCGGGCCGAGTGGACGGAATGGTGCTTCCACATCGCCATGGAGCTCGATGCTACCATCTTTTACGTAATGGGGCGCCACCGAGAACTCAAGCACATCTACGGCGATGCCCCGATCGCCGTCGCAAGCGCCAGCCAGTATTTCGAAAAGCAGCTGCGTCACGTCGCGCAGACGCTGAGCGACGGGCGGCAGTTCCTGGTCGGCGACCGCTTCAGCAGCGCCGACATGCTGCTCACCACCTGTCTGGTATGGGCCGTCAACTATGGCGTGCCGGTGCCCGAGGTCTGCCGCGACTATGCCGATCGGATTGCCGCGAGACCCGCCTACCGGGAAGCGCTGCGCGCCAATCTGCCGCCGCCCATCCCCACGTCGACGCCGAAGGAGGGTCGCCCATGACCGATACCGCGCAGCACGGGACTGTACGGACGGAAGCTGAAGGTCGCGTGCTCAGGATCGAGGTCGACAACGTGGCCAAGCGCAACGCCTTCACGCCCGACATGATGGCCAGGCTGTCCGACGCCTTCACCGACTTCGACCGCAACGACGCGCATTGGGTCGCCGTGCTCTGCTTCGCCGGCGAGCATACGACCGCCGGCCTCGACATGCCCAAATTCTTCGGACCGGCGCGCGAGCAGCGCGATTCGCCGGCCGGCAATGTCGACCCTTTCGCGCTCAAGCGCAGAACGATGAAGCCGGTGGTCGCGGCCGTGCAGGGGCTCTGCCTCACGGTGGGAATCGAAATGATGCTGGCGGCCGACATCGTCATCGCCGCCGACACCGCCCGCTTCTGCCAGATGGAATCAAAGCGGGGCATCGCACCGCTCGGCGGCGCCCATTTCCGTTTTCTCAGCCGCACCGGCTGGGGCAATGCGATGTATCACTTGATGCTGTGCGACGAGTTCGATGCTGAGCGCGCGCTGCAGATCGGGCTCGTCCAGGAGGTCGTGCCCGCCGGCCAGCAGGTCGCGCGCGCCATGGAAATCGCCCACCGCATCGCGCGGAACGCGCCGATCGGCATTCGCGCCATGAAGGCGGCGGCCCTGAAATACATTCAGGCTGCCGAGGCCACGGCGATTGCGGCTATTCCCACGATCCATGCGCAGGTGATGGGCACCGAAGACGCCAAGGAAGGCATCCGCTCGTTCGTCGAACGTCGCGAGGCGCAGTTTAACGGCAGATAAGGCAGAGCCGGCCGACGCCGATCCCTTCCAGCACGAGCCCGACCAGTTTACCAAGGACTTCAACAACACCCCTGCCCCGCGAGCGTGACACCATGAAGACGAGAATCACCGAAATGTTCGAGATCGAGCATCCCATCATCCAGGGCGGCATGCACTTTGTCGGCTTCGCCGAGATGGCGGCGGCTGTGTCGTCGGCGGGCGGGCTCGGCATCATCACCGGCCTCACGCAGGGCACGCCGGAGAATCTCGCCAAGGAGATCGGCCGCTGCCGCGAGATGACCAACCGGCCGTTCGGCGTCAACCTCACCTTCCTGCCCGCGGTCACGCCGCCTGACTATCCCGGCTACATCCGCGCCATCATCGACGGCGGCGTGAAGATCGTCGAAACGGCCGGCAACAACCCGCAGAAATGGCTGCCAGCATTGAAGGAGGCCGGCATCAAGGTGATCCACAAATGCACCTCGGTGCGCCATTCGCTGAAGGCGCAGTCGATCGGCTGCGATGCCGTCAGTGTCGACGGCTTCGAGTGCGGCGGCCATCCCGGCGAGGACGATGTGCCTAATTTCATCCTGCTACCGCGCGCGGCCGAGGAACTGGAAATCCCCTTCGTCGCCTCGGGTGGCATGGCGGACGGCCGCTCGCTGGTCGCCGCCCTGTCGCTGGGCGCCGACGGCATGAACATGGGCACGCGCTTCATGGCCACCAAGGAGGCGCCCGTGCACGACAACGTCAAGCAGGCGCTGGTGGCAGCGAGTGAGCTCGACACGCGCCTGGTCATGCGGCCCTTACGCAATACCGAGCGCGTGCTGAAGAATGGTGCGGTCGAGCGCTTGCTCCAGAAAGAGCGCGAGCTCGGTTCGAAGATCAAGTTTGAGGACATCATCCCCGAGGTGGCGGGCGTCTATCCGCGCATCATGAAGAAGGGCGAAATGGATGCCGGCGCCTGGTCGTGCGGCATGGTCGCCGGGCTGATCCATGACATTCCCACGGTCAAGGAGTTGATCGACCGCACCATGGCCGAGGCGGAAGCCATCATCGCCAAGCGGCTGGCTGGATTCATGCGGGTGGCGGTGAACTGAGCGCCACACGACGGACCCGTCGGCTTCCGAATCGGCTATTGTGACCGCCGGTTTGGAGGCGTCAGCATGAAATCCCATGTCCGGGCGGCGGTGATCGGCGGTGGCGTCGTCGGCGCGAGCCTCCTTTATCATCTCACTAAGGCCGGCTGGAACGACGTCGTCCTGATCGAGCGCAGCGAACTCACGTCGGGCTCGACCTGGCATGCGGCGGGCGGCATGCACACCATCAACGGCGATCCCAACGTCGCTAAGCTGCAGCAATACACCATCAATCTCTACAAGGAAATCGAGGAGATCTCCGGCCAGTCGTGCGGCGTGCACCTGACCGGCGGCCTGATGCTGGCCGGCACCGCCGAGCGCTGGGATTGGCTGAAGATGGTCAACGCGCGTGGCCGTTATCTCGGCATGAAGCTCGACATGGTGTCCGTCGACGAGGCTGCCCGCCTGTTCCCGCTGATGGACAAGCGCCACTTCGTCGGCGCGCTCTACGATCCGATCGAAGGCCACGTCGATCCCTGGGGCGTGACGGTGGCCTACGCCAAATCGGCGCAGCTCAAGGGCGCCGAGATCTACCGCCACACGCGCGTGGTCGACCTGCGGCCGCGCCCCGACGGCAGTTGGGACGTGGTGACCGACAAGGGCACGCTGCAGGCCGAACACGTCGTCAACGCCGGCGGCCTGTGGGCCCGCGAGGTCGGGCGAATGGTCGGGCTGGAGCTGCCCGTGCTGGCGATGGAGCACCAGTACATCATCTCGGAAGAGATCCCCGAGGTCGCCACCTCGCCCACCGAGATGCTGCACGTCGTCGATTTCGAAGGCGAGATCTACATGCGCCAGGAAGCCAAGGGCATGTTGATGGGGACCTACGAGCGCAGCGGCAAGCCGTGGTCGGAACGGCAGACGCCGTGGGATTTCGGCCACGAGCTCCTGGCCTCCGACCTCGACCGTATCGCGCCCAGCCTGGAGGTCGGCTTCAGGCATTTCCCGCCGATCGAGAAGGCGGGCATCAAGAAAGTCATCAACGGGCCGTTCACCTTCGCGCCGGACGGCAATCCCCTGATCGGACCGATCCGCGGCCTCAGGAACTTCTGGGTGGCGTGCGGCGTGATGGCCGGCTTCAGCCAGGCCGGCGGCGTGGGCCTTGCACTGGCGAACTGGATGGTCGAGGGCGAGCCCGGCTTCGACACCTGGGCCATGGACGTGGCCCGTTTCGGCGACTGGGCAACGCTTGCCTACACCAATGCCAAGGTGCGCGAGAACTACTCGCGGCGCTTCCGCATCCGCTTTCCCAACGAGGAGCTGGTAGCGGCGCGACCGATGCGCACGACTCCGGTCTATGATCGCCTCAAGGCCGAGAACGCCGTGTTCGGCGACTACTGGGGCCTCGAGCACGCGCTGTGGTTTGCACCCGAGGGGATCGAACCTGTCGAGCAGACCACCTTCCACCGCTCCAACGCTCATTCGAGCGTCGCCGCGGAATGCCAGGCGGTCCGCGCTGCCGTGGGCCTGCTCGAGATTTCCAACTACGGCAAGTTCGAGGTGAGCGGCCCGGGTGCCGAGAATTGGCTGATGCAGATCATGGCCAATCGCATGCCGGCCGAGGGCCGCATTGTGCTGACGCCCATGCTCAGCCCGCGCGGCAAGCTGATCGGCGACTTCACCATCGCCAAGGTCGAGCCCGAACGGTTCTTCATCGTCGGCACCTATGCCGCGGAGAACCATTATCTGCGCTGGTTCGAACGCCAGGCCCCGACCAACGGCGTGTCGGTCCGCGCCTGCGCCACGGACTACGTCGGCCTGTCGGTCGCCGGTCCCCAATCCCGCGCGGTGCTGCAAGGCCTGGTGCGCGAGGACCTGTCGACCGCGGCCTTCCCGTTCCTGTCCTTCCGCCGCATGGATGTCGGTCCGATCCCGGCAATGGTCGGCCGTATCTCCTTCACCGGCGATCTCGGCTACGAGATCTGGGTGCGGTCGGACTACCAGCGCGCCCTCTACGATCTGCTGGTCGCGGCCGGCAAGCCTTACGGCCTCCGGAATTTCGGCGCTCGCGCGCTCCATTCACTGCGGCTGGAAAAGAGTTTCGGGACCTGGGCGCGCGAGTACCGGCCGATCTACGGTCCCTATGAAGCGGGCCTCGACCGTTTCGTCGACATGCGCAAGAACGACTTCGTCGGGCGCACGGCGGCGGCCGAGGAACGCGATCGTGGTCCGCAGCGGCGGCTGGTCACCTTCACGGTCGAGGCCGACGACGCCGATGCCATCGGCGATGAGCCCGTGTGGCACGAGGGCGAGGTCGTCGGCTGGATCACGTCGGGCGGCTACGCCCACACCGTAGGGAAGTCGGTGGCGCTGGGTTACGTGCCGACGGCACGAGCGACGGCCAACTCGGGTTTCGAGATCGAGATTGTCGGTCGGCGCTGCAAGGCCGAGCGCATCGATCAGCCGTTGTTCGATCCCAAGGGTTTGCGCATGCGCGCCTGACGCCTTTTGCGCGTGGCGCGACGCCGCTGGCGATGCGACTATCACAACGATGAAAAAAACTGCCGGACTGATGGAGCGGCTGGCCCGCGATTGCGTCATCTGCGCCGAAGGCTATGTCTTCGAGCTGGAACGCCGCGGCTACCTGCAGGCTGGCGCCTTCGTGCCCGAAGTCCTGGTCGAACACCCCGAGGTCGTGGAGCGCCTGCATCGCGATTTCGTCCATGCCGGTTCGGATGTGGTGCAGGCCTGCACCTACTATGTGCACCGCGAGAAGCTGCGCCTCATCGGCCGGGAAAAAGATCTCGAGGCCATGAATACCAGCGCCCTCAGGATCGCACGGAAGGTCGCGCGCGAAACCGGCACGCTTTTCGCGGGCGACATCTGCAACACCAACATCTTCGATCCGACCAGCAAGGCCAGCCTGAAACAGGTGGCGCGCATCTTCGAGGAACAGGTCGGCTGGGCGGCCGATGCCGGCGTCGACTACATCGTCGCCGAGACCTTTTCGTGGGGCGGCGAGGCCCTGATGGCGCTGGACGCCATCCGACGCCACAGCAAGGTTCCGGCCGTGGTGACCTTTTCGCTTCATCGTGAGAGCGTGACCCGTGAAGGGTGGACGGCGGCCGAGACCTGCCGACGCCTGGAAGCCGCCGGCGCGAACGTGATCGGCCTCAACTGCCATCGCGGGCCGGCCACCATGCTGCCGCTCCTGAAACCCATCCGCAAAGCCGTCGCGTGCCACGTCGCGGCGCTGCCCGTGCCCTACCGCACGACCATCCGGCAGCCGAGCTTCATGTCCCTCACCGACCGCGCCCGCCCCGAAAGCCGCCCCTTCCCGGTCGGGCTCGACCCCTTCACCTGCACGCGCGACGAGATTGCCGCCTTCGGCAAGGCCGCCCTGGCGCTGAACGTCCGCTATCTCGGCGTCTGCTGCGGCGCGGGTCCGCATCACATCCGCGCGTTGGCAGAGGCCGTCGGCCGCCAGCCGGACGCGAGTCGCTACAGCGCCGACATGTCCAAGCACGCTTTCTTCGGAACGCACCGGCGCATCAAGCCCGTGCAGCGCACTTTTCGCGCCAAACTCTAGGGGGACCATTCGAATGCCCAGGAAGACGAAGCAAGACGGCCTGATGGCCAGGCTCGACAAGGGGCCGCTGATTTGCGCCGAAGGCTATCTGTTCGAGCTGGAGCGCCGCGGCTACCTGCAGGCCGGCGCCTATGTCCCCGAGGTCGTGCTGGACCATCCCGAGTTGGTCGAGCAGTTGCACCGCGAATTCGTACATGCCGGCTCCGACGTGGTCGAGGCTTTCACCTACTACGCGCACCGCCAGAAGCTGAGAGTGATCGGCCGCGAGAAGGACCTCAAGCCGATGAACCTTTCGGCGCTGGCGATCGCCAAGAAGGTGGCACGCGGCACCGGCACGCTGTTCGCCGGCAATATCTGCAACACCACGATCTACGACCCCAAGGACCCCGCCACGGTGAAGACCGTGCGCAAGATGTTCGAGGAGCAGGTCGGCTGGGCCGCCGACGCCGGCGTCGATTTCGTCATCGGCGAGACGTTCGCCTACGCGCAGGAGGCGATGCTGGCGCTCGACGTGATCAAGGCGGCCGGCCACACGGCGGTGATCACGCTCGCCTCGCACAAGAGCCTGACGCGCGAGGGTTGGAGTTGGCCCGAGGCGGCCAAACTGCTGGAGCAAGCCGGCGCGGACGTGGTCGGTCTCAATTGCACTCGCGGCCCCGCCACCATGCTGCCGTTGCTGGCACAGATGCGCAAAGCCGTGAAATGTCACCTCGCGGCGCTGCCCGTGCCCTATCGCACGACGCGCCAGCGGCCGTCGTTCCAGTCCCTGACCGACCGCGCCTGCAGCTGCCTGCCGGGCGGGCACGCCTTTCCGATCGCGCTCGACCCCTTCACCTGCAACCGTTTCGAGATCGCCGAGTTCGGCGCCACGGCCTACGGTCTGGGCATCCATTATCTCGGCGCCTGTTGCGGTGCCGGGGCTCATCATGTGCGCGCCCTGGCCGAGGCGGTGGGCAAGCATCCGCCGGCGGAGCGCTATTCGGCCGACATGGCCAAGCACTATCTGTTTGGCCGCATGACAATCGGCAAGACGGGCCGGCAGAAAGCCGAGGACCGCCGCTTCGCCAAGGCGATCGTACAGGCCTGAGGCGTGCAGGCCTGAGGTGGCGGCCTCAGGTCGAGGCGATATCGCGCGGCAGCTCCTGCAGGCCGAGATGGCAGGCGATGCGGTGCCCGTCGCTCGGCTCCAGGGTCGGAGGATCCACCTCGCTGCAGAGTCCGTCGACGCGCCAGGCACACCGCGCGGCAAACGGGCAGCCGCGACCGCCTTCCTGCGAGCTGACGGTACCTGCCTCACGCGGCCCGGCGGCCGTCGAACGGGCAAACGGATCGGGCACCGAGGCGAGCAGCATCCGGGTGTACGGATGGTAGGGCGGCGCAAACACCGCGTCGGCCGGACCGGCCTCGACGACGTGGCCGCGATAGAACAGGGCCACCTGGTCGGCCATGTAGCGCACCAGCGCGATGTCGTGTGAGATGAAGATGAGACTGAGCGCCTGCTCGGCCTGCAGGTCTTGCAGCAGATTGACCACTGCCGCCTGCACCGACACGTCGAGCGCGGAAACCGGCTCGTCGGCGACGACGATCTCCGGCGCAGCGGCGAGAGCCCGGGCGATCGCGACGCGCTGGCGCTGACCACCCGACAGCTCGTCGGGCATGCGCTCGGCAAGGGCTGCCGGCAACTGCACGAGCTGCAGGAGTCTCGCGACCGCCGCGCGCCGGCCGGAGCGGCGCACGCCGTGCAGCCGGCTGACCGCGCGCTCCAGCGCATAGCCGACGCTGTGGCTGGGATTGAGTGTGCTGTCGGGATTCTGGAAGATCATCTGCAGGCGCTGGCGCAGATCGCGCGAACGCCGTCCGATCGACAGCCGGGCGATGTTGGCGCCGTGGAAGTCGACCTCCCCCTCCGTCGCCACCGTGAGACCCAGCACGATGCGCGCGAAGGTCGATTTGCCGCTGCCGGATTCTCCGACGATGGCGAGGGTCCGACCACGCTCCAGCTGAAGATCCACGCCTTGCAGGGCCGTAATCGACGAGCGTCCGCCGGCGGGCCTCGGGAGATCGTAGCGCTTGCCCAGTCCGATTGCCGTCAACACCGGCTCGGCCGCGATCCCCTCGGTGAGCGGCGATGCATCCTCGGCCGGCCAACGGAAGTCGGGCAGCCGGTCGCTCAGGACGCAGCGCACGCTATGGCCCGACTCGTCCGTCACCGGCTCGAGCAGGATCGGCTGCCCGGTACAAAGGCCGTCGACGGCATGCCGGCAGCGATCGGCGAAAGCGCAGCCGACCGCAAGCCGCGACGCCTCGCTCAGCGCACCGCCGATCGGCACCAGGCGCCGGCTCCGCCGGTCGCGGTCCACGCTGGGCAGGCAAGCCAGCAGACCACGGGTGTAGGGATGACGCGGATTGTCGAAGACCTGCCGCAGCGGCCCTTCCTCGACCAGCCGGCCGGCGTAGAGCACGCCGACACGATCGCACAGCCGGCCGACGGCGCCGAGATTGTGGCTAATGAACAGGACCGCGGTGCCGTGCCGGCGCCGCAGCCGGTCGACCAGCGCCAGCACCGCCGCTTCCACCGTGACATCGAGCCCGGTGGTGGGCTCGTCCATGATCAGGAGGGACGGTTCGGCAATCAAAGCCATGGCGATCACGACGCGCTGCTGCTGGCCGCCCGACAGCTGGTGCGGATAGCGCCCCAGCATGCTCTCGGGATCGGCAAGCTCGACTTCGGCCAACGCCCCCAGCGCGAGTTCCCTCGCCTGCCTGCGGTCACGTGTGCGATGAAGCAGCGGCACTTCCATGAGCTGCCGGCCCACCGTCATCACCGGATTGAGGCTGCTGAGCGGGTCCTGATAAACCATTGCGATCTCGGCCCCGCGCAGGCGCCGCAGCTGGCTGGGCGTAAGGCTCGCAAGGTCGGTGCCCTGGAAGCGGATCATACCGGCGCTCACCGATCCGCCACTGCCCAGATAGCGCATGATGGCGAGGGCCACCGTGGATTTGCCGCAACCCGATTCGCCCACCAGGCCAAAGGCCTCGCCTCGATCGATATGAAACGACAGGTCCTCGACGGCGCGCTGCAGGCCTTCGCCGGCCCCGTAATCGACGGTGAGGCCCTCGCACCGCAGCAGAGGCTCAGCCACGACGCGTCCTCCGGCGCAGCCCGACCGCCAGCAGGTTGAAGCCGATCACCAGGGTGGAGATCGCCACGCATGGGATGATCGCCATGTGCGGATAGAGCGAGATCATGCCGTAGGTCTCGCGCACCATGCCGCCCCAATCCGGCGTCGGCGGCGGCAGGCCGATGCCCAGGAAGCCCAGCACGCCGATGGCAATGGTGGTGTAGCCCAGCCGCAGGCAGACATCGACGAGAATGGGACCGCGCGCATTGGGCAGGATCTCGACCAGCATGATGTAGGCCGCGCCCTCGCCCCGCATCTGCGCCGCGGCGACGTATTCTCGCCCGGCGAGCTCCAGCGTCATCGCCCGCACCAGCCGGTAGATGATCGGCGCCTTGGTGACGGTGATCACCAGCACGATGTTCAGGGCGGACGCGCCGAATCGCGTGAGGATGATCATGTAGAGGATGATCACCGGGAACGACAGGATGACGTCGCTGATGCGGCTCAGGACCGAGTCGAAGGCGCCGCGATAGTAGCCGGCAAGCAGCCCCAGCAGGGCGCCCATCACGGTGGCGCCGGCGACGGCAATCGGCGCCACCGTGAGCACCGTGCGCGAGCCCCAGATGATGCGCGAAAGGATATCGCGCCCGGACAGGTCGACGCCCAGCCAGTGCGCCGCCGAGGGCAGCGGATTGGCGAGCGCGGCGAGATCGCTGGCGTTGGGCGCCGGCAAAGGCAGGACCGGCGCCAGCAGCGCCATGCTTGTCCAGAAGGCGATGATGGCGACACCGACCCAGCCCGCTCTCGTCAACCGCAGTCGCCGCCCGCCGCGCGCCGGCGTTGCGGGGGCAAGCGGTGCGATGTCGGCGATGTCGGTCATGCCTGCACCCGAATGCGCGGGTCGAGCACCATGTAGGCGAGGTCGCCGACCAGCTGGGTCGTCATGGCGATCAGCACGGCAACCAGCGTGCCGGCCTCGACCAGGGCGATGTCCTTCGACATCGCGGCCTGCAGCATCAGCCGCCCGAAGCCGGGATAGGCGAACACGGTCTCGACGACGACGACCCCCGCCACCAGGTAGTTGACCTGCAGCAGGATCGCCGTGAAGGGCGTGATCAGCGCATTGCGCAGGGCGTGCTTCAGGATCACGTCGCGCCGTCTGGCACCCTTCAGCACCGCGGTACGGATGAACGGCTGGCGCATCACCGCGATCATCGACACCCGGATCATGGCGATCAGGTAGCCCACGTCATAGAGCGCGATCACCAGGACCGGCATTACGAGCTGCGCGGCGATCGACCAGTTGCCGCCGCGCGACAGCGGCGACGTCCCGGGCAGCCAGCCCAGCCACACCGCAAAGATGCTGGCGAGGAACACGCCAGTCGCGAACTCGGGCAGCGAGGAGATGAAGTTCGCGCCGATCGTGATCGCATGATCGCGCAGGCTGCCCTCGCGGATGCCGGCGGCGACACCGAATACGATGGCGACGGGAACGATCACCGCGAAGGCGACGCCGGCCAGCAGGAAGGTGTTTGAGAGGCGGTCCCACAGGATGTCGGCCACCGGCACCTTGAAGGTGAGCGACTGGCCGAGATCGCCGGTCAGCAGATGGCCGAGGTAGTCGAGGTAGCGGACCATCACCGGCCGATCGAGACCCAGCTCGCGCGTCAGGTGCTCGACCTGCTCGGGCGTGGCGTAGGCGCCCAGCAGCTTGCGCGCGACGTCACCGGGCGCGAATTCGTTCAGCACGAAGACGGCGAACGACACGCCCAGCAGCGTGAGCGCCATGTACCCCAGCTGTCGGACGGCGTAGCGCAGCATCACCCGCCCTCCCCGCTCGGCTCAACCCAAGCGGCCGTAGCGTCGCATCTTCAGGCGGTCGCTGCTGCAGGTGTCCGGCCTGGTATCGAACCCCAGCAGGGCAATCAGACGGTCGGTCTCGCCTTCGATGGGAGACACGCGATGGATCGATTGCCGACCTTCGAAGAACACGAAGGTGCCGGGGCGGATGTCGAGCTGAACGACCTCCGAACGATCGCCGTCGAGCAGCCGCCTGACGCGGTCGTAGTTCTCGTTGCCCGGCTGGCGGATCATCGGCACGTACTCGAAGGCGCCACCTGCTTTGCAGCCCTGCAGCAGAATCGACGTCACGAAGTCGGTCTGATCGTAGTGCCAAAGCAGGCGGTCGCCCTGACGCATCACCGCCACGTTGAGCGCTCCCAGCGGATCGGCGTAGCGGTAGATCGGGCCGCGATCGACCACCCGTTCGATGAAGTCCATCAGGCCCGCCCACTCATAGAGCTGGCGCAGGGCATGGTCCGCCTGGATCAGGTCGTACGCGACCGCGCCGACCGACGACCGCTGCAGGCGTCGCCGCGGATGGTCTTCCGGAAAGCTGGCATCGAGCGCCTCGAGATAGGCCGTGCCGCCGGCTCCCGACGCATTCCAGTGAGCGGATGGCGCCACTGCCCGCCCCTCCTCGGTCATGCGGGCCAACGCCGCCTCGGACAGGAACCCGGGCAGCACGCAGGCGCCGGTTGCCCGCAGCTCCGCGCGACACCGCGCGATCAGCGTCTCGGCCGCCGGCGCCGCGAGGTCGCGGATGGGATAGCGCTCCAGATCGACGAACCGCGCCGGATCGCTCGGTTCGTCCGTGGCCCCGGCCGCATTCGCCGCCATCAGGCCGTCACCGCGATTTCGTTGGCGTTGATGTAGGCCGTGGGATGCATGCGGAAGCCGACCACCTTCTTGCTGGAGAAGGTGAACAGGGCGCGGTAGAGCGGCAGCACGATCGGCGCCTCGTCGAGCATGATCTGCTCGAGCTTGGCCATGATCACCCGACGCTTGTCGACATCGAGCGTGCCTTCGGCCTCGGTCAGGAGCTTGTCGAACTCTGCGTTGGAGAATTTCGACTCGTTCCACGGCACGCCGGTGCGATAGGCCAGCGCATAGTTCAGCACGCCGAGCGGCCGGTGCGCCCAGGTCGTGAAGCCGAACGGCACCTTGGTCCACACCTCCCAGTACTGGGTGTCGGGCAGGATGGTGAGCTTGGCGCGGATGCCCGCCTCCTTCCATTGCTCGGCCATGATGGCTGCCGCAGCCGGCTCCCAGGCGGGGGTGGTTTTGCAGGTGAACTCGACGTCGACGCCGCCGGGGTAACCTGCCTCGGCGAGCAGCGCCTTGGCCTTGGCGACGTCGCGCTGGACCGGCGGCAGCTTGGCGTATTCGGGGTGGATGGGGGCGACGTGATGGTGCTCGCCCGGCATGCCAAGGCCGCGATGCGCGGCCTTGAGGATCGCATTAACGTCGGTCGCATATTGCATCGCCTTGCGCACGCGCTTGTCGTCGAACGGCTTGATCGGCTGCATGCGCGCCGTCGCCGTGTACGACGTATCGACCTT